>Ga0209056_10001377_pt1 | contig 26805 bp, 23 predicted proteins | sample GraSoiAngelo_114_FD_185876 | JGI IMG/M metagenome (GOLD analysis project Ga0209056, IMG submission 185876) | Grasslands soil microbial communities from the Angelo Coastal Reserve, California, USA - 14_0903_13_40cm (SPAdes) (version 2) | ecosystem: Environmental > Terrestrial > Soil > Grasslands... | reverse complement strand
GGAGCTGGACGATCGAGGCCCCGGAGCGCACCTCCACGACGCGCCCGACCAGCCCCTCGGGGGCGATGGCGGGCGTCATCCGTAGCACGTTGTCGGCCCGGCCGCGGTTCACGACCAGCGACCGGGCCCACCCCCACTCCCGGCCGATGACCTCGCCCGCGATCGTCGCGAGCGGGAGGCGGTCGCGAAGGGCGAGGAGCCGGCGGAGCCGGCCGTTCTCGGCCTCGACGTCGCGCGCGCGGAGAGACTCGACCTGCCGCTCCTCGACCTCGGCGCGGAGTCGGTGGTTCTCGGCGCGGACATTCTTCCAGTCGAGGTAGGTCGCCCAGAGGCCGACGGCCGAGCGATTCACCTTGGTGAGGACGGTCTGCACCGGCGTCGTGACGAACCCGACGAGCTGCCCCGCCGTCGCACCCTCACCGCGCGTCTGCAGGGTGAGGAGGAGGAGGCACACCCCGAGTGCCGCAACGAGTAGACCGAACTGACGAATCCTCACCCACGACTCCGGGTGGCGGACCCCTACGCGGGAATCGCCACCTTCTTGAGAAGATCTAGCTCATCGAGAACCTTGCCCGTACCCAACGCCACGCACGACAGCGGGTCGTCTCCAGGAGTGATCGGCAGGTTCGTCTCCTGCCGGAGGAGGTGATCGAGCCCCTGCAGCAGGGCGCCCCCGCCGGTGATCACGATGCCCTTGTCCACGATGTCCGCCGCCAACTCGGGAGGCGTCCGCTCGAGACAGGTCCGGACCGTTTCGACGATGGTCATGACCGGCTCCCGGAGTGCTTCCCGTACCTCCTCGTTCGTGATCACGATCGTCTTGGGGATGCCGTCGATGAGGTCACGGCCCTTGACCTCCATGGTCTTGAGCTCTGTCCCCATCGGATACGCCGACCCGAGCTTGATCTTGATCTCCTCGGCCCGGCGCTCGCCGACCAACAGGTTGTAGTGCTTCTTGACGTACTGGATGATCGACTCGTCCATCTCGTCGCCCGCGATGCGGACCGACTTGCAGTAGACGATGCCCGAGAGCGAGATCACCGCCACCTCGGTCGTGCCGCCGCCGATGTCCACGATCATGTTGCCGCCGGGCTCCTGGATGGGCAGGCCCGCGCCGATCGCCGCCGCCATCGGCTCCTCGATCAGGTAGACCTCTCGCGCGCCCGCCTGCATCGCCGAGTCGCGCACCGCGCGCTTCTCGACCTGCGTGATGCCCGAGGGAACCCCGATCACGATCCGCGGACGCACGAGCGTCCGCCGCTTGTGCACCTTCGAGATGAAGTAGTGCAGCATCTTCTCGGTGACGTCGAAGTCGGCGATCACGCCGTCCTTCAGGGGGCGGATCGCGACGATGTTGCCGGGGGTGCGCCCGAGCATCGCCTTGGCGTCGTGGCCGACGGCGAGCACGGAGTTGTCGGCCTGGTGGATCGCCACGATCGAGGGCTCGTTGAGGACGATGCCTTCGCCCCGGACGTAGACGAGGGTGTTGGCGGTGCCCAGATCGATCGCCAGGTCGTTCGAGAACATCCCAGCCAGCATGTTGTACAGCATCACCGCTCCTGGGCGCCCTGGATGTGGTCCACCGGCATTTTAGTCTAGCAGGACCTGTGCCATCCAGAACAAACGTGCTTCAGGGTTGAGCGTTTTGTCGCCTCGGGGCTCGGCCCCGGCGGTTGCTTGCCGCGGCGCCACGCCCCGCGGAGCCCGAATGGGTAAGCCCCCCGCGATTTATGCGGCCTGGCCGCTCCCGGCCGGCGACGTCCGTCTCCTCACGGCTACCACGGTTTCGCGAAGCCGGGCAAGAGGATCCGCTCGCCGGCCTCCGGGCGGCCCCGCCGCCCTGACAACGGGCTGACGGCCATTGTCATCCAGGCAACAAGATTGACACCTCTGGCATCTGGCTGGCCCGGGCTCGGGGTCCGGGCGGGGTGGCCGAGCCCCTCGGATACGATGGACCCCAAAAAAGTGACTTGACTCCACCGCGGCGACATGTATACTCCGTAGCTGGTTCTAGGTTCAGACGGAGCTCCAGTAGCGAGACTGCTAGAGAACGACGCCGCGCGGACCCAAGTCCCGCGGCGTTTTTGTTTGCCCCCCAATTTCGGAGGGGCATCCCCGCCACGGAGGCGGGAGCACACAGGGAGGAAACCGGAACATGGCTCAGGGTCAGGTGAAGTGGTTCAACGATGCGAAGGGGTATGGCTTTATCACCCAGGATGGCGGGGAGGACGTGTTCGTCCACTTCAGCGCCATCCAGGCAAACGGCTTCAAGAGCCTCGCCGAGGGTGACAAGGTCGAGTTCGAGGTCACCCGCGGACCGAAAGGTCTTCAGGCGGCAAACGTCAGGAAAACCCAGTAGGTTTCCCCCTGTTCGCTCTCGCCCGGGCCCGCCGGGGCCCGGGCAGTCCATTAAACGACTCACCGCTCGCACCTCACGCGACGAAAACGGAAGGGATCTTCATGTTCGACTCTCTCAACCTCTCCCCCGCGACGATCGAGGCGATCCGCCGCGCGGGCTACACCACCCCGACGCCGATCCAGCTCCGCGCCATCCCCCCGGGGCTGGCGGGCCGGGACCTGATCGGCTGCGCTCAGACGGGCACCGGCAAGACCGCGGCGTTCGTCATTCCCATGATCGAGCGGTTCGCCGGCCAGGGCACCGGCCTGCGCGGGCTCGTGCTCGCGCCGACGCGCGAGCTCGCGAGCCAGATTGCCGAGGCGCTCCGCGCCCTCGGCACCGGCCGCCTCCGCGTCGTTACGGTCGTCGGCGGGGAACCGATGGGCCCGCAGACCAGCGGGCTGCGGAGTCGCCCCGACGTCGTCGTGGCGACGCCGGGCCGGCTCATCGACCACCTCGAGCGGGGCTCGGTCTCGCTCGGCGGGATCCGGCTGCTCGTCCTCGACGAAGCCGACCGCATGCTCGACATGGGGTTCGCCCCGCAGGTAGAGGCGATCCTGGCCCGCGTGCCGATCGACCGCCAGACCCTCTGCTTCTCGGCGACGATGCCCGCCGCGGTCGAGCGGCTGGTCCGCCGGCACCTCAGCCGTCCGGAGCGGATCGAGGTCGGCGCCGTGGCCGCGCCGGTCGCGGGGGTGACCGAACGCCTGTACGCGGCTCGCGGCGAGGACAAGACGTCGCTCCTGCTGAGGCTGCTCGGCGCGGAGGGCGGCCCCACGCTGGTGTTCACCCGCACCAAGCGTCGGGCCGACCGGCTCGCGCGCGCGGTGAGCGCGGCCGGCCATCGCGTCACCCGGATCCACGCCGACCGCAGCATGGGGGAACGGCGCGAGGCGCTCGAGGGCTTCCGGAACGGACGCTATCGCGTGCTGGTGGCCACCGACCTCGCCGCGCGCGGCCTCGACGTGCCCGGCATCGCGCACGTGGTCAACTTCGACCTGCCGCACACCGCCGAGGACTACGTGCACCGCATCGGGCGGACGGCGCGGGCTGAGCGGACCGGCCTCGCGTCGAGCTTCGCCGCGCCCGAGGAGGCCGACCAGCTCCGGACCATCGAGCGGCATCTGGGACACCCGCTCCTGCGATCCTGACCGGCTTTGTCCGCGTGGTGTCGGGTGGGCGCGTCTCATGGGCGCGCGCTCGCGGCGCCGGTGATGCTCCGCAGGCGGCGGTCTGACGACGCCGTGGGGACTGACGTCCTCGCGGCGTTTTTTGTCGTGCTCGGTCGTACGCAGGACAAACTCGGCCATGGGGGCCGGGCGGCGCCGGGTCAACGCTCCCCGACAGAGGACGAACGTCGATGGCACAAGGAACCGTGAAGTGGCTCAACGATGCGAAGGGCTTCGGCTTCATCCAGGGGGAAGCGGGCGAGGACGTCTTCGTCCGTTCGAGCGCCATCCAGGCCAACGGCCTTAAGAGCCTCGCCGAGGGTGAGACGGACGAGTTCGAGGTGACCAAGGGCCCCAAGGGACTGCAGGCCGCCAACGTCCGGAAGGTCTGACCCGACCGGCGACCGCTTCACGGCCCGCTGGAGCCTCCGGCGGGCCGACCCCCCGGGTCCTGGAACACTCGCGCAAATAAAAAGCCCCGACGAAGTCTGCGGCGCACTACGAATTCCCGTCGCGCCGCCCCGCTGGTGAGATGCGGGATCGTCGGGGCCGGTGGGGCCTGGACTCCCAGGCTGTACCACCTCTCGCTAGCGTGGAACCTGCCTAGGAGGCAACCACCTCACAGATCACCGTCGGGGTACACATCGGCTGGATCACCTCCTATTCTCGGCAAGGCCACCACGCGGGCCCAGGTCCCACCTACCCGCAGCCGGATGCCGACTCCCGGCCCCGGGCTCGGCCACATCAGCCGCCGGCGGGATTACCGGCGGGGATGCCAAAGAGCGCTGTTACGCCCGGCCGATTTTCCCCCATCCTACACCCGGGCCCCGCGCGTGAAAAGGAAAAGTGCTCGCTCGGTCACGGGGGCGACGCCGCGATCCGGCCTCTGCGCGGGGCGCCCCCGTCAGCGCCGGATCCTCTCCGGATGGCCTCAGGCGTCGTGACCGGGCGAGGCCGCGCGGGACAGTCACGCGCGGCGCCGGCAGTGCGCCGGAGGCTTCACGCCCCTCCTCCCCGCGACCGAGCGTGTTCTCCAGCCCGCGCGGATCCTCGGTTCACCGGACGTCGACACGCGCTTCGAGATCCGGCGTCAATGCCGGCGGGTGCCGCCGGCCGGCCCCGGAGGCCGCCCCGCGGCGGCGAACACGAATCAGCCGGGCGGCGCCTGGCCCGGGGGAGGTTCGATCATCAGGACGTAGTACCGCTCGGGCGGGACCGGGCCCAAGGCGAACGGCAGCGGACCCAGCAGCTCCGAGTAGAACCCGGCGCCGATCCACGGCTGCACGGTCGTCAGCCCGCGCGACGATGGCAGCTCGATCACCCGGAGCACGGTCATCGGGATCCCCCGGAGCGGGTAGATGACGTTCGTGTTGTTCTCGGGGAGGATCATGAGGTCGCCGGGGTGCATCCCGAGCCGCACCCGGTCGAAGGGGCGGGCCCCGACGGCCTCCATGTAGTACTGAAATCCCCAGTGCCCCTGAAACCAGAGGGTACGCCCCAGGTGGCCGTAGTCGGCCTGGATGATCCCCGCCGCCGTCCGACCGCTCCCCGCCAGTTGGTAGTCCGCCGCGGCGAGGAGCAGGGTCAGGCCGGAGCCCGCCAGGAGCGGCGCCAGCGCCCACCCGGCCCTCGCCGGCGGGCGGCGCTGCTCGAGCCGCCGCGCGACCAGAATGCCGGTCGCGGGCGCGATCAGCAGGATCGACCGGGCGTTGATCGTCGAGTTGACGAAGCTCGCGAAGACGAACCCGCCCGTCACCCAGAGAAACAGCAGGAGCGAATCCGCGTCCCGCCGGTCCACGAGGTCGGCCCCGGCGAGCAGGAGCACGTGGAGACCGGCGACGGCGAGGAGATCGAGCTGCGCGATCACCCACGGGGTGGCGACGGCACCGATCGCCGGGTAGCCGCTCACCGCGCTGGCGGCAGGGATCAGGAGCGCGGTCGCCGACGCGAGCGCGGTCACGAGGGCGCGGCGCGACCAGAGGGCCGGCGCGTAGAAGGCGACGGTCGCGAGCGAGCCACCGGTGAAGGCGAGGCCGATGATCCCGCGCGCGGCGAGCGTGAGCCCGCTGCGAGCCCGGGTGCCGCTCGCCTGAAAGACCGCCTCGAACAGCAAACCCCGCCCGTAGAGCAGGACCGTGTACAGGTCGTACGCGCCCAGGAGAGCGATCGGCACCCCGAGCCAGACGAGCTCGGCCGTGAGCCGACGGCGTTTGGCGACCGCGTAGACCAGGAGCAGGGGCAGGAGCGCCACGCCGACGTACTTCGTCAGCGCGGCGGCGGCGATCAGCAGCGCCGCCGCGCACTGCATCGCGGGACGCCGCCGGGCGAGCCCCTCGGCCCACAGGACCGTCGCCCAGATCCAGAAGGTCAGCAGGAGCGTGTCGCACATCAGGTTGGTGCTGGACACGACGAACGCCGGAGTGAGGACGCCGACGAGGGCGGCCACGGCGGGTGCGGCGCAGAAGCGCCGCGCCAGCACCACGGTCCCGACCCCGGCGGCGACCGCGGCCACGAGGAACGCGAGATGGAGCGCGATCTCGCTCCAGCCGGCCACCGACGCGACCAGCGCCATATAGTACGGCGACAACGGCGGGTTGGTCACGATCCGGTAGATCGGGACCTCGTAGCCGTACCAGTTGGCAGCGAAGCCGAAGAAGTCGGCCGGATGCGATCGGATCTGACGCGCCACCCACAAGAACTGGGTGTCGTCGGCGTGGACGGCCTTGTCGACGAACGGCAGGAGTATGAGGGAGGTCGCGGCGGCGACGAGCGCGACCTGCCGGGGGAGCGTCATGCCTCCCCGGCGTCGTCGAGCGAGCGCAGGTACTCCTCCCACTCCACCGGGACCAGCGACTGCTTCCGGGTGTTACAGGTCTTGCAGGCCGCCACCACGTTCGCGCGCACGCTCCGCCCCCCCCGGCCCAGGGGCACGACATGGTCCATCGTCAGCGCCCGGGCGCCGACGCGGCGCCGGCAGTAGACGCAGACGCCGTCGGCGATCCGCCGCTTCCACCACTGGCTCGCGCGGAGGGCGCGCGCGCGCGCGCGCTCGCGCGTGAGCGCGCCGGGGTCGATCGGCTCGTAGTAGTCAGTCATGCTCGGCCACCTGCGCCGACAGCGCCTCCCACTCGCGCAGGAGCCACGCGACCTCCGCCTGCGCGTCGCGCTGGGCGGCGGTGACGGCGCGCGCGCGGCCGCCGTCGGCGTAGAGGGCCGGGTCGCTCAGCGCGGCGTTGAGCTCGGCGATCCGCCGCTCGAGCTCGGCGATCTGCTCCTCGACCCGGAGCAGGCGCTGGCGGAGCTCGAGGGGGCGCGCGGGGCCGCGCGCCTTTCGCGCGCGGGGCGCCGCGGCCGCGGGGGGTGGCGGTGCCGGCGCCGCGGCCGCCGCGCGGGCGAGGTAGTCGTCATAGGAGCCGGGGTAGGCGTGGAGTCGCCCGCCCGAGACCTCGACGACCTTCGTCGCGAGGCGGTTGATGAAGTACCGGTCGTGCGAGATGAAGACGATGGTCCCGGCGAACTCGACGAGGGCGTCCTCGAGGACACCGCGCGACGCCAGATCCAGGTGGTTGGTCGGCTCATCCAGGCAGAGCAGCGCCGCCGGGCGCACGAGCATCCTGGCCAGGGCCAGGCGCGCCTTCTCGCCCCCCGACAGGACCGCCACCCGCTTCTCGACGCTGTCGCCGGAAAAGAGGAAGGAGCCGAGGATCGTGCGCAGGCGGGTGCGCACCGCCTCGGGCGCCGCCGCCTCCAGCTCCTCCAGCACGGTGCGCGCGGGATCGAGGGCGTCGATCTGGTGCTGGGCGTAGTAGTGGACCGAGACCTGGGCGCCGAGGGTCCGCGCGCCGCCGTCGACGGGCAGGACTCCGGCGAGGATCTTCAGCAGCGTCGACTTGCCGGCGCCGTTGACGCCGACGAGCGCGATCCGCTCGCCACGCTCCACGGTCAGGGTGAGCCCCCGGTAGACGATGTTGTCGCCGTACGCCTTGTCGACGTCCGTCAGCGCGACCACCGTCCGGCCCGTCCGCGGCGGGGCCGGGAAGGCGAAGCGGACCCGACGGCCGGGGCCGTCGACGACCACGCGCTCGATCCGTCCCAGCATCTTGACCCGGCTCTGCACCTGCCGCGCCTTCGTGGCCTGGTACCGGAAGCGCTCGATGAACCGCTCGATCTCGGCGATGCGCTTGGCCTGGTTCCGGGCGCGCGCCGCGAGCAGCTCCTGCCGCGCCTCCCGCTGGATCAGGTACCCGTCGTAGGCGCCCGGGTAGAGGGCGAGCCCCGCGGGCGAGAGCTCCGCGATCGACGTCACCATCCGGTTCAGGAAGTACCGGTCGTGCGACACGACCACGACCGTCCCCTCGTAGCCAGACAGGAACTCCTCGAGCCACCCGAGCGACTCGAGATCCAGGTGATTGGTCGGCTCGTCCAGCAAGAGCAGGGAGGGGCGCAGCAGCAGCAGACGGGCGAGGGCGGCGCGCATCCGCCAGCCACCCGAGAACTCTCCGAGCGGGCGAGGGAACTCCTCCCGCTTGAAGCCGAGCCCGCCGAGGATGACCCCGGCCTCGGCTTCCAGCCGGTAGCCCCCGCGGGCCTCGAATCGGTGCTGGAGCTCGCCGTACCGCGCCGTGAGCGCCTCCGAAGGGTGGGTCGCCAGCGCGGCGCCGAGCTGCTCGAGTTCGCGCTCGATCGCCCACACGTCGTCGAACCCCCCGAGCGCCTCCGCGAGCACAGAGCCGGCGGCGGGGCCGCCGACTTCCTGCGGGAGGTAGCCGACCGTGACGCCGCGGTCGCGCCGCACGTCGCCGCTGTCCGGCTCCTCGAGACCGGCCAGGAGGCGGCAGAGCGTCGTCTTGCCGACGCCGTTCGGTCCGACCAGCCCGACTCGCTCCTGGGGGGCGAGACGCCAGGAGAGGTCCGCGAAGAGGCGCTGGCCGCCGTAGCTCTTCGAGACAGCCTCGAGTTGGATCACCGGGCTAGGCGCCCTGCCCGCGCTCGGGGCGGATCCTGTCGATCACGCGGGGCGCGTCCTGGCGGCGGTGGTGGGGCCTCGCCCTGACCGAGGGCGCTCGTGGCGCGCGAATGGACGCGCGCTTCGGCGCCGCGGCGGCGTGCCGCCGGACCCGACGGTCGCCCGGCGCCCGACCGGCTTCGCGTCGAGGAAACGCTCGCACCCGTCGGGACTCGTCGCCCGCGCGTCACCCTCGGCTCGGGCTCCCGCGGTCGGGCTCGCGGGTCAGCGTCTCGGCCCGGGCCTCGGCCATCCCGCGCAGGGCCAGGAGCGCGCGGACGATGCACTGCTGAACGAGGAGAGCGTCCTGGGTGAAGGGATCGGCGAGCCACTCGCGCGCCCACTCCCGTCCCTCGTCCGAGGCGAATCCAAGGGTCGGGGAGAGCGCCTGGAGCCTGAGGAGGAGGTCGTCCTGAGGCAGCCCCGCCGCGCGCAGCCTCGCGACGACCGCGGCGCGGACCGCCGCGTTCCAGATGCCGGTGAGGCCCTCGAGGAGCGCCGCGTAACAGGTCAGGTCCTGCCGGCCCTGGAACTGCTGGAGCACGGCGGGCAGCAGCGGGTTGACGGTGGCGTCACCCTCGTCGTCGGTCCCGAAGAGCGGCCCGACGACCGGATCCTGGCCGGGCGCCGCGAGCGCCTGGAGGAGCCCCAGCAGCTCGCTCACCGGCACCGCGGGCAGCTGCGCCAGCCGCTCGAGGAGCGGCACGTCCCCGGTCGTCACGTCACCGTCCCGCCTCGGGCGGCCCGGCGGCGAGGGCGTCGGGCCGCGCGAGCTCCCGCGCGCTGCCCGCGGGGACGAGGAACGCGCTGAGGAGGGCGCCGACGCAGACGACGAGCCCGATCACGAACACGCCGTGGAGGGCCCATTCGATGTCGCGGCCGAGCTGCAGGCGGTGGGTCATCACGGCGCCCATGACCGACACCCCGATCGTGCCCCCGATGGTCCGGAAGAACTGCGTCATCGAGGTGACGGCGCCGAGGTCGCGGCGCGCCACGGCGTTCTGCACCGCGATCAGCATCGGCACCATCGTCATGCCCATGCCGGTGCCGGCGATCAGGACCGCGCCCATGGCGCGCGGCAGGGTGAGGGTGGCGTCCCACTGGGCGAAGAGGAGGAAGCCGGCGGTGAGGCTCAGCATCCCGGCGATCACAACGCCGCGATATCCCACGCGGAGGACGAGCCGCGCGCTCACGATCGAGCAGCTCACCCAGCCCAGCACGAACGGCGTGAGCACGAAGCCGGCCTGGGTCGCCGTGGCGTTCGCCACCCGCTGCATGAACAACGGCACGAAGGAGATCGCGCCGAACATCGCCATGCCCGACAGGAGCCCCGTGGCCACGGCGGCGCGGACGAGCGGGACCCGGAAGAGCGCGAACGGCATGATCGGCTCCGCCACGCGTCCCTCCACCCGGACGAAGATCGCGAGCAGTGCGAAGGCGAGGACGAGGGGGCCGAGCACCCGAGGCGCGTACCAGGAGGGCGCCTCGCCGCCGAGCATCAGGCCGAGCATGAGCGTCGAGACCCCGCTGGTGAAGAGCACGAGCCCAGGGAGGTCGAGCCGCGGGCGCCCGTGGCGGGCCACCGGCTCGCCAAGCCCGGCCGCGAGCAGCGCGATGGCCGCCGCCCCGAACGGGACGTTGATGTAAAAGACCCAGCGCCACGAGACGTGGTCGGCCAGAAAGCCGCCGAGGAGCGGCCCCGCGAGGGCGGCGCCGCCCCACATGCTCGAAAAGTAGCCCTGCATCTTGGCGCGTCGCTCGAGCCCGTAGAGATCGGCGATGACGGTCATGCCGAGCGTGATCAGCGACCCGGCGCCGAGGCCCTGCAGGGCGCGGAAGCCGATCAGCTGGCCCATACTCTGCGCGAGCCCCGACAGCGCGGAGCCCACCAGGAAGATCGTGAGCCCCAGGAGGTAGGCGGGCCGGCGCCCGAAGAGGTCCGACAGCCGCCCCCAGAGCGGCATCGTCACGGTCGACGTGAGGAGGAAGGCCGAGAAGACCCACGAGTAGATCTTGATGCCGCCGAGCGCGCCGACGACCGTCGGCATCGCCGTCGCCACCACCGTCGACTCCATGGCGGCGAGGACGATCGACAGCATCACGCCGACGACGACGAGGCGGGGACGGGTCTCCACTAGTGGCCGCCCGTGCAGCTCGCGCACCGGCAGAGGGCGCGGAGCCGCGCGTACGGGTACACGCTCGCGTGGCCGTCCGACCAGCCGATGTGCAACCCCTCCGGGGTCTTCTTGATCTCGTCCGGCCAGGTCATCGCGGGCGCGGGCGCGACGAGCCCGGCGCAGGCGCCACAGGCGCAGTCCATTCGCAGCCGTTCGAAGGGGTAGATGCTGCCGTGATTGTCGGCCCACGTGGCGCCCACCGCGTAGCGGCCGACGAGGTGAATGTCCCGCGGCTCGTTCGGGTTCGGCTGGCCGAGGATCGGCAGGGTCCCGAGCCCGCTCACGCGCCGCCGCCCAACGCCCGATCGAGGCGCATGCCCGCCAGGAGGTAGTGCACGGCGAGGTTCTGGTAGGCACCCCAGCGGCGAGCCCGCCGCCGGATCGCGGCGTCGGAGAGCGGCCGGCCGCGGTTGTAGTAGCGCGCGAACGCCTTCCGCACCGCCAGGTCGCCGGCGGGACACACGTCGCCGCGCCCAAGGCCGCGGGCGAGGAACCACTCGGCGGACCACCGGCCGACCCCGCGGAGCGTCGTCAGGCGCGCGATCGCCTCTTCGTTGTCGCAGGCGGCGAGCGCCCCGAGATCGACGCGTTCCTGCGTGATCGCCCGGGCGATCCCGACGATGTACTCGGCCTTCCGGCCCGAGAACTGCATGCGGCGGAGGGTCGAGATCCGGGCCCGCGCGAGCGCGTCCGCGTTCGGGAAGGCGTAGAGCGTGCGCCCGTCCAGGCTCACGGGCCGACCGTAGCGGCGGACGAGGCGTGCGCGCGTCGTGAATGCGAACGTGAGGTTCACCTGCTGGGCGCAGACCGAGCCCACGAGCATCTCGAGGGGCGACGGCGACAGCGACGGCCGCAGGCCGTAGAGCGGTCCGACGAGGTCGCGCAGGGCCCGGTCCGCCTTCGCCATCGCGTAGAACCCGGGCAGGTCGGCCTCGAGCCCGAAGAGCTGGCTGACCTCGCGGCGAACCGCCGACCGGACGTCGTCGCCGCCCGCGCCGTGGACCGCGACCTCGAGCCGCGTGTGGTCGGGGCCGCCATGCCAGGTGACCTCGTAGGCATGCAGGCGGTCGCCCGCCCGCAGCACGCGGCAGACCGAGTTCGGACCGACCGGGGTCGCCGGGTCCTCACCCCACAGATGGTAGCGGGCCAGCGTCGTGCCGACCTCGAGCGGGCCCTCGGCGGTCACGGTGAACGTCATAGCGCGCGGTACGCAACAGAGAAGTGTACCAGAGTCGACGCCCCATCGAGGGCGCGCCGCCGGCCGAGCCGCGCGGCCCGGCGCGCGGCGCGCCCTGAGGGGGTCGGCGGTTGCCGAGGCCCGTCTCGAATGACTAGAACGGCTGGGGCTCGCTGCGATACCGGGGAGCGGGATCCTCGAAGCTGGCGAACTCCGGGAGGAACACGAGCGGGACCTTGTCGACGGGCCCGTTCCGCTGCTTGCCGATGATCGCCTCGGCGTTGCCGTCCTCGGCCTCGACCGGCAGGCCGTAGCGTTCCGGCCGGTAGAGGAAGATGATGAGGTCGGCGTCCTGCTCGAGCGCGCCGCTCTCCCTGAGGTCGGAGAGCTGCGGTCGGTAGTCCTTGGACTGGCGCGCCTCCACCGCGCGGGAGAGCTGCGAGAGCGCGACCACGGGGACGGCGAGTTCCTTGGCGAGCGCCTTGAGCGAACGGGAGATCTCCGAGATCTCCTGCTGTCGGTTCTCGACGTTGCGGCCGCGCATCAGCTGGAGGTAGTCGATCACCACCAGGTCGAGACCGTGCTCGGCCTTCATGCGGCGGGCCTTCGCCCGGGCCTCGAGGACCGACAGGGCGGGGGTGTCGTCGATGAAGATCGGCGCGTCGGCGAGCCGGCCCGCCGCGTTCGTCAGTCGGTGCCAGTCGCGCTGCTCGAGGTACCCGGTGCGGACCTTCTGCGAGTCGACCTTGGCCTCGGAGCAGAGCAGCCGTTGCACCAGCTGCTCCTTGGACATCTCGAGACTGAGCGTCAGCACTTTCCGGCGCAGCACCACGCCCGCGTTCTTCGCGATGTTGAGCGCAAACGCGGTGTTGTGCGTGACCACGTAGTCATCGGTCACGTAGAGACGCGACGGGTGGGTGACGGAGATGCACTGGGTGTCCGTCACTCCGACGGGCTCGATCGAGAGGAACACCGGCCGCCGGTGCCGTCGCGGCGCCGTGCGGGCTCGGCCGCGCTTGACCGACGACGGGACGGTCGCCCTCGGCTCCGGGAAGTGGACGTTGCAGACGAAGGCCGGGCGGCCGGGCGTCTTCGGGCGGCCATGGCCGTCCGGTGTCCGTCTGCTCCGAACCGAGCACCACCCGCCGAGGGAGCGCACAAGGTCGGCCACGTGGCGGGCGAGCCGCTCACTCGCCGAGCAGAACCGGGCGCTTCCCCGGCGCTCGACCCACCCATCCGTCTCCATGAGGCCGCGCAGGACGTCGAGACGCGCCCCCCGCGAGGCGTTCAGGTAGATGTCCGGGATGAACGTCTCGTCGCTCCGGCTGCCCCAGAGCCCGAGCCCCCGGAGCGCCTCCAGGAGTCGCTCCGGTGAGACGCCCGGGAGGGCCTGGCGATGCGCGCCAGTCGCGTGGACGACGCGCCAGTCGTCGCCCCCGGCGGCCCGGAGCGCGGCCGCCGGTGTGGCCCGCTCCAGGATGCGTCTCAGCATCTCGCCCTCGGACGTCGAGAACCTGAGGCGGCTTCCGGCGAGCGTCCCCTCTCCGAGCACGGCGCCCAGCACGTACGGGTCCACGGGAAGCGCCTCGGAATGCCCGTACTCCCCGGACGGCACGTCGATCCATAGCCGGTGCCGGTAGCGCTTGGCCTGCAACATCTGCGCCACGCGCTCGGTCGTGAGCGTCCGGGCCTCACGCCAGCCGCGGGAGTAGACGCGCCACAGATGCTCGCCCGTGCAGCGGGTGGACCGGTCATCAGAGAAGGCGACCCGGTAGATCGGTCGGGCGCCCTGCGGAAAGATGCCGCTCACGAGGGAGCGCCGGCCGTCCACCGAAGCGAGCTCGTCGCCGAGCCGCAGATCACCCATGCGCTTCCATCCCATGAGCGTCTTGACCCTGGCGTCGAGAGGCTGTGCCTTCCCCATGCTGGGGCGGCCCGCGATGATGATGAAGTCGGAGGGCTGAAAGCCCGAGGTGAGCTCGTCGAGCCGCCGGAACCCGGTGGCGAGCCCGGTGACGTGTTCCTTGCGGTCGTACAGCCGCTCGATGTACTCGAAGGTGTCCTTGAGGATCGCGCGGACGGGGATCGCGCTCCCCTGCAGGCGCCGCTCCGAGATCTGAAAGATGAGCCCCTCGGCCTGGTCGAGGAGGGCATCGACGTCGTCGCGCTGCTCGTAGCTCTGGCCGATGATCTCGGTCGCGGAGCGGATCAGGTCCCGGAGCAGAGCCTTCTCGCGGACGATGTTGGCGTAGGAGACGACGTGGGCGGCCGTGGCCGCCTCCTCGACGAGCGAGGCGAGGGCGGCGGCGCCGCCGACCTCCTCGAGCGTGTTGCGGCGCCGGAGCTCCTCGGCGAGGGTCAGGAGATCGACCGGCTCGGTGCGCTCGAAGAGCGCCACCATCGACGAGAAGATCTGGCGATGGCCTTCCTTGTAGAAGTCCGAGGCGCGGAGGACTTCGATCGCGCGGGGCAGACTCTCTCGCTCCAGCAGGAGGGCGCCCAGCACCGCTCGCTCGGCTTCGAGGCTGTGCGGCGGGATCCGGGAGCTCAGCAGCTCCGCGAGCGTCGCCACGCCCTACTCCCGGACGACTACCACCTTGAGCTGCGCCGTCACCTCGGGATGCAGCCGGATCGGAACCACGAACTCGCCGAGGCCCTTGATGGGCTCCTCGACCAGGATCCGGCGCTTCTCGATCGGGATGTTCTGCCTCGCCAGGAAGTCGGCGAGATCCTGGGTCGTCACCGACCCGAACAGCTTGCCCTCCTCCGACGCCTGCCGCCGCTCCTCGCAGACGAGCGGCTCGATCCGCGCGCGGAGGCTCTCGGCCTCGGCCTTGATGCGCGACGCCTTCGCCTCCTGCTGGGATTTGATCTGGGCGAGGTTCTTCAGATTTCCCGGCGTCGCGGTGAGCGCGCGCTTCTGCGGGATCAGAAAGTTCCGCGCGTACCCGTCCGACACCTCTCGCACCTCGCCCCGGCGGCCGAGAGTGCCGACGTCGTCCAGCAGAATGACCTTCATGATCTCAGCCCCCTCGACGTCGGGCGGCTCATTCGGCGGCGTACGGCAGCAACGCCACCGTCCGGGCTCGCTTGATCGCGTGCGTGAGCTGACGCTGGTGACGGGCGCAGCTGCCCGAGATGCGCCGCGGGATGATCTTCCCGCGCTCGGTCACGAAGCTCTTGAGGCGTCGCACGTCCTTGTAATCGACCAGGTCGACCTTGTCGACGCAGAACTTGCAGACCTTCCGCCGCCCGAACCGGCGGCGCTTGACTGGCTTGGCTCCTGCTGGCGGAATCGCGGCTCCTCCTCAGAAGGGAACTTCGTCGTCCCCGTGTCCTGCGTCGTCGCTGCCGCCGAACGGGGCGGCCTCGGCCGGCGCCGCCACCGGCGCGCCCGCCGGCTGCTTGCCACGCCCCATGAACTGCACGCGCTCGGCCACCACCTCCACCACGTTCCGCTTCTGGCCGTCCTTCGTCTCCCAGTCCCGGGTCTGCAGGCGTCCTTCGACGAGAATCGGGCTCCCCTTGTCGAGGTACTCACCGCAACTCTCCGCCTGCTTGCCCCACACGACCACCGTCAGGAAGCACGTTTCTTCCCGGCGCTCTCCGCCCTGCGTCGTGTACCCTCGGTTCACGGCGAGGCGCAGATCGCTGACGGCGGTGCCGCTCGGCGTGTAGCGCAACTCGGGGGGTCTGGTCAGGTTCCCGATCAGGAATACCTTGTTCAGGCTCGCCATCAACCGACCTCCTCAGCCACCTCCGGAGTTTTTGCCGGCCGAGCCCGCTTGCGAACCGGTACGCGCGTCGAGATGAACCGCAGGACGTTTTCATTGAGCCGGAGCTGGCGCTCGAATTCCTTGATCATCGCGGGCTCGGCGGACGCCTCAAGGACCGCGTACGTTCCCTCGCGCTGCTTCCGGATCTCGTACGCGAGGCGGCGCTTGCCCCAGTTCTCGACCTTGGTCACTTCCGCGCCCAGGCTCTTCAGATTCGCTTCGAGCGTCGTCAGGAGCGCCGCGACCTCCTCGTCGGTCGGTCGCGAGTCGATGGTCACCAGAACCTCGTAGGGTCTCAGAATGCTGTCACCTCCTTCGAGAAGCGCCTTACCGTACCACGGCCCGAACCATATCTCAACAGAGCGCCCGGATCGGCGTCAAGGTCTCAAAAAGGATACGGCCCCGGCCGGCGGGCAGCCGGCCAGGGCCGTATCGCGTCAGCGCATCGCGCTGACCGAATCAGTACATGTCGCCGTGCGGCATCGCCGGCGCCGGCGCCGGCTTGTCCTCGGGCAGGTCGGTGATGAGCGCCTCCGTCGTGAGCAGCAGTGAGGCGATCGACGCCGCGTTCTGCAGCGCCACCCGCTCCACCTTCGCGGGGTCGATGATCCCCGCCTGCAGCATGTCCACGAACTCCAGACTGTCGGCGTCGAAGCCCTGGGTCGGCACCGTCGCCGCCTTTACCTTCTCCACCACCACGCTCCCCTCCAGCCCCGCATTCTCCACGATCTGCCGAATCGGCTCCTCCAGCGCCCGCCGCACGATGTTGGCGCCGACCTTCTCGTCCCCCTCCACCTTGAGCTTCTCCAGCCCCTTGGCGGCGCGGAGCAGCGCCACCCCGCCCCCGGGCACGATCCCTTCCTCCACCGCCGCCCGGGTCGCGTTGAGCGCATCCTCCACCCGCGCCTTCTTCTCCTTCATCTCCGTCTCCGTCGCCGCCCCCACCTTGATCACCGCCACCCCGCCCGCCAGCTTCGCCAGCCGCTCCTGCAGCTTCTCCTTGTCGTAGTCCGACGTCGTCTCCTCGATCTGGGCTCGGATCTGCTTGATCCGCCCCTCGATCGCCGAGGGCTTGCCCGCCCCCTCCACGATCGTCGTGTTGTCCTTGTCCACCACCACCTTCTTGGCCCGCCCCAGGTCCTCGAGCTTGATGTTCTCCAGCTTGATCCCGAGGTCCTCCGTGATCGCCTTGCCCCCCGTCAGGGTCGCGATGTCATCCAGCATGGCCTTCCGCCGGTCGCCGAAGCCGGGCGCCTTCACCGCCGCGCAGTGCAGCGTCCCCCGCAGCTTATTCACCACCAGCGTCGCCAGCGCCTCACCCTCCACGTCCTCCGCCACCACCAGAAACGGCTTGCCCGACCGCGCCACCTGCTCCAGCAGCGGCAGCATGTCCTTCATCACGCTGATCTTCTTCTCGTGGATCAGGATGACCGCGTCCTCCAGCACGACCTCCATCCGCTCGGGGTCCGTCACAAAGTACGGCGACAGATAGCCGCGGTCGAACTGCATCCCCTCCACCACGTCCAGCACGGTGTCGGCCGACTTCGACTCCTCCACCGTGATCACCCCGTCCTTGCCCACCTTCTCCATCGCCTCCGCGATCAGGTTGCCGATCGTCTTGTCGTTGTTGGCGGCGATCGTCGCCACCTGCGCGATCTCCTTCTTGTCCTTCGTCGACTTCGCCAGCTTCTTCAGCTCCTCCGTCACCGCCTCCACCGCCTTCTCGATCCCCCGCTTCAGCGCCATCGGGTTGGCGCCCGCCGTCACGTTCTTCAGCCCCTCCTTGAAGATCGCCTGCGCCAGCACCGTCGCCGTCGTCGTCCCGTCCCCCGCGATGTCCGAGGTCTTGGAGGCCACCTCCTTCAGCATCTGCGCCCCCATGTCCTCGTAGCCGTCCTTCAGCTCGATCTCCTTCGCCACCGTCACCCCGTCCTTCGTGATCGTCGGACTGCCAAACTTCTTGTCGATCACCACGTTGCGCCCCTTCGGCCCCAGCGTCGCCTTCACCGCTTCGGCCAGGATGTTCATCCCCCTCAGCAGGGCGGCCCGGGCGTCCTCTTGGAATTTGAGCTGCTTTGGCATAGGTCGTCTCTCCCTTTTGTCGTTGGCGTTGGCTGGAGCTATTCCAGGATCGCGAGGACGTCTTCCTCGCGCATGATCACGTACTCCTCGTCCTCGATCTTGACCTCGTTGCCCGAGTACTTGCCGAACAGGATGCGGTCGCCCGTCTTCACGTCGAGCGCGATCTTCTTGCCGTCATCGGTGACCTTGCCGTTTCCGACGGCCACGACCTTGCCCTCCTGGGGCTTTTCCTTCGCGGTGTCGGGGATGATAATTCCGCCGCGACGGACTTCCTGCTCCTCGACTCGCTTGACAAGGATGCGGTCATGCAACGGACGGATCTTCATGGGGCGACTGTCCTCCTCATTAAGGAAGTGGTGTTCTGTGCTGAGCCACGTGTTCGACGGGCCCAGACCGATTACCGTTTCTCGCCATTCGGCTCGGTCGGTGCCGTTAGCACTCGACCAAGCCGAGTGCTACTATAGTCCGCCGCTAGGGCGAGATCAAGTCATTTTTTCATACGCATCGGAGGCCTGGAATGGCCCATAAAATATTGATTTCTATGGGTTTACTTCAAGGATCGATCGAGCTCGCCCGCTCGCGAGCGGAGGTTGATCTCCACGCCGGCGACGATCCTCTTCCCAAGGCCGAGCTGATGGCCCGGCTGAAGGACAAGGAGGGGCTGGTGTGCCAGATCACGGACACGATCGACGCCGAGGTGCTCGGGGCCGCCTCCCGGCTGAAAGTGGTCGCCAACGTCGCGGTCGGCTACAACAACATCGACGTCGCGGCCGCGCATCGACGCGGGATCGTGGTCACCAACACCCCCGACGTGCTGACCGATACGACCGCCGACTTCGCCTGGGCGCTCCTGATGGCCACGGCGCGCCGGGTGGTGGAGGCCGACGGCTACGTGCGCGCCGGCAAGTGGCACCGGTGGGAGTTCCGGCGCTTGCTCGGCGGCGACGTACACGGCAAGACCCTCGGGGTCATCGGCTTCGGGCGGATCGGGCGCGCGGTCGCCCGCCGAGCCCTCGGGTTCGACATGCGCGTTCTCTACTGCGACACCGTGCGCGCCGACCGGGCGGCCGAGGCCGAGCTCCGCGCGACGTTCGTCGACAAGGCCGTGCTCCTCCGCGAGTCGGACTTCGTGACCCTGCACTCCCTGCTCACGCCCGAGACGCGCCACCTCATCGACGCCGAGGCGCTCCGCGCGATGAAGCCCACCGCCTACCTCATCAATGCCGCGCGGGGGCCGATCGTCGACGAGGCCGCCCTCGCCCGGGCGCTGACCGAGCGGTGGATCGCGGGCGCGGGCCTCGACGTCTTCGAGGAGGAGCCGACGGTGCATCCGGGCCTGCTCGGGCTCGACAACGTCGTGCTCGCCCCGCACATCGCCAGCGCCTCCGAGGCCACCCGGCACAAGATGGCCACGCTCGCCGTCGAGAATTGCCTCGCCGTCCTCGACGGTAAGCCGCCGCTCACGCCGGTCCGCTAGGCCGGAGCCGGAGGCGGCGAGCCCCCCGCCGGGCGGGCCGGCGGCTGCGCGAGCCGCGTGACGCAGCGGTCGAGCTCTGCGAGGTCGCTCGGTGAGAGCGGCGCCGCGCCGAACCGTGCCCGCTCGTAGCCCACCGTCACCTGGGAGAGCGGCGCGGCGCAGGCCGGCGCGGCGGCGCCGGCGCGGGCCAGGAACTCGCGGGCGGTCTCGCCCGGCCCGAGACGGACGCCGCGGCGAGCGAGCACCCGGAGCGCCCGCGCGTAGAATCGGGGAACACGCGCCGGGGGACGCCCCGGGCGCGCGGCCCGCCGGCGCCGCCACAGCCCGAGCCCCACGCCGAGCGCCCCGACCACCACGGCGACCGCCGGCCCGCGGCGTCGCAGGTCGCTCGCCGCGCGAGCCAGCAGGAGGCGCCCCTGCCACTCCGCCGTCTGGCGCTGGAGCGCGGCGGCGACCGTCACCTGATCGCGCAGGCTCCAGTTCACGACGTAGCGGTACCAGCGCAACCGGAGCGCGTCGAGATAGAGCCCGGCTCGGTCGAGCCCGCCGCCGGCGGCCGCGACCCGGGGTGACGGATCGAGGGTCACCCAGCCGACGCCGTCGAAGTAGGCCTCGACCCACGAGTGCGCGTCCCGCTGCCGGATCATGAAGTAGTGCCCGTAGGGGTTCCACTCGCCCCGCTGGAAGCCGTTGACGAGCCGGGCGGGGATCCCGAGGCCGCGAAGCATGACCGCCAGCGCCGACGCGAAGTACTCGCAGTTGCCCGATCGCTGGACGAACAGGAACTCGTCGATCGGTTCGAGCTCGGTCTGCCGCGAGAGCGCGAGCGTGTAACGGTACGTGACGGCCAGAAATCGGGTGAGGCGCTGGGCGGCGTCGTACGGGCCCCCGCTCCCCGCGCTGACCTTCCGCGCGAGGTCCACGATCCGGGCCGGGAGCGGCGGGAGCTGCAGATAGCGGTTCAGCGAGCGTCGGTCGAGGGGCGCCGCTTCCGCGTCCCGACCGAGCCGCCCCGCCGGCTCGAGCTCCGAGTAGGCGAGGTACCGGAGTCGAGCGGCGGGGGTCGCCACGGACACGCCGTCCATGTCGTCCGCGGTGATCGACGCGGCCCCCAGGGCGACCCCCAGAAGTCTGGGCGCCGCGAAGACGACGTCGGCGCCGATCGGCTCCAGGTAGATCTCCTGGGTCACGAAGGGGCCCGCGCCCCGATAGCGCTTGAGCGCGAACTGGCCGCCCGGGGCCCGGGTGAGCACCGAGCGCTGGGGTCGGAACGCCTTCCAGCCCCGGCCGTCGAAGTAATCGAACGCGATGCCCCGCCAGCGCAGGTTCGGCAGGGTCTCGGGCGTCGCGGGGCCCTCGGGGAAGCGCACGCGCATCACCACGCTCGGGTCGCTCTCGATCTCCCCGAAGGCCCCAAGGTCGACGTGGTCGGAGAAGCCCGACACCATGGCGCCCAGCTTCGTGCGAAAGGGCAGCGCCGCCTGGCCCACGCGGGGGATGACGAAGAAGAACACGGTCGTGACCGCGAGGGTCGCGGCGGAGGCGGCCAGCGAGAGGCCGAGGAGCGGGGGCCCGAGCCACCCGCGGCCCGGCACCGCCGCCGCCGCCGGCGCCCCGACCCGCTCGGCCTCGCCCAGCACGTGATGGAGCATGAACGTCCACACGCCGAGCACCAGGAACGCCACGAAGATGCCAAGGAATGCGAGATCGAAGGTCACCGACGACGCGGCCACCAGCATGAAGAACGAGAGAAACCCCACGTCGCGGGCGTCCCGGAGCGACCGTCGCGTGAAGAGCCGGTAGAGCAGCAGGAGGAGCAGCAGGCGCACGAAGCCGTCGAGCAGCGAGGCCGCCAGGTAGAGCAGGTCGATCGCGGAGGCCCCGGCGGCGATCACGGTCACCGCCTGGCCGAGACGGCGGAGCGCGGGGAGCTCGAGCCGGTCGCGCCACCAGCTGGCGGCGATGGCGCCGGCGGCGAGCGCGGCGCCGGGCACGCCGACGAGGCCGGCGAGGTGCAGGGCGAGGAGCCCGTCGACCGCGAGCAGATAGGTCGCGACCCGGAGGGCGCCGCCCACCGTCACGCGGGGCGGCCCGCCGGCGGGGAGGCGGTCGACGCCCCGGTCCCCGGCGAGCCGCCGGCTACGCGAGCGCAACCCGGATCTCCCTGAGCGGCACGCCCGCCGAGCGCGGCGGCGAGCCCTCGCTCCCCGGCGGCGCCGGCTCGTAGAGCGCGAGGGCGGTGAGGAGCCGCCGCTCGTGTGGTCGCCCCGCGCCGAGCGGTATCCAGACGCCGGGCGCGGCGAGCTCGACCGCGGCTCCGGCGCGGATCAGGTGCGTCACGAGTGAGGCCGCCAGGGACAGGCCGGCTTCGAGCCTCGCGCCCGCGCCCTCGAGCACGATCCGCGTGTCCATGGTCGCCTCGGCTTCGAGCTCGCGCACCATGAGCGCGCCCACCTTGGCCGTGCTCCGCCAGTGAATCAGGCGCGGATCATCCCCCCACCGGTACTCGCGCAGATTGTAGAGATCGCTGCCCCGCCCGCGCCGTCGCGCCGCCGCGGCGCCCGCGCCCATCTCCGCCAGCAGCGCGGCCGGGATCGGCCCCGCGGCCGGATACACGATGACCTCCGCCTGCTGGACGACGCGCCCGGCCTTCAGGAAGAGGCCGAACGGGAACAAGGTCGTGATCCGGATCCCCGGTAGCCGCTGCCGGCCGCGGCGCGGGAGCGTCTCCTCCCAGCCGAACACGTGCTCCTGGCCGGGCGCGAGCCGCGGCACGTACACGAGCCGCGGGACGCCGGCCGGGCGCAGAATCTCGAGCGTGACCGAGTAGGACGCGGCCCATGGCTTCCGGTTGACGACCGTCGCGCCGAAGAGCGCCGGGCGGTCGGCGAAGATCTCCTCCGGCGTCTGGAGCGTGATCGTGAGCCCGCGCATCGACCGCTCCGACAGGAGACCGGACACGACGATGAGCCCGAGCAGCATCGAGACGAGCAGGTAGAGCAGGTTGTTGCCGGTATTCATGGCGGCAAAGCCGAGACCCACCGCCGCCAGCAGGAGCCACCAGCCCTCGCGGGTCGGCCGGATCGTCCGCCGCGGGCGGACGAGGCGAGCGAGCCGAGCCCACCGAGGCCGATCGGCGAATCCGGGCGACGAGGGCGCCTGCCTCGCCGCCGGCAGCGCCGCCGTCGCGGACCGGGCGCGGCGGGGCATCCTTCCGATCGACCCGGCCCTCCGCCCGCTACCGGGGGACCCGGAGCTCCTGGACGATCGCGCGGATCACCGACTCGGCATCCGGACTGCCCGGCTCGCTCCGCGTCTTCAGCATCACCCGGTGGGCCAGGGCCTGAACGGCCAAGCCTTTGACGTCGTCGGGGACGAGGTAGTCACGGCCGTCGGCGAGCGCGTGAGCCTGCGCCGCCCGCAAGAGCGCCAGCGACCCGCGCGGGCTCACGCCGAGGGCGAGGAGGGCCGAGGCCCGCGTCGCCCCCACGATCGCCATCACGTAGTCCAGGACGGATTCCTCGATCCGCACCCGCTCGACTGCCTGCTGCAGGGCCAGCACGTCCTCGACCGCGATCGTCGGCGCGATCGCGTCGGGTCCGGGCGCGGCCGCGCCGCGCAGGATGGTCTTCTCGTCGAGCGCGGCCGGGTAGCCGACGCGGATCCGGAGCAGGAACCGGTCGAGCTGGGACTCCGGCAGCGGGTGGGTGCCCGCGTACTCGCGCGGGTTCTGCGTCGCGAGCACCATGAACGGGCGCGGCAGCGGATAGGTCGTGTGGTCGAGCGAGACCTGCCCTTCGTTCATGGCCTCGAGCAGGCTCGACTGGGTCTTCGGGGTGGTGCGGTTGATCTCGTCGGCCAGGACGAAGTTGGTGAAGAGCGGCCCGGGCTTGAAGACGAATTCGCCGCGCTGGGGCTCCCAGATCGAGACGCCGAGCACGTCGGAGGGGAGCATGTCCGAGGTGAACTGGATGCGCTGAAACCCGGCCCCGATCGAGCGGGCGAGGGCCGCCGCGAGGGTCGTCTTCCCGACGCCCGGTACGTCCTCGATCAGCAGGTGCCCGCGGGCGAGGAGCCCGACCACCGCGAGCCGGATGACCTCGGACTTCCCGACGAAGGCGCGGCCGATGGACTCCTCGAGCCGCCGGATCACCGCGAGCGCGTGCGTCATCACGCCTGAAAACTATCCTAGCAGGATTTCGGGGCGGGGTTCAGCGCGCGGCCGCGAGGCGGCGCTCGAGTCGGGCGAGGCGATGACCGAGCTCCCGCCGCACGCGCGCGGCCGTGCCCGCGCGCTCCGCGCGCTCGATCGCCTCGAGGACCACCCGGCGGGCGGCGACGAAGTCGCGGCGCCGGTGCTCGTGGAGCTTCGCGAGCTCCTCCCACGGCCGCGGGTCGAACGCGGGGGCGCGGGCGGCCGCCTCCCAGAGCGTGCGCGCGGCGTCCCAGCGCGCTCGGCGCTTCTCCCACCAGGCGAGCCGGAGCCGCACGCGGTCGCCTTCGCTCCCGGCGAGCCCGTCGGCAAGCGACCGCCGGTAGCACCCGAGGCTCCGCTCGAGGTCGACGCGCTCCCAGAGACGGCCGAGCCCCGCGTACTCCTCCGGCGCGAGCGCGCACTCCTCGGGAGCCCCGAGGGCGCGGGCGAGCCACGCGGTCAGGGCGACGAGCGACAGCACGTCGATCAGGTTATGGGAGAAGACCCGGGGCAGCGCGCCCGGGTGACGGCGGCGGAGGAAGTCGAAGTAGAGAGCCGGGATCATGGCCCCCGGGACGTCGTTCGTCCGCTCGAGGCCGAGGACCCCGGCCTCGAGCGTCGTCAGTCGGCAGTCCGCGAACCGGGCGCCCCACACGCGGCGGGCCGGCGCCAGCAGGTCGAGGTGCCAGAGGTCGGGCCAGCGCCGGCGGGCGAGCACGAAGCGGGTCTCGAGGAGCGGCACGTCGAAGCCGCTGCCGTTGTAGGTCACGAGGCCGTCGGCGCGCGCAACGAGGGACGCCAGCGCGGCGAGCAGGGCCGGCTCCTCGTTCAGGTCCCGCATGAAGAACTGCCGGACGATGAACCGGTCGCCCTCGGCCTGCCCGGCGCCGACCAAGAACGTGTAGGTCCCGGTCCCGCCGGCGAGGCCGGTCGTCTCAGTGTCGAGGAAGAGGAGCCGGCCCGCGCCGCCCGCGGGGATCCCGTGCCGCGTCAGCATCCCGAGCAGCGCGGGCGCGGCGGCGAACGCACCCCCCAGGACCGCCCCGCCGTGCCGGTGGTCGAGCGCGTACTCGCGGCGAACGGTCAGGACGGGGCCGTGCTCGGTCTCTTCGAGCACGCCGCCCACGAGCGCCTCGATGGGCTCGGGGCGCGAGCGGCCGGGGCAGCCGTGGTCGACGCGCCGGACGACCCGCCGGAGGTCATCGAGGGTGTCCACCGACGACGCTCAGCCGCGCAGCGCGTCCAGAATCGCGGCGGCGGTCTGCTTGGCCCGGCGCCCGACCTCGTTGACCGGACCCACGCACGACGGGCAACCCCAGCGGCACGGGCAGCCCCGGAGGACCTCGAGCCCCCGGGCCAGCAGCTCGGGGACCACCTCGAAGACCCGCTCGGCGAGGCCGATGCCGCCCGCGTAGCTGTCGTAGAGGTAGACGGTCGGGGTGAACTGCTCGGCTTCGAGGAGCCGCCGGCGCGTCGACGGGGGCGTATCGACCGCCGACGCGGCACTGGCCGGCGTCGCGTCGCCCAGCCAGGAGCCGAGGTCGCGGATGTCGCACAGGAGGAACAGCGGGGCCAGATGGTGGAGCAGGTAGGTCACCGCGCGCAGGCCGTCCACGAGTTCCTCGCGCGACTGGCTCACGCCCGCGAGGACGGCGGGGTCGATCGTCAGCCAGGCGGCGGTCGTCTGCATCTCCTGCTGCGGCAGCTCGACCTCACCGGAGCCGACGTTCTCGAGCGTGCCGAGCTTGATCTTCTTGAAGCCCACCACCTTTTCCGCGACCAGCACTTCGCCCTGGACCGCGCGGTAGCCACGGCCGCCGTGGTCGGCCAGGGCCCGGAGGATCCAGACTCCCTTCGCGCTGATGGCGTCGGTGAAGTAGTCCACGGACACCCGCTTGACGTAGGCGACCTTCTCCTCGTCCTCGCGGAAGTGGAGCGCCTGGACCTCGTAGGGTTCGCTCTCGATGAGGTAGATCGCCTTGGGGTGGATCGTCGCGAACGCGCTCGACCAGTCGACCTCGGCGATGATCTGCCGCCGCTTGACCTGCTTGTCGTCACGGGCCGTCGTGTCGAGGACCAGGAAGTTGTCTGTGGTCACGGTCCGCAGGGACACGTGGTCGGCCGGGTACGTCTCGGACGCCCAGTGCCAGCGCCCGCCCGCCTGGTGCAGGAGCCCCTCCTCCTCGAGCGCGGCCAGGTGCAGGCCAATGGCCGTGCCCCCGAACGTCTCGCCCTCGCCGAACGGCAGCTCGAAGGCGGCGCACTTGAGATGGTTGACCAGGATGAACGGGTTGTCGGGGTTCACCCGCGCGTGCTCGGGCGGCGTGCCGAAGAGATAGTCCGGATGCGCGGCCATGAACTGGTCGAGCGGGGCGCTGGTGGCGACGAGGATCGCCGCCGACCGCCCGCTCCGGCGGCCCGCGCGCCCCGCCTGCTGCCAGAGCGACGCGATCGTCCCCGGATAGCCCGCGAGCACGGCCACGTCCAGGTGGCCGATGTCCACGCCGAGCTCGAGGGCGCTGGTGGACACCACGCCGAGCACGTCGCCCGCCCGAAGCCCCTGCTCGACCGCACGCCGCCGCGTGGGCAGGTAGCCGCCGCGGTAACCGCGCACGATCCCGGCGTCGCCCGTCTTGTCGGCGACGGACGCCTTGATCGTCGACAGGAGGACTTCCGTGGCCAGGCGACTCTGCGCGAACGCGATCGTGGCGATCTTCCGCTTGAGGAAGCGGGCGACGAGGCCCGCCGCCTCGCCGAGGTAGGGCGCCCGGATGCCGAGCTCCGGGTTGACGACGGGCGGGTTGTAGCAGAGAAAGGTCCGCTCTCCGGCGGGCGCCCCGCTCTCCGCGACCTCCTCCACCGCCTCCCCGATCAGGCGCTCGGCCAGCTCCCGCGGGTTCGCGATCGTCGCGGAGGCCATGATGAACTGGGGGGCCGAGCCGTAGTGCGCGCAGATCCGCTTCAACCGCCGCACGACGTTGGCGAGGTGGCTGCCGAAGACGCCCCGGTAGGCGTGAAGCTCGTCGATCACGACGTAGCGGAGGTTCTGGAAGAGGTTCAGCCACTTCGTGTGGTGCGGGAGGATCCCGGAGTGCAGCATGTCGGGGTTGGTCAGGACCAGGTTCGCCCGCGCCCGCACCGCGCGCCGCGCGTCCGACGGCGTGTCGCCGTCGTAGGTGAACATCCGGAGTTCCGGCAGGCTCCGGGCGAGGGCCTCCAGCTCCGCGAGCTGGTCCTGGGCGAGCGCCTTGGTGGGAAAGAGGTAGAGCACGCGGGCGTCGGGCGATCCGAGGAGCGCCTGGAGCACCGGGAGGTTGTAGCAGAGAGTCTTGCCCGAGGCGGTCGGGGT
>Ga0209056_10001375_pt1 | contig 26808 bp, 23 predicted proteins | sample GraSoiAngelo_114_FD_185876 | JGI IMG/M metagenome (GOLD analysis project Ga0209056, IMG submission 185876) | Grasslands soil microbial communities from the Angelo Coastal Reserve, California, USA - 14_0903_13_40cm (SPAdes) (version 2) | ecosystem: Environmental > Terrestrial > Soil > Grasslands... | reverse complement strand
TCCACTTTCCGATTTCGTCGTCCTCCAGCGGCGCCAGCCCTTCGAAATATCTCCGCACAATCGCCGTCAAGTGGACGGGCGCGGTATACGCTCCGATTTTGCCCACGGCCGCCCCCAGGTGCACGACTGCGTTGTCTTTCGTCGGTTGCGAGGCGTGCCCGGACTTTCCCCGCGCAATCACGTCTATATTTCCCGAGACTTTCTCGCTGGCCTGAACTCCTACATACTGTACTTTCCCCTTCACGACGAAAACGTTTCCGCCCTCATTGATCGAAAACCCGGCCGCAAACTTGTCCCAGTATTTCCCGATCAAAACCTTGATGTTCGCATCGCCTCCGTTTTCTTCGTCGGCCGTTGCCAGGAAAATGACGTCGCGATTCAGGCGAAGATTGGCTCGCTTCAAGGCGACAAACGCCGCCAGATTTGCTGCCAGCATCCCCTTGTCGTCGATGGCCCCGCGTCCATACAGGTATCCATCTTTGATCACTCCGCCAAACGGATCGACCGTCCACTTGGATTTGTCCACCGCGACCACATCCATGTGCGCCACCAAGAGCAGCGCCTTGGCCGGATTGGCCACTGCCGCGCTCCGCAGCCTCGCCACCACCGCGCTCCGCCCGGGCGTCAGCTCTAGAATTTCTGCGGTGATCCCTTCCTTCTCGAGTATCCCGGCGATATATTTTGCGGCAACTTGCTCATTTCCGGGCGGATTCGTGGTATTGATTCGAATCAGATCCGCTAGCCAGCCCTGCGCCTCCTTCGCCACGTTTGATGTATCTCCTACCAGCGACGGGTTCACGGGAATTCCCGGCGCCGCCGGAGTCGGCGCCTGCGCCGCAACGGGCAAGCTCGCGGCTGCCGCGAGGGCCGCCGCTCCCACCAAAACCTGCACCCTGCGATTCCAGTTCACGAATCCTTCCTCCTCTTATGCTGTTGCCCCGCAAACGCCTCAGCAAACGTTTTGCATCAAATGTGCTTCATACTAACATGCAGGTGTGGGCGCCTGACTTTGGCTTTGGCCCCGCGTTGCCAAAATTCAACCGTTGCGCTTTTTGAGCGCCGGGTTACATTGCTTGTCTGGGTTTATCGACCGCGAATCGGGAGTTCAAAATGAAAGCTATCTTCTCTCTTATCGTACTTGTAGCCATGGCCACGGCGCTCGTCTTTCCCCTGACCGAGCACACCGCTCTGGCTCAGGCTCCCACGGGCCCGCAACCTGGAGCGCAGCCGCAGCAGAATCCAGCGCCGACGAAGACTCCCGACGCATCACAGAAACCGCCGGACGCCGGTGTTGCCATTGCCGTGGACGTCCCCATCGTCACGCTCGACGTCGTCGCCACCACCCAGCACGGCGACATCATTCCCGGCCTTAAAAAGGAAAATTTCCGCATCCTCGACGACGGCGCGCCCCAGACCATCACCAACTTCGGTGCCACCGATGCCCCTATCACCATGGTTCTTCTCCTCGAATTCAGCAGCCGCGGTTACGGTGGTTTTTTCGCCTATGTTGGAAAGTATTGGTCCACGGCGCTCTTCCCCGCACTGCTGCAAAAGGACTGGGTCGCTCTCGAAACGTTTGACATGAGGACCCGCGTCGAGGTGGATTTCACGCAAAACAAAGACGAAGTCATGCAGGGGTTGTACCGCCTTTATTTTCCGGGGTTCAGCGAATCGAACGTCTTTGACGCCATTCTCGAAACTGTGGATCGCCTGAAGGACGTACAGGGCAAGAAGTCCATCGTCGTTCTCGCCAGCGGCGTGGACACTTTTTCAAAGCACACGCTCGATCAAACCATGAAACAGCTTCGGCAGAGCGATGTCACAATCTTCTGCATCGGTTTGGGCCGCGCCTTTCAGAATTATGCCGACATGAACGGTGGAATGGGCAGCACGCGCCACATGGATTACCTGCAGGCGGAAAATCAGCTCAGAACATTCGCGCAGGAAACCGGGGGTTATTCCTGGTTTCCCCAATTCGCCGGCGAGATGCCGGATGTGTTCCGCAGCGTTGCCGCCTTCCTTCGCCATCAGTACAGCATTTCTTACTCGCCATCTCACGGCGCGAAGGACGGAAAATTTCACAAAGTCAAAGTAGAATTGGTCGCGCCCGACGGCGGCCCGCTCAGCATCGTGGATCAAAAAGGTAAGAAACAGAAATATCAGATCTACGCCCGCGAAGGCTATCAGTCCGTCAAAAGCGGCGTCGGGGATTGATCGAGCTAATAGTTGCAAAATCGAAAGTGGAAATCGAAATTCGTTTGGAGCCTGACCCTTTTCCAATTTCGATTTTCCAAGGTCTCCTTCAGTACCCCCGCGCAAAATCAACGCGATTAAATAGTTCCCGGCCGTCAAACCATCTCTCCAGCAATTCGAGCAAGACCCCTGCCTGCCTGTCCCAGAGCCGGTCGCTCACCCCGCTGGTGTGTGGTGTGATCAACAAATTCGGCACCTTCCAGAGCGGGCTCTCCGCCGGCAACGGCTCCAACTTGGCGACGTCGATCGCGGCTCCTCCAAGCGCTCCACTCTCTAGCGCCCGCAGCAGCGCCGCCTCGTCCAGCAGCGACCCGCGCCCCACGTTGATCAACCTTGCGCCGCGTTTCATTTTCGCGATCTCCGTCGCCCCCATGAGATGCCTCGTCTCCGCAGTCTCTGGCGCGGCGATTAGGACATAGTCGGCTTCCGGCAGAGCCTCGCGCAATTTTGCCGCGGCAAAAATCTTTTCCGCATGCGTTCGGTCGCCCTCGCCGGATCGCGTTACGCCCCACACGCGCATCTCGAAGGCTCTTGCCCGCTTCGCCACTTCCCTCCCGATCGATCCGTAGCCCACGATCAGCAGCACTTTGCCATTGATTTCCGTCAAGTGCTGCGGCTTGTCCCACAATTCCTGCTGCGACCAGTGCGCGTGATCCTGGTGCCGCACCGAGTCCGGAAAATTCCGCGCCAGCGCCAGCAACAAGCCCATCGTGTGCTCGGCCATGGGCACCGAAAATATTCCGCTCGGGTTCGTCACCAGGATTCCGGAGTCGCGCAGCTCCGGGTACATCAATTGCGCCACGCCCGCCGCCGTCGAGTGAATCCACTTCAGTTTACTGGCAGCCTTCAATTGCTCCGCCCGCAGCGAGTAGCCCACAAAAATATCCGTGTCCGGCAATTCCTTTGGCAACCCGTCGTAATTCGGCAAATGCAAGACCTGCATTTCCGGCCACCGCTTTCGAATCGCCTCCGCCATCGCCGGCTTCGGCCGCCACTCCGTAAACGGGTGCCATACGCAAATCACGAGTTTGGTTTCTGAAGGCTGGGTGCGTTTCATGGTGAACTAGGAAGTCATCCTCAGGTCTGTTCCCGTCATATCCACGGGCTTCGGCTGTCCCAGCACGCTCAGCATTGTCGGCGCAATATCCCGCAGCGAGCCACCTGGCCGCAAACGCATCTTTTCGTCATCGCTCACCAAAATGAACGGCACCGGATTCGTCGTGTGATAGGTATGCGGCCCGCCGGTCGCGGGATCGATCATCGTCTCGGCATTCCCATGGTCCGCAGTGATAATCCACGCGCCTCCCCGCGATTTCAGCGTCTGATAAATCTGCCCGAGCCCTGCGTCCACCGCTTCCACGGCCTTGATCGCCGCTGCCAACTTTCCCGAATGGCCCACCATGTCCGCATTCGCGTAATTCATGATGATGGCGTCGAATTCGCCCTTCTCGATAGCCTTCACCACCGTATCCGTGATTCCCGCGGCGGACATTTCCGGATTCAAATCGTAAGTCGCAACTTTCGGCGACGGCACCAGAATTCGTTCCTCACCGCCAAATGGCTTCTCCACTCCACCGTTGAAAAAATAAGTCACGTGCGCGTACTTCTCCGTCTCCGCCGTGCGCAAATTCTTGTACTGCAGCTCCGCGAACACTTGCGCCAGGATGTGCTCCAGTTTTTCCGGCGCAATCACGTACTTTAACCACGGCCAGTCTTTGTCGTACTGCGTCATTCCCACAAAAAACAGATTCTTCGGCCGTTTCGCGTCGGGGAACTTGTCAAAGTCCGGCGCCGCCAGTGCATAGGTCATCTGTCGCGCGCGGTCTGCCCTGAAATTGAAGAAAATCACCGCATCCTCGTCGCGAATCAATCCCACTGGTGCGGCGGAAATGCCGTTCCCCTTGGTCACCACGATGGGCTTCACAAACTCATCCGTGATTCCCTGCTCGTAGCTTTTCTGCAAGGCCGCAACCGGATCATGCGTTTTTGTCTCCGCTTCGCCGTGTACCAGCGGGCGATAAGCCAGCTCAATGCGCTCCCAGCGGTTGTCGCGGTCCATCGCGTAGTACCGCCCCACCAGCGTCGCGATTTCTCCTCCCCCCAGCTCGCGCATTTTCTGCTGCAGCTGGCGCACATAATCCCGCCCGTTATTCGGCGGCGTGTCGCGTCCGTCCATGAAGCAGTGCACAAAAACGTTTTCCACTTTTTGCTCTCTCGCCATCTCCAGAAGCGCAAACAGGTGTTGAATGTGAGAGTGCACGCCGCCGTCGCTCAACAGGCCGATAAAATGGAGTTGCCGTGTCCGACCGCGCTCCATCGCTTGCTGAAAAAGAGGCACGTTTTGCAGCCGTTTCTGCGCAATCATCAAATCAATGCGCGTGATGTCCATGTGCACGATCCGCCCCGCGCCCATGTTCATGTGCCCCACTTCGCTGTTGCCCATCTGCCCTTCCGGTAATCCGACAAATGGTCCCGAAGTATGGATCAGCGTGTTCGGAAATTTCTTCATGAGCTCGTCATACGCCGGCTTCCTCGCCACTGCAATCGCGTTGCCCTTCGTCTCCGCGCGGAATCCCCATCCATCTAGCACCGTCAACACAATCGGTTTCGGTCGTTTGCTCATGTGGTTCCAGTAGGACAGGCATTCCTGCCTGTCTTCTTGTTGTCCTTTTCCCGCACAATCACGTCCGAGACTTATTCCTGAAACAGGACAGGCAGGAATGCCTGTCCCACTATGGTATTGTGAACTCGCGCAATGCCGCCAAGAGCCTCTCCACTTCGTCGGCGGTGTTGTAGTGCACTAGGCCGATGCGGAGTACGCCGCCTTTTTGTTCGACACCAAGCCGCTCGGACAAATTCAACGCGTAGAAATTGCCATCCCAAGTGAAGATTCCGTGTTCGCCCAAGAATGTTGCGATTTCCGTTGGATGGTGATCGCCCAGACGGAACGATAGTGTCGAGCAGCGCTCGTCAAATCGTTTCGGGTCTGTAATGCCGAAGATCCGGACGCCGGGAATCGCCAGCAATCCTTCGATGAGTCTCGTGATAAGCCCTGTCTCATAACGTCGCGTGGCGCGGTACGCTGCCAGTAAAGCCTCGCGCCGATTTTTCACCGTCGCATCGCAATGCCGTCCAAGTTCGGCGATGTAATCCACCGCTGCCGCAATCCCCACGATCAGTTCCTGTACTTGCGTCCCGGTCTCCCAGCATTCCGGAGAAGTGTCCGTCGCCGGCCGCACTTTGTAAGGCTTGAACCGTTCCAGGTGTTCTTTCTTGCCGTACAGCGTTCCCATGTGCGGCCCAAAAAATTTGTACGGCGAGCACGCCAGGAAATCGCAATCGAGCACCTTCACATCAATCGGTCCGTGCGGCGCGTAGTGCACGGCATCGATAAACATCAGCGCGCCCGCGGCATGCGCCAGCTTCGTAATCTCTGCGACGGGATTGATCGTGCCCACGATATTGGAGGCATATCCGACGGCAACGAGCTTGGTCTTTGCCGAAATCTTTCGCTTCAAATCCTCCAAATCCAGCGTGCAATCCGCCTCCCGAATATCCGCTTGCCGGATGATCACGCCTTTTTCTTCCAGCGCGCGCCACGGCGCAACATTGGCATCGTGGTCCAGCGTGGTCACCACGATCTCGTCGCCGGGTTTCAGCTCGCACCCTATCGCGCGCGCCAGCGCAAAGGTGATCGTGGTCATATTCTGTCCGAACACGACCTCATTCGAATCACAATTGAAAAAATCCGCCATCGCCCCCCGCGCCGACCGGATCATTTCATCGGTTCGCCGGCTTGTTAGAAACGCACCGTACGTGTTCGCATTCGCGTTCAGAAAATAGTTCTGGACGGCATCCATCACCTGCTTCGGCACCTGCGTCCCCGCGGGCCCGTCCAGAAACGCCGCCGCATGGCCTTTGACCTGCAATTTCAGCGAAGGAAACTGCTCCCTCACCCAGGCAATATCAAAAGTTTTGCTTTCCGTGCCCTGCATCGCTGGTGTGCTCATTTTTGTGTGCCGCCGCAAACTGGCGGCTTCTCCGAGCAGTTAGTTTCTCATACGTTCCGCGGACGTTGTAGGGGCGCAGCCTGCTGCGTCCTCTGGATTCGCCCGTTGCCTCAATTCTCTTTCGTCAATGACCGCCGCCGCATCCAAATTGGAAGTCCCTTCGTGGCGAGCTGTGGCCGGAAACCCGCGATGTTCTCAAAGGCCGTGATAGCATAACTAAAGTAGCTCCTCACTCATGCCGCTTTGGCGCCGGCTATCAACTCAGCGCCAAGTTTCTCCATGAGGTGCGTTGTGCCAGAAACCATCCCGCCAACCGAGCGCACGCGCGTGGTGCGCGAATCGCATCGCGGCGCCTACGACCGCGGAACGATTTACAAAATCCTCGACGAAGGCTTCGTGTGCCACGTCGGATTCTCCATCGATGGCCAGCCGTACGTCGTCCCAACGCTGTTCGCGCGCATCGGTGACGCGCTTTATTTTCATGGTTCCGCGGCAAGCCGCATGTTGCGCAACGTGAGCGAAGGAATCTCCGTTTGCATTACCGTGACACTCACGGACGGCTTCGTTCTGGCCCGCTCCGTTTTCAACCACTCGATGAATTACCGCTCCGTCCTTGCGCTCGGCAAAGCCGTCCTCGTCGATGCCCCGGAGGAAAAGCTCGAAGCGCTGCATTTCTTCACCGAGAAAATTCTCCCGGGCCGCTGGAAGGATTCGCGCCAGCCGAACGAGAAAGAGTTGAAAGCTACCAGCATCCTGCGGCTTTCGCTCACAGAAGTTTCCGCCAAGATTCGCGTCGGACCTCCGGAGGACGATGCTCCGGACTATCTATTGCCGATCTGGGCCGGCGTGATTCCTCTTCAACTCACCTCTGGCGCGCCGATCCGCGACGAGAGGTGCGATCCCTCGATTCCGACTCCCGCCTATGCGGCGCACTACAAGCGGTGAGCCATGGACAAATTCACTCCCGCACCTGTGAAACCTCTCGTCGGCATCGAAGCGCTCGAGGCACTGGACATCCGCGTCGGCACCATCGAGCGCGTGGAAGAAATTCCCGGCTCGGGAAAACTGATGAAGCTCACCGTGAATTTCGGCGACCATTCGCGAACGATTCTTGCGGGGATCAAGAAAGAGCGTGAAAATCCGCGAGAGATCGAAGGGCGCCAGGCCTTGTTTGTCCTGAACCTGAAACCTCGCAAAATGGCCAGCGAGATTTCCGAAGGCATGCTATTCGACATCGGCTACGCGGATGGCGTCACCCCGGTTCTTTCTGTTCCAGAACGCCCCGTGCCGAACGGTACGCGCGCGGGATAAATCTGCTCTCCGCAATTTATGGAAAAGACTCACCTCGCTTGCCCGAGCTTTTGAGCGGCGGATGCGATCAGCGCGGCCTCATCCTGCAGGACCTGCGCGACGACCACGATCGCTTCGTCGGCCTGTTTCCATTGTTTAAGCTCTATCGCTTCGCGGACAGCGGGCATGGTCTTGACAGCATATCCGGTGTAAAAGCCCGGGGCGTAGAGCTGGTGCCTGAACCAGGGGCGATTGGGCAGTCCCGCTGCATTCGTGAGTTTGCGCTCACTATCCATGAGCATTTTGTTGACTTCGGCGATCGAGTCGGCGGCTAGTGCAACGCCACCGTTCGCATTCGTCACTTCCAGCGCTTTGTGATACTCCGCGGCGCTTCGAGTGAGCACGTCGACAGCATTTTCCAGAGGCGCGAAATTCAAATGCGGCGGAACGGTTTCCACCGCGGGTGGGATCAGCGGCTTCTTCGGGTCGTTCGTGGCTTTGAAAACCCCTTCTTCAATCTCGCGATTGCGCTCTCGAATGTCGTCCTGCATTTTTTGTGAAAGCGCTTTCAGTTCCTTCAGGTAGGTCTGCACCGTCTCGGCAAAATTTCCAAACTCGAAGGGAAGCAGATCTGCGTCCGCAAGACGCATTACGGCCGTCCCTCCGGTCTGCGCAAGCGCGCGGCCGTAGACGAAGTCCGTGTCGCTGAAGTGCGTGAACCAGTAAAAATCGTCGTAGATGGAATGATAGATGCCGCCCTCGTCTTCTCCGCCAAAACCGATATTCAGGGAAGCCACGCCGTCGTGTTGGAGAAATGCGGTGTAGTCCGAGCCGGAACCGAGGGCGGGAATGCGAAGATCGGCGCGCTTGCGAATTTCCTCGCGCTGCTCCGTCGTTTTGGCATCCGCAATAGCGTGAAGCTGATGCCGCTTCCAAACCGTCAGCTTCGTCTCCGGATCGGCGATTTCGCGAGCGATGTCATTCGTAAGCTTTTCGAGCGTGTGGGAGCCTTCGACTTCGAGGTAGCCGCGCCCGTTGCTGTCGGAGTTGATGTAGGCGACGCCGTGCGCGCGCAATTCTTCATAGTGCGCTTCGGCCCACTCGGTGGAGCCGAGAAGCCCCGGTTCCTCGCCGTCCCACGCGCAATAAATGATGGTGCGCTTCGGCTTCCATCCGGACTTCACCAACTCCCCAAGCGCGCGCGCCTCTTCGAGCACCGCGACCATCCCGGAAATCGGATCTTCTGCGCCGTTCACCCAGCCATCGTGATGGTTTCCGCGAATCACCCACTCGTCGGGAAAAGTGAAACCCTGAATTTTTCCAATCACGTCGTAGACCGGCTTGATCTCCCAGTTCGATTTCACTTTCAGATGGACCTTCGCCGGGCCAGGGCCAACGTGGTAGGTGATTCCGAGTCCGCCGCGCCATCCTTCCGGGGCGACGCGGCCGGTGAGCGCCGCCAGCAGTGGTTGCGCGTCCGCGTAAGAAATTGGCAGTACGGGAATTTTTGTGATGGTGGCGGCCTCCTCGATCTTCAGCCGTTTCGCATCTTTCGTGGCGCCCACGCCAGGCGTGAGCGGATCGCCGGGATAGAACGGCATGTCCGCGACGCTCCCGCGCTGCACACCGTCCGGGGGACGAAACGGTCCGGCCGGAAAGGTTTCGCCATGGACGAATCCATCCTCATGCGGATCGGAGTAGATGAGGCAGCCTACCGCGCCGTGCTCGGCGGCGACTTTCGGCTTGATTCCGCGCCACGAGTGATAGTAGCGAGCGATGACGATCTTGCCTTGCACGGAAATGCCCATGCGGTCGAGCTGCTCGTAGTCTTCAGGAATGCCGTAATTGACGTAGACCAGCGGGGCGGTGACGTCACCGTCGATGGAATACGCGTTGTAAGTTGGCAGCTGTTCGGTCTGTTGATTCGAAGTGAGATCCTGGGAGAGCGCGGGTTCCTGAAGTTTGGCGGTAAACTTCGGACCGCCTTCGACCAATTCGACGACGCGTTCTTTCGGCGTCGGAAATAAAACGTCGAATTGTTCAATGTGTGTATCGAGGCCGAACTCCTTGAATTTGGAAGCGATCCAATCGGCGTTGTTTTTGTCGTAGGTTGAACCAACGTGGTGGGGTTGCGCCGAGAGTCGCTGCATGTAAGCGCGGAGATTCTCGGGACTGGGAATCGCGCGCAACTTCTCTTCCCATTGACGCTCCGTGCGGGAGGATGCCGCGGAGTACCCAAAGAGAGGCTGCTCGTCGGCGATCACATGATTGCCGAAGGGAGCGAGCGAGAGTCCTGCGAACAGGAGAAAAGGGAGCACGACGCTGCGATTCATGATTCCTCCGAAACGTAAACTGTGGATTATTTCCTGTGCTGCTTGGACTCGCAAGTCTTAACTTTGGGCTCGAGCCGCCAAAGAAATCTTGGCGTTGTGAATATTTAGAAATTCAGGCAAGCGATTTCGACATCAAAATGAAATGACAGGGCACTTTTGCCGGAGCGTCTGGCGGAAGCGGCGCAGTTCCCGTTTCAACGTAGCCGAGGTGACGATAAAAAGCCGACAGCGGTGCACGCGCGCTGACGATTCGCAAATCAATAGCGACACAGTTCGCGGTGCGAAAAAAATCCTCCGCAGCGTGCATCAATTTGCGGCCCAGTCCGGTTCCCTGGCGCCGTGGTTCCACGCCGAGCAAACCCAAGTAGCCGCGATCGCCGCGAACTTCGACATAGACGCAGCCAGCGAGGCCCACAGAATCTTCCGCCAGCAGAAATTTTCCCTTTTTCATGTACTCCCGAACACCCCCAGCATTGATGCGGTCGCCCTCGATGAAGGGCAGCTCGACGCGGAACGCCACGTTGATCAGTCTCACGAGGGCTTCGACGTCCGCGCTCTGTGCGAGACGAATCCGTGCGTCGTACCTATCCGGAAGCGAATTTGCGGCCGCGCTCATAGAATCGTCCCTAATTCAAGGGAGCCTTTCCGTTAAAACGGGCAGACGCTCCCAACTCTTCCTCGATGCGGAGGAGTTGGTTGTATTTGGCGATGCGGTCGGTGCGGCTGGCAGAGCCGGTCTTAATCTGGCCGGCGGCGGTGGCCACGGCGAGATCGGCGATGAAAGTGTCTTCGGTTTCGCCGGAGCGGTGAGAGATGATGGAGTTGTAGCCGGCCTTGCGGGCCATTTCGATCGCATCGATCGTTTCAGTTACCGTGCCGATCTGATTGAGCTTGATGAGAATGGCGTTGGCAATTCCCTCCTTGATACCGCGCGAAAGCCGCGTTGTGTTGGTGACGAAGAGGTCATCTCCCACCAATTGGATTTTCTTTTTGGATGATTTGCTGCCGATCGATTGCGTCAGGGATTTCCAGCCGGACCAGTCATCCTCCGCCATGCCGTCTTCGATGGAGACAATGGGATATCTTTCCACCCAACTCGTCCAGTAAGCGGCCATCTGCGCGGAGGTGTGCACAGACTTGTCGGATTTCTTGAAAATGTAGTTGCCGCTGGCCTTGTCAAAGAATTCGCTGGAAGCGGGATCGAGCGCGATGCTCACCTCTTCGCCCGGCTTGTAGCCGGCGGCAGCGATGGCTTCGAGAACGATCTGGATGGCTTCTTCGTTGGACTTGCAACTGGGGGCGAAGCCACCTTCATCGCCGACCGCCGTCGAGTAACCGTGTTTCTTCAGTGCGGTTTTCAGCGCATGGAAAACTTCAACGCCCCAGCGAAGCGCCTCCGAAAAATTGGGCGCGCCCACGGGCATGACCATAAATTCCTGGAAATCGACGGAGCTGTCGGCATGGGCACCCCCGTTGAGGATGTTCATCATGGGGCAAGGGAGAAGATTCGCGGAAGCGTCCGTGGAATAGCGCGCTAGGTATTTGTACAGCGGTTGGTTGAGCGCAGCAGCGGCTCCCCGCGCAGCGGCCATGGAAACGGCGAGGATGGCGTTGGCGCCGAGGCGGGATTTTGTGGGAGTGCCGTCGAGCTCGATCATGCGCTTGTCGAGGACGCGCTGGTCGGCGGCGTCAAGGCCGACGACGGCCTTGGCGATTTCGGTGTTAGTGTTGGCGACTGCTTTCAGCACGCCCTTGCCGAGATATTTTGACTTGTCGCCGTCGCGCAACTCGAGGGCTTCGTGCTCGCCGGTGGAAGCGCCGGAGGGAACAGCAGCGCGGCCTCGCGCGCTATCTCCGACATAAACGTCGGCCTCGACAGTGGGATTGCCGCGCGAATCGATGATTTGGCGGGCGTGGACGGCAGTAATCTTCGTGGACATGTCTCGGCAATCTCCTGAGTCAAATTGAAGAGGAGATTGTACCAGAGGGCAAGAACGGAGATGGGGCGCGGCGAGGGGCGGATGCAAACCAAGTGGTGTCTGTGAGATAGCGAAAGTCTTCAAGTAATACCTGAAGAACACGGAGGATGGGGACCCATACATCCCCCGGCATTTTCGTAAGAGTGGCAGCTAAAGGACTTACACGAGGGGGTTGCACAAGAATGTGAAAAGAAAGAGTTTGAAAGTGTTTGTTTTCACATTCATGCGGGGCAGTTTGTAAGTGTTGATTCTGCGAGAGTTGTGGGAGGGAAATGAAAGGACTAGTGTTTATAAAATGGTTAACGGGGGAGGAAGAATTGAAGCCGGGGGGCAAAACTGGCACCACAGCGCCGATTTTCACGACAAAAGATAACTATAAGGTATTATTTTACAACGAGATGCGCAGTGCAGAGGGAGGGGCAAAGGAAAGATAGCTCTTTGCAGCAGTATCGGTCCGCTGGGTAACCGTGGCGCAGAGTAGCGCCGCCCAGTCATCTCAGGCGGTTTCGGGTTCTTCGATGAGGGATTCCTGGCGGACGACGACGACGATGCCGGAATCGGTGACGTGAAAGCGGCGGCGGTCGGCTTCGAGGTCGTAGCCGATCTCGGTGCGCTCGGGAAGACTGACGTGGCGGTCGATGATGGCGCGGCGGATGCGCGAGTGGCGGCCGACGTTTACGTGATTGTAGAAAATGGAATCGGAGACTTCGCAGTAGCTGTTGACGCGCACATTGTTGCCAATCACTGATTTCTGAACGCGGCCACCGGAGATGACCGAGCCGCCGGCGACGATGGAATCGAGGGCCGCGCCCATGCGTTCCGGATCCGCGAAGACAAATTTCGCGGGGGGATACTGGTGCTGCCAGGTGCGCAGAGGCCAGTGCTCGTCATATAGATTAAACACGGGCGAAACGCTGACGAGATCCATGTTGGCTTCGTAGTAGGCGTCGAGGGTGCCGACGTCGCGCCAGTAGAGCGCATCCTTCTGATTTTCATCCACAAAATTGTAGGCATAGACGCGTTGCTTCGAAATGATGCGCGGCAGGATGTCTTTGCCGAAGTCGTGGCTGGACTTGGGATCCTCCGAATCGGCGAGAAGGATGGGGATCATAAGCTGGGTGTTGAAGATGTAGATGCCCATGGAGGCGTTGCAATGCCCGGGATGGTGGGGAGACTGCTTGGGATCAGCGGGCTTTTCCTCGAAGCCGATGATCCTCCATTGCTTGTCCACTTCGATCACGCCAAATTGCCGGATAGCTTGCGCGACGGGAATCTCGATGGTGGCGACGGTGACTTCCGCGCCCGAGTCCACATGGCGCTGGAGCATCTTGGCGTAGTTCATTTTGTAGATGTGGTCGCCGGAAAGGATGAACGTGAATTTGGAGCGCTCGCTGCCGATCGAATAGATGTTCTGATAGACAGCATCGGCAGTGCCCTGGTACCACTCTTTCGAGACGCGCATTTGCGGCGTGAGGACTTCAATGTAGTCACCGAGGCCGGCGAGAGGAGACCAGCCGGCGCGAATGTGACGGTTCAGGCTCAGAGCTTTGTATTGCGTGAGAACGAAAACGCGGCGCAAGTCGGAATTGATGCAATTGGAGAGGGTGATGTCGATGATGCGATAGAGAGCGCCAAAAGGAACAGCGGGCTTGGCGCGGTCCCGCGTGAGCGGCCACAGGCGCTCGCCCTGGCCTCCCGCGAGGAGTACTCCGATGGCGTCGCGCATGTCAGACATGAGTCGAGCCTCGTGGATGTGACTTGAGAAGCGGCTCATTCTACGTAACGGCAAGGCGGAGTACAAGCGCGGAGAGAAGAGAGAAGAAGGAGGAGGGAAAGGGCGGGGCGTGCGGGGCCAAGGGGGCGGTGGCGAACATTGTTTACTATGACTTCAATCAGTAACCCAAAAGCTATGAGGTGGGTTCAGTACCGCGAAAACTGGCGGGAAGCAGCAAAGATTCCTTGACTTGGATGGCGAGAATTGATTAGAAGATGCCCAGCGACCAATCCAGGTGCGAGCTCGAACCGGTCAATACGTGCGATAATTAACGCAGGGGCGGCGCCCGCAGAAGTCTACAACCGGCCGCAGCATGGCCGGCGAGAGGTGCCGCAAGAAACCAATCCGAACCGGATTGGGGGTGAATTAATAAAGTGGCTGAAGTCATCATCCAAGAGAGTGAATCCCTGGAAAATGCCCTGCGGCGTTTCAAGCGCAAGGTGCAACAGGAAGACATCATCAAGGAAATCAAGAAGCACAGCTTCTACATGAAACCCGGCGAGAAGCGCCGGGCGAAAGAAGCGCTTTCGCGGAAGCGACTGCGCAAGAAGCAGCGGCGGGAAGCGGATTAAGTTCAGGGAGGCGGCCCCAAAACAGTTGGGGCCGCCTATCCGTTTTCCACGCGGCTCGGCGCCGCACTTCCGAGAATCAGGCCCCCGTAAGGCAGGGTAATTTTTGGGATCGCGTTTCGGCTTCGTGCCCGCAGGCCCAAGGGATCCGCGCCCGGCGTCCCCGGATACAGGTTTCCTCAAGCATTTCGGCTCTCTGGTGCAAAGTCCGCCCAATCTCCTGCCCGCACGGGGCCAGGGGAGAGCGGCTCATGGAATACCACGACAAGGTGCTGAAGTGCGCGGAGTGCGGTGCGGAGTTTGTGTTCACCGGCGGCGAACAGATGTTTTTCGCCGACAAGGGCTTCAAGAACGAGCCCAAACGATGTAAGGCCTGTAAAGCGAAGCGGGCCGAAGGCGGCGGTGGCGGTGGACATGCCTCGCCGATGCGTTCGGAGACGAAGACGAATTGTTCGCAGTGCGGGAAGGAAACCACAGTTCCCTTCCGGCCGACGCAGGGACGGCCGGTGTTCTGCCGGGAATGCTTCCAGCAGCGCAGGGCCATGGGCGCGGCTTGAGAGGCTGAAGTAAAGAAGTAAGGAAATTATGAAGTAAAGAGAAGGCCCGACACAAAGACCTTTATGAAGGGACAGACAGGAACGTCTGTCCTATTTTTTTTATCCCACCATCCAGGCATAAATCTGAATCAAGAATGAGCATCGAGGCAGGCGCCAAACTGCGCCAGGGATTCGGGCATATTTTTGCGCCCGAATCCGAAGCGAATGTGGCGCGGCTGCTCATAAACAGTGCCCGGAAGCAGCAGGACGCCGGAGTCGCAGACCACTTCTTCGCAGAAGCCGAGCACATCGCGCTCGGGCTTGAAATGCGCAAAGCCGATCGGGCCGGCGTTGGGTTTCACCCAATCGAACCAATGCGGGCGTTGCTGAATGAAGGCATCGAGAAGGCGCAGATTGCCCAAGACGATTTGCAAATTACGCTGCACGAGAACCTCACGATGGCGCAGGGCCAGCGCGGTAAGAAATTCGCTCGGGGCGCTGCTGCAGATGGTGGTGTAGTACTTGAATTCCAGGCAGCGCCGAATGATTTCTGGATCGCGGCTGGCGAGCCATCCGAGACGCAATCCGGGGAGGCCGTACGTCTTGCTCATGGAGCCGAGGCTGACGCCGCGTTCGTACCCTTCGCAGGCAGCGGGAAGGCGCGTGGCGGGATCGTGCTCGAGCTCGCGGTAGACCTCGTCAGAAAAGAGGATGATGTTGCGGCTGGCGGCGAGTGCAAGGACTTGTCGAAAGACAGGCGCCGGCATCAAGAGTCCGGTGGGATTGTGCGGCGTATTGATGTAGATGACTTTGGTGTTCGGTTGGATGAGCTTTTCAAGAGCGGCAACATCGTGGGCCCAGCCACTTTCGAAAGTGCGGCGCCACTCGCTGACTTGCGCACCGGTGCTGCGGGCGAGCTCGAGGCCGCTCTCGTAACACGGCGTCTCGACGATCACATGATCACCTGGTCCTACGAGCGCGTGATAAAGCACGAAAATCCCTTCTTCGGCGGCGGCCAGGACCAGAACGTCGCCGGACTTGATTTGTTGGTAGATGGCGGCGATAGCTTCGCGCAGCCAGGGAGCACCCGGAGATTCGGTGTAGCCGCACCAGTGTTCGAGGAGACGCTCGTGGGCTCCCGGCTCGAGGTCGAGGAGTTCCTTGATGGTGCGGGACTCGGCGTCGGAACTGGAGAGCAGATACCTGGCAGTGAATTCGTACTTGCCGAAATACTGTTCGATTCGAAAGGGCTTGATTTGCATGCGAAGGAGTCTGGCAAGCGAACGGGGGTAGCGTCCAGGGCCAATTTGACACGTCCTGGTTGCGGCTCCGTTCGGAGGCCTCCCAGCAGGTGCAAATTGGCTGGTTGGCAGGGTATGATACGGGGATTGAAGTCCCCAACACGACCAGGTGTCCAGAGGGCCCTTCCATGGCTCACCGCTTTACCATCGGCGTCGAGGAAGAATTTCAAATCATAGATCCTGCAACGTGCGAGCTTCGTTCGCACGTCAGCCAAATCGTCTCCGAGGTTTCCGCGGACATCGCGGAACAGGTGAAAAACGAACTTCACCAATCCATTGTGGAGACCGGTACGCGCATCTGCGAAAACGTCAGCGAACTGCGCATCGAAATGCACCGGACGCGCGGCGAATTGGTAGCGGCGGCCGAGCGCGCGGGACTGCAAGTGGCGGCCGCCGGCACCCATCCTTTTTCGAGCTGGATCGACCAAGTGATTTCTCCGGGTGAACGCTACCAGCACATCATCGAAGAAATGGGACAACTGGCGAGGTCGCTGCTGATCTTCGGGATGCATGTGCACGTGGCGATGCCGGATAAGCAGACCACCATCGACTTGATGAACGGTGTGCGCTATTTCCTCCCGCACTTGCTGGCGCTCTCGACGAGCTCCCCTTTCTGGATGGGGCGAAACACGGGGCTGAAGTCGTTTCGAACGACGGTATTCCGGCGGTTCCCGCGAACGGGCGTGCCGGAACAATTCGAATCGTGGAGCGCCTACGAAAATTTCGTGAATCTGCTTGTGAAGCTGAATTGCATTGATAACGGCAAAAAGATCTGGTGGGACGTGCGGCCGCATCCGATGTTCGGCACGCTGGAATTCCGGATGTTCGACGTGTCAACGAAGGTCGAGGAGGCGGTGGCTATCGCGGCGCTGACGCAGGCAATCATTGTGAAACTGCACCGGCTGTACCAGGCCAACATGAGTTGGCGACTTTACCGGCGCGCGTTAATCGAGGAAAACAAATGGCGGGCGGCACGATACGGAATCGAAGGAAAACTCATCGATTTCGGGAAAGAAGCGGAAGTGCCGATGCGACAGCTGATTTCCGAGCTGCTGGAATTCGTGGATGACGTGGTGGATGACCTGGGAAGCCGCGGCGCAGTCGAATATGTTCATACCATCATGAATGAAGGCACAAGCGCGGACCGGCAGTTGCGCGTGTACAAGGAAACGGGAGATATGAAAGCCGTGGTGCGCCATCTGGTTGCGGAAACGCGGGGCGGCGTAACCCATCCGCGGACTTCTTCCGCGCACGCGGTGAATTGAAGTCAAGAACGAGCAAGGCAGTCCTACAAGGCCCTTACAGGAGCACAAACATGAAAAAGGTTGGCCTTCTTTGCGGGCGGGAATACAGCTTTCCTCCGGCGTTCATTGCGCGAGTCAATCAGATGGGAGCGAAGGAGGGCGTGGCCGCGGAATTCGTGAAGCTCGGCGGTACACGCATGGGGGAGCCGTCGCGATACAGCGTGATCGTGGACCGCATTTCGCATGAGGTGGAATACTACCGCGGCTACCTGAAGCACGCGGTGCTGCAAGGGACGTACGTCATCAACAATCCGTTCTGGTGGACGGCCGACGATAAATACTTCAATTACTCCGTTGCCTCGAAGCTGGGAATTGCCATTCCAAAAACAATTTTGCTGCCGCAGAAGGGTTATCCGAGCGACGTGGATATCAACAGCGAATCGCTCCACAACCTGGAATATCCAATGGATTGGGACGGATTGCTGGATTATGTGGGGCGGCCGGCGATCCTGAAGCCGTTTTCCGGCGGGGGCTGGAAGCACGTCTACAAAGTGAACAACAAAGAGGAACTGCTCGCGGCTTACGACAAGACTTCTCCGTACTGCATGACGCTTCAGGAATTCATCGACTTCACGCAATACGTGCGCTGTTTCACGTTCGGGAAGATGGATATTTTGCCGGTGCATTACGACCCGAAAGAACGCAAGTACCTGGTGGACCACAATTACTTGACGGCGGAGCTTGGGACGCGCGTCGTCAAAGACGCGCAGACAATTAACCAGGCTCTTGGCTACGAGATGAACACGATTGAGTTCGCCGTGAAAGACGGCGTGCCTTATGCGATTGATTTTTTGAATCCGGCCCCGGATTTCGAGCGGGACCGGATCACGGAATTTTATTTTGAGATTGTGGTGGAAAAGATGGCGCGGCTGGTCGTCGACCGCGCGGTGAACGGCAAAGCCTCAAACCCCTGGCCGCGCTGGGAGGAGATGCTGGGAATCGGCTCGGCGGCTGGATTCACGGGAGCGCCGAAGAGCGCAGCAGCAGGACAGTCGGCCGGCGGGCCATCCGTGCCAGCGGCGAAGACTCAACCTGCGCCGGCAACCGCCACGCGCCCAGCTGGATCATCTGGCACGACAACAAAATGACAAGCGCGGCCACACCTTCGGCGACGCCTCCGACGCCCCAGGAGGAATGGAGCGAAATTCTGAAGGCGACACTCCTGCGAGTGCCGGCGCTCCCTCAAGATTTGTTCAAGCGGATGCGCAAGGCCAAGCTCACCTTTGGCGACCGCGTCCACTGCCCCTTCCTGCGCCCGTTTTTTCTTTCGCCGGAAGATGAGGAGCGCGTTCGAACGGTCGCCGAAACGATCGCTGAAATCGGCGAGCGCATAGTTGCAGCAGCGCTCGACGACAAGCATCTTTTTGCCCAATTGCATCTGCGGCCCGAAGAGGAACGGCTCGCGCGGATACACACCGGCTACGGGCCGGCCAGCACGGCATCGCGGCTCGATGCGTTTTTGCTTCCGGATTCGCTGAAGTTCGCTGAATACAACGGCGAATCGCCTGCGGGCGCCGGCTATGCGGAAAGCCTGGCGGAGATTTTTCGCGAACTCCCCGTCATGGGAAAGTTTTCGCAGCGGTACGAGGTCTATAGCTACCCGCTGAGTGCAAGACTTCTTGACGCGCTGCTGGCGAGTTACCAGGACTGGGGCGGTTCGTCTGCGGCGCCGCAGATCGCGATCGTGGATTGGGAAGGCGTGCCCACGTGGAGCGAATTCGAGATTCTTCAGGAACGTTTCGAACGAATGGGCGTGCCCACGCTCGTCGCCGATCCACGAGAACTTGAATTCGACGGCAAAAAGCTGGTGGCGCAGGACAAAGTGATCGATCTCGTCTACCGTCGCGTGCTGATCAACGACATCGTTACAAAGCCGGCCGAATGCGCGCCGCTGGTAAAGGCCTACTCGGCCAATGCGGTGTGCGTGGCGAACAACTTCCGCTGCAAGATTCCGCACGTAAAGGCTTTTTTCGCGGTGCTGACGGATGAACAGAACGGCGCGCTTTTCTCGCTCAGCGAACGCGAACTCATCAAGAATCACATTCCCTGGACACGTGTCGTCGCGGACGTCAAGACGGCGCATTACGGGCAACAGGTGGAGTTGCTCGCGTTTATCCGCAAGGAACGCGAAAACCTGGTGCTGAAACCGAGCGATGAGTATGGCGGTTCCGGCGTGACGCTTGGCTGGGAGACCGGCGAAAACGCGTGGGACGAGGCCATCGAGCGCGCGCTGACGGCCAAAAATGGCGTGTGGGTCGCGCAGGAACGCATTCCGATCCGCCGCGAGGTTTTTCCGTTCACCACGGACGTCGGCCAGGTGCACTACCGGGACATGCTGGTGGACTTCGCGCCTTACTTGTTCCGCGGAAAACTGTGCGGCTTTCTGACGCGCCTCAGCGCCACCGGCCTCGCGAATGTCACCAGCGGCGGCGGCCAAGTGCCCGCGTTTCGAGTTTCCCCACGCAGCTCGGCAGCCGATGGATTGGAAGCCCGCCTTTCGGCCAGTTGAGCAATAGAACCAAACAAGAACCTCGGCGCTAGAAAATCTGGCTGATTCAAGTAGAATTAATACGATGAACTTTGGACCTCGCCAAACAGAATTGATGCCTGGCGCGCACAACGCGGTGGAAACCTGCCTGGCGGTGCGTCCCGGCGAACATGTGGCATTGATCGCCGATGAGGCGAGCCGCGCCGTGGCAGCCAGCATCGCTGCCGCGCTGGAAGACCAAAAGGCTTTATACACGGGGCTGTTGCTGGAAGATTTTGGCCCGCGGCCGATGGCCGTTGCGCCTCCCGATGTTTTGCAGGCGCTCGAGACCGCCGACGTCGGCGTACTGTGCATGTCACCGCAGCCGGGCGAGCTGGCCGCGCGCATGGCCATCGTGCGAGTAGTCGAACGGCGGCAGATCCGTTACGCGCACATGGTCGGAGTAACGCCGCAGATCATGCAGCAAGGAATGCGCGCGGACTACCGCATGGTGGACCGGCTGAGCGACAAACTCCGCGAGCGGATGCTTCGCGCGGAAACGCTCACGGTAAAAACCGAAGCCGGAACCGAGATTGCGGCGCACTTCGATCGCGGGCTTGATTGGGTGAAGACCAGCGGACTGATCAGCCCGCGCTACTGGTCAAACTTGCCCGCGGGAGAAGTCTTCACAACGCCGGCGACCGTGGACGGCAGGTTCGTTTGCGACGCCACGGCGGGCGACCATTTCAACGGCAAGTACGGCGATTTGCGGACGACGCCGCTGGTGCTGGAAATCGAAGGCGCGCGGCTCGTTGGAGTCGAATGCGCGCGCAAGGATTTGGAAAAAGAGTTCTGGGAATACTGCCACTCGGATGAAAACAGTGACCGCGTCGGCGAGCTTGCTTTTGGAACCAACCTCGGCTTGTCCGAGATGATTGGCATATTACTTCAGGACGAAAAGTTTCCTGGAGTGCACATCGCCTTTGGCGACCCCTACGGCAGCCAGACCCATGCGGACTGGAAATCCAAGACGCATGTGGATGTGCTGACCCGCAACTGCGATGTCTGGATCGATGAAGATCAGATCATCGAAAAGGGCCACTACCAGCTCGAGCACCTCGGCCTGGCCTGAAGTCCTCCTTGTCCGCGGGAACTAACTCAAAGCACGATTCCATTCAGAAAAGCTGGGAGAGGTATTCGCGCATCTGGTGTTTCCAATAAGGCCAGTCGTGGCCGCCCTGGGGGCCCCAGTTATCGAGCGAGTGGCGGATTCCCTTGCTGGAAAGAATTTCCGAGAGGCGGTAGGTTGGCCCGCTGTTTTCCCACTGGCCCGTGCCGGTGGTGATGTGAATGTCGCACGAAGCAATCTGTTCGTAGAACCAGGGATCGCTCATATTGGCGAGGTAATCGACGGGGTTGTTGAAATAAAAATTGTCGTCGTACATGCCGTCCATGAAGTTTTTCACGTCGTAAACGCCGGACATGGCAAAGCAGCGCTTGATGACATCGGGGTGCTTGAATAGCGAATTTGCAGCATGGTACGCGCCGAAGGAAGCGCCCATGGTCGAGATGACGATGCCTGGCGATTGGCAGTTGTTCCAGATGAAGGGAACGACTTCTTCACGCAGATAGGAGTCGAAAACGGACTGGACGTAGCTGCGATGAAGAGGATGCGCACCTTTATTGTAAAAGCTGAGGCCATTGATGGAATTGATGGTGAAGAATTTTACTCTTCCAGCGTCAATGAAATCTGCGAGGGCCCCGACCATACTCTGGCCTTCGAGCTCCATCTCGTCGCCAGCACTGGTGGGAAAGCCCAGCAGCGGCGGACCGTAATGGCCATAGACGACCACACCGAGCTCGATGCCGAGCCGCGGAGAGTGCCAGCGGTGGTATTCGCGTTTCATCCATTGCCTCTTGTCGATTGCGGGGAGTGAAAGTATGCCAGCGTAGCGGGCTGCAGGGCAATTGCTTTGGACGGGGAGTCCAACAGTGGTTTCAATCCCAGGGCACCTCCGCTAGAATGAGTCCGCACATTCTGCGATCCAGACAAGGAGTTACAAAACCATGGCAACACCATCCCAGTCCCAACGGCCCTCGCCGGAGCACATCTTCGGCGTGCTTACCGCGTTTCAAAACTCGGCTGCCCTTAAAGCCGCGATTGAGCTGGACATCTTCACGGCGATCGCTGACGGCGCAAACCGGACGAACGTCATTGCGCAACGAGTGAACGCAGCGGAACGAGGCGTGCGTATTCTGTGCGACTACCTGACGATCCAGGGCTTCCTGACCAAGACCGAGGATCGCTTCGCGCTCACGCAGGAGTCCGCAATTTTCTTGAACCGGCATTCGCCTGCTTATATGGGGACGCTGGCGAATTTCCTCGCGAGCGAAACTCACAAGAAAAATTTCGACGCCTTGACGGAATCGGTGAAGAAGGGCGGAACAACCGTTGCGCAAGGAGACAATACCAAGCCGAACGACGATTTCTGGGTGACGTTTGCAAGGAGCATGGCTCCGTTGACGACCGTGTCGGCCGGGTTCATCGCAGAGCTTTCGGGCGCAAAAGAAGGAAAAGTCTGCAAGGTGTTGGACATCGCGGCAGGACACGGGATGTTTGGAATTAGCATCGCGAAGCTGAATCCGAATGCGCAAGTCACGGCGGTGGACTGGGCGCCAGTACTCGCAGTCGCGAAGGAAAATGCGGCGGCAGCCGGCGTGGCCGATCGCGTATCTTTCCGGCCAGGAAGCGCGTTTGAGGCAGACCTCGGCGAGGGCTACGATGTGGTGTTACTGACGAACATTTTTCACCACTTTGACATTCCCACTTGCGAGAAGCTAATGCGCCGTGTTCATGCAGCGCTGCGTCCCGGCGGCAAGGCCATCACTTTGGAATTCGTGCCAAACGAAGACCGCGTGACGCCGCCGATGTCCGCCGCGTTCAGCCTCATCATGCTCGCTAATACCGACGCCGGCGACGCGTATACGCTTGCGGAATATGAGAAAATGTTCTGCAACGCTGGGTTTGTGAAAACGACGCTGCATCCTGTTCCAGACATGCCGCAACAGGTGCTCCTCTCAGAAAAGTAGGAAACGAGCGTGAAGAAGAAAACAAAAAAGACCACGAAAAGGAAGAGTGCTGTAGGAGACCGCGATCGGGCGCTGCGCGAACATCTTGTCACCCTTTTGAAGGGCGGGGGTGCGCACGTTCACTTTATGGACGCGATTGATGGTTTTCCCGAGGCGAAACGGGGCGCATTCGTCGAAAGTTTGCCGCATTCCGGCTGGCAGTTGTTGGAGCACGCGAGGCTTGCCCAGTGGGACATCCTGGAGTTCAGCCGTAACCCAAAGCACAAGTCGCCCGGTTTTCCCGATGGTTACTGGCCGAAGACCCCGGTGCCGCCGGATGCTTCGGCGTGGGACAACTGCGTGCATCAGTTTCAGCACGATCTGAAAGAAATGATCAAGCTGGTGAAAAATCCACGGATCGACTTGTTCGCGAAGATTCCGCACGGCGATGGACAGACGATTCTTCGTGAGGCGCTGATCCTGGCGGATCACAACTCCTACCACCTGGGGCAATTGGTGGACCTGCGCCGCGGCCTGGGGACCTGGCCCGAGCAGTAGTAAACGGCCGACCCTGGCTGGATTTACGATTCACGGCGCTGGCGCAGCGACCGTCGCGCTTCCAGGCTTGCAACAAACAAGAATGGCGGTAGGATGGAGCCTGACATCCGACGGTTTTGCGTCGATTTTCATCCATCCGGAGAGTCCCATGTTACACATTGAAAATGTAGGTCGTCGTGGATTCCTGAAGGGCATGCTGGGCGCGGGAGCGTTTGTGCTGAGCGTGCGGTGGGCGCCCGCAGAGATGTTCGGCTCGGCGTCGGGCGCGGGGGCATCCGACGCGATGACCAAGGCGCCGCTGCGCCCCAATGTCTACCTGGCGATTGATACGGACGGGACGGCCTACGTGATCGCGCATCGTTCGGAGATGGGAAGCGGTAGCCGCACGGCGCTACCGCGTATCGTTGCGGACGAGCTGGATGCGGACTGGGCGCGCGTGAAAATTGTCCAGGCGATCGGTGATGAGAAATACGGCGATCAGGATACCGATGGCTCGCATTCCGTGCGGAGCTTTTTTGACACTTTGCGCGAATCCGGGGCGACGGCGCGGTTGATGCTGGTGCGAGCGGCTGCTGCGCAGTGGGGCGTGCCCGCGGTGGACTGCGCCACGGAACTGCATTCCGTAGTGCACAAACCATCAGGAAAGAAATTAGGTTACGGCGCGCTGGCAGCCGCCGCGGCGAAATTGGAAGTGCCAAAAAAAGAAGACGTCAAGCTGAAAGTCCGCAGCGAGTGGCGCTACATCGGAAAGGGCACGGCTAGCTACGACTTGAAAGACATGTGCACCGGGAAGGCCGCCTACGGACAGGATGCGCACATGGACGGGATGCTTTACGCAAGCGTGGCCCATCCGCCGGTGTTCGGCAGCAGCGTGAAGTCCCTGGATGACAAAGCGGCTTTGGGCGTTGCCGGCGTGAAGCAGACAGCCACGATCGATGCGTTCAAGCCACCCATTGGATTTCAGGCGTTGGGTGGCGTCGCGGTTTTGGCGGACAACACGTGGGCGGCGATGCAGGGCAGGAAAAAACTGAAGATCGAGTGGGAAAAGAGTCCGCACAGCGTTTGGAACTCGGTCGCGTACAGGAAAGAGTTGCAGGAGACAGCGCGGAAACCCGGCAAAGTCGTGAGAGAGAACGGCAACGTGGACGCGGAGTTCGCGAAGGGTGGAAAGTTCATCGAGGCGGAATACTACGCGCCAATGCTGGCGCATGCTGCGATGGAGCCGCCGGCGGCGCTGGCCGTGTACCGCGATGGAAAAGTGGAAGCGTGGGCGGCCACGCAGAATCCCCAAGGCGCGCGGGATGCGATTGCGCAGGCCGTGGGCTTGAAAAAGGAAGATGTGACGGTCAACGTGACGCTGCTGGGCGGCGCGTTCGGCAGAAAGTCGTTCCCAGATTTCGCGGTCGAAGCCGCAGTGCTCTCGAAAAAGACGGGGAAACCTGTAAAGGTGATTTGGAGCCGCGAAGACGACATCAAGTTTGACGTGTACCACTCCGTCGCAGCGATGTACATGAAGGCCGCGCTGGGGCCGGATGGAAAGCCCGTTGCCTGGCTACAGAGAACGGTTTTCCCGCCCATCGGATCGACGTTCGACCCGGGCGCAAACTATTCGGACCCAGGCGAGCTGGGATTGGGTTTCACGGATGTGCCGTTTGCCGTAGCGAATCTGCGCGCTGAGAACGGGCCGGCGACGGCGCACGTTCGAATCGGCTGGTTCCGATCGGTCGCCAACGTCTATCACGCGTTCGGCATTCATTCGTTTGCCGACGAGCTGGCTCATGCGGCGGGCAAGGATTCTGTCGAATACTTGCTGCAACTGCTCGGGCCGGACCGGATTATTCCCAAGAACGAAATCGCTAAAGATTACCCGAACTATGATGGAGACTACGCGCAATATCCGATCGATACCGGGCGGTTCCGGCGAGTGCTGACGCTGGCAGCGGAAAAGGCCGGGTGGGGAAAGCAGAAATCGGGAAATGGCTACGGAATGGGAGTGGCCATGCACCGCAGTTTCCTGACCTACGTGGCGACGGTGGTTCAGGTGCAGGTGAACGACGCCGGACAAGTGCAGATCAAGAGAGTAGACACAGCTTTGGACGCCGGCACGGTCGTAAACCCGGAGATGGCGCGGCAGCAATTTGAAGGCGCGGCGGCCATGGGGACAAGCCTCGCTTTCTATGGAGAGATCACGGCAACCAACGGTGTGATCGACCAATCCAACTTTGACTCTTACCAAATGGCGCGCATGAACGTAGCGCCGCGCGAAACGAATGTGTACATCGTACCGAGCGAAGCGCCGCCCGCGGGAATTGGCGAGCCGGGGCTGCCACCCTTTGCGCCTGCGCTGTGCAACGCGATCTTCGCCGCTACTGGTAAGCGCATTCGAGAATTGCCCCTTTCAAAAGCTGGCCTGGCCTGAAAAGGCACGGGACGACGACCCGGACTATTCCGCGTAGACCATCAAGAGTGCTCCAAGCGCGATCAACAGCGCCGGGAAGAGACGCTCGAAAAATGGCTGCCACTTGAATTTGGTTTCCGCCAGCCCCTTCGAAAGACCAATCCCGAATCCCGCCATCGAAAAACTGAAATGCTGCGCTTGGATTCGCTGCATGACCGCTGAGTGATGAGCACCATGCATTCCCGCCTGGTGCTCGTGAAAAAAAAGCAGGGAAGAACCTGCCACCGCGAGAAGCGGAAAAATCCATCCGGACCAGCGTGCCCGCAAAATGCCGCGTGCACGCTGCAATTCGAGTACGCCCACCCCTAGAAGCAAAACCGCAAAGATCTTATGCTGCAATACCTCGAGATGATGAGTGAGGCCGTAATACCAACTCTGAGGGCCGAAGGGCCAGAGCTCGGTGTCGCTCCAAATCAGGACAAAGAAACCCGAAAGAATGAAGCAGAGAGGCCATGCGTAGCGAACCGAGGGCCAGCGGTAGCGGATATCGGCTTCCGCCAAAATGAAAAGTCCTGCTAGTACGACAAAAAATCCGGCCAGATGATGATTGAATTCGCTTTCTCTCTTGTCCGCCAGCAGTTTCGCCGCCATTGCGGAATCCATTTCTTCTTCCATGGGCATGGACATGGCCGCGTGCATATCATGCGCGGTATGGTCTTGCGCGTGAGCGGTCGAACAAAAGCCGGACGAGAGCAGAATCAAAAGCGGGAACGCTAGCGCTAGAATCGATTCTACCGCTGGTTTGGAGCGGGCGAACACGGCTGATAGAGAGGTCATTAACCATCCTTGAGAATGAGCATGCTTTAGATTCCCCAACAGAGAAACTGGTTAGAAGCTGTTGCATAACCTAGTACAGGCTCCTGAAAAGAAGGTAGTTGAGTTTTCTCAGATGAGAGATAAGCAAAGT
>Ga0209056_10001374_pt1 | contig 26824 bp, 23 predicted proteins | sample GraSoiAngelo_114_FD_185876 | JGI IMG/M metagenome (GOLD analysis project Ga0209056, IMG submission 185876) | Grasslands soil microbial communities from the Angelo Coastal Reserve, California, USA - 14_0903_13_40cm (SPAdes) (version 2) | ecosystem: Environmental > Terrestrial > Soil > Grasslands... | reverse complement strand
GGCCCACAGCCAGGAGCAGGAGGGTCTCCGGCTCGGGCACGCTCACGGGCACGCCCCAGCCCACATACCGCCCCAACTGGATAGCCGGTCAGCCTCGCCGTCACCCAGGTCACGGTGTAGCCCGTCGCTCGCGGCAGCGCGGATTCCTGCCGTCGTCGAGTCTTCACCGCTTCGAGGTCCGGGCGTCACACGATCTGTCCGGAGGTTCGACCCGTGACGACTGATCGCGCGCCACTTCTGGACGGCAGCCCGAAGATGCGGGCCATCCTGACGATCATCGAGAACATCGCCGACACGGACGCGACGGTGTTGATCCGGGGGGAGAGTGGCGTGGGCAAGGATCTGGTCGCCCGGGCCATCCATGCCCAGTCGGGGCGCCGGGCCGGGCCGTTCGTGAAGGTCAACTGCGCGGCGATCCCGCCGGGTCTGCTCGAGTCCGAGCTATTCGGCCACGAGAAGGGCGCCTTCACTGGCGCGCACCGGCGCAAGCCCGGGCAGTTCGAGTACGCGCACGGGGGCACGCTCTATCTGGACGAGATCGCGGAGCTGCCGCTGGCCTTGCAGGCCAAGTTGCTGCACGTGCTGCAGGACTTCCGGTTCACCCTCGTGGGGGGCCAAAGGGAGCTCGCGGTCGAGGCCCGGGTGATCGCCGCCACGAACCGGGACCTGGAACGGGCGCTGACCCGCGGGGAGTTCCGCGAGGACCTCTACTACCGCCTCAACGTGGTGGAGCTGCGGATTCCGCCGCTCCGGGAGCGGCGCGAGGAGATCCCGAAGCTGGCGGAGTGGTTTCTCGCCCGCTTCAACGCGCAGTACGGGCGGCAGAAGCAGCTGACGCCGGAGACGCTGGTCCGGCTGAGCCAGCACCCGTGGTCGGGGAATGTCCGCGAGCTGGAGAACGCGGTGCGCCGCATGGTGTTGCTCACGGACGGCGAGCAGGTGTTCGAGGCCCAGGTCGCCCACGGGCGCACCGGGCAGGCCGCGGCCCCGGGGCCGGCGCGCCTCGTCACCGAGAGCTTGCGGGAGATCGCCCGCCGGGGCGCCCGCGAGGCCGAGCGCAAGGCCCTGGCCGAGGTGCTGGAGCGCGTGCGGTGGAATCGCGCCGCGGCGTCGCGGATTCTCAAAGTCAGCTACAAGACACTGCTCAACAAGATTGCCGCGTGCGAGCTGACGTCGCCCGCCCGTCGCGTCGTCTAGGATTCGATCCGCTCCCCTACTTGACAAGCGGTCGACGGGTGCCTAAGGCCCGCCAGGCGAAGGGCATTGATCTCAGAAGGCTGCGGCTTCCTGCCGCGTAGGAAGTTGAAGACCTTCTCCGAGTTCGTCATCGGATCTTGTCCATTCCTCATCTTGGGTGCGGAAAGCCTACGCTGGCCGCCCCTGGCTGTCCACCTCCACTACCGCTCGATGGTGAACAATCCAGCATAGGCGCGGCGGCACTGGAGGCCCTCCGACGCTTGACGGTCGCAGGACGAGGACGACGAGGAAGCGATTCAGGATCTTGAGCTGGTGGCGTTTCTTTGCGGCGAGCGTCGCATGCTCACCGACGGAGCGGCGGAGTGTTTCGACTACGTCACCCGTCATCCACTCATCCCACGTACTCCTGGCCGTTTGCATCGATCAGGGTGCCCGGCGTCGGCGGGCGAGATGGAAGATCATCAGTCGTCGTTGACCGCGCCCTCCGCTCTCACCGATTGTCGCAGGCCATGACGTCTGCGCTCTGCCCCTTGCCCCCGGCCCGCCGCCGCGCCCTGATGACCCGTGCGACGTCCCCCAGAAGCGCGGGCTCGAAGAGGAGGCGGTACTCCTCATCTCCGATCTGGTGGCGACGTGCCCCGAGTGCGACGAGTGGAGCCAGCTTGCGCACGGCCTGCGAGTCGACGGCCAGGAGCGCCCTGTCGTGGTGCTCGATCTGCCCATACCGACCCTCGATCCTCGGCCAGCCCTCGGCGTCCAGCGTCACGCGGTAGGGGCCAGCCTGAGTGCGGAGAGCCTCGGTGGCGGTCTGTTGGTCGTTCGTCTGTCTCATGGCGTTGATCTCCTCCTTGTAACCGGCGTCGTCGGGCCCCAGGACAACTCGGGGGGCCAGGCGGAGCCGGATGTCCCACGCGAATCGCGCAGGGGAATGAAGGCGCCGCGGTCGAGGCAGAAGTAGGGAGCGGGAGCGCGAAGGTGTTCGAGCGAGAAGGTTCTACGGCAAAACGCGGCGATTCACGGCAACTCTCAGAACGTGAGTCGTAACTGCGCGAGACTGTTGATGGTGGAGGGTAAGGGATTCGAACCCTCGACCTCGGCGTTGCGAACGCCGCGCTCTCCCAACTGAGCTAACCCCCCGAGGCCACGACCAGAGCGAGCGTATTCTACATCACGCCTTGGAACCGTCCCCACCCTTGTTGAAGGCCTGGAGCAGCGGGCCGAAGAGGTCCAGCGGTAGGGGGAAGAAGGTGGTCGTCGACCGCTCCGAGGCGATCTCGCGCATCGTCTGCAGATACCGGAGCTGAACAGCGATCGGATGCCGCGTGAGGACCTCGGCCGCCTCGGACAGCTTCGCCGCCGCCTGGAACTCGCCGTCGGCGTTGATGACCTTGGCTCTGCGCTCGCGCTCGGCCTCGGCTTGCTTGGCCATGGCGCGCTGCATGTCCTGGGGCAGGTCGATCTGCTTGACCTCCACGGTCGCCACCTTGATCCCCCATGGCTCGGTGTGCTCGTCGATGATCCGCTGGAGCTGCTGGTTGATCTTGTCGCGCGCCGACAGGAGGTCGTCCAGCTCCACCTGGCCGAGCACGCTCCGCAGCGTCGTCTGGGCGATCTGCGAGGTCGCGTAGAGATAATCCTGAACCGCGATGACCGCCCGCTCGGGGTCGACCACGCGGAAGTAAATGACGGCGCTGACCTTCAGGGACACGTTGTCGCGCGTGATCACGTCCTGCGGCGCCACGTCGAGCGCGACGGTCTGGAGGCTCACCTTCACCATCTTGTCGATGAGGGGGACCAGCAGGACGAGCCCCGGTCCGTTGCCCTGCCCGCCCGGGTTCAAGATCGCCTTGGTGCTGCGGCCCAGGCGGAAGATGACCGCCCGCTCGTACTCGCGCAGGATGCGCGCGAAGGAGCCGATGAAGAAGAGCGCCACGAGGACGGCGACGATGAGCAGCAGCGAGTCCATCGTGATCATGCGACTCCTCCCCTGGCCTCCGCCTTTGTGACCTTCAGCGTGAGACCGTCGACCGCGACGATCCGCACCTGGCCCCCGATCTCGACGGGCTCGCCCTCGGCGACCGCACGCCAGATCTCTCCGGAGACCAACACCTGGCCTTCGGGGGCGAGCCGCTCCCGGACGCTGCCGGTCTTGCCGATGAGCCCTTCGGCCCCGGTCGCCGGCGGCCGCCCGAGCGCGCGCACGCCCACGGCGACCACGAACAAGAAAAGTCCCGCCGTCGCGCCCACCGTCGGCACGATCACCCACCAGGATACGCGGAAGCCAACCTCGGGCGAATCGAAGAGCATCAGCGAGCCGAGGGCCATCGAGGTGATGCCGCCGATCGCGAGGACACCGTGGCTCACGATCTTGATCTCGGCCACCAGCAACACGATGCCGAACAGGATCAGGAGTAGCCCCGCATAGTTGATGGGCAAGCTCTGGAAGGCGAAGAACGCCAGGATCAAGGAGATCCCGCCGATGACCCCGGGCAGGATCACACCCGGGTTCGACAATTCGAAGAAGAGACCGAGCATCCCGAGCATCATGAGCACGTAGGCCACGTTGGGGTCGGTGATCACGTTCAGGAACCGGTCGCGGAAGCCGATTTCGATCGGTCGCACCGGGGCGCCCTTCGTGGCGAGTGTCGTCGTTCCCTTCGGCAGCTTGATCGTGCGGCCATCGACCTTGTCGAGCAGATCGGGGACGGAGTCGGCCACCAGGTCGATGACCTTCAGCTTCACCGCCTCGCGCTCGGTGATCGCGACCGCCTGGCGCACCGCCTTCTCGGCCCAGTCCGCGTTGCGGCCGCGCTCGAACGCGACCGTCCGGATGAACGCGGCGGCATCGTTCTCGATCTTCTTCATCATCGTCTTGTCGGCGCCGCCGCCGAGCGCGACGGGCGAGGCGGCGCCGATGTTGGTCGCGGGCGCCATCGCCGCCACGTGCGCGGCCATCGTGATGAAGACGCCGGCCGAGGCCGCCCGGGCGCCGGTGGGCGCGACGTAGACGATGACGGGCACCTCGGCATTCATCATGCGCTGGACGATCGCCCGCATCGAGCGCTCGAGCCCACCGGGCGTATCGAGCTGGATGACGAGTGCCTGGGCGCGCTCGGCCTGGGCTCGGTCGATGGCGAGGCCCACGAGGCGCAGCGTGACCGGGCTGATCACGCCCTCGATGTCGATCGTCGCGACCGGCGCGGGCGCGGCCGACGCCACGCTGGCGAGCGCCAGCAGTGCGACCGCGAGCAGCGTCGCCAAGCGCCTCGAGGCCGGCGCGACCGAGGGTGGCCCGAGACCGGCGCGACCCGGATTCATTGTAGCGAGCGCCTCGAGGCCGGCGCGACCGAGGGTGGCCCGAGACAGGCGCGACCCGGATTCATTGTAGCGAGCGCCTCGAGGCCGGCGCGACCGAGGGTGGCCCGAGACCGGCGCGACCCGGATTCATCTCTGCAGCGCCAGGAGACCGACGAGCTCGAAGAGGAGATTCGCGGCGAGCAGCGCGGTGATCTGGCCGGGGCCGTCGTACGGGGGCGACACCTCGACCACATCGGCGCCCACGAGTGCCTGCCCCGCAAGCGCCCGCACCAGCACGAGCGCCTCGTACGATGTGAGCCCGCCGACCTCGGGCGTCCCGGTCGCGGGGGCGAATGCCGGATCGACGGCGTCGATGTCGAACGAGCAGTAGACCGGCCCGCCGCGGAGGCGGCCGAACCGTTCCGTCACCCAGGCGGTCCCCTGCTCCTTCACCGCCTCGATGCGCACGACCTCGATCCCATGCTGATCGTGGAAGGCGAAGTCCTCGGCGCCGTAGAGCGGACCGCGGATCCCGACCTGGATCATGCGTCGCGGCTCGACGAGCCCCTCCTCCACGGCGCGGCGAAACGGCGTGCCGTGGAAGAACTTCGAGCCGAAGTATTCGTCCCACGTGTCGGGATGGGCGTCGAAGTGCACGAGGCCGAGGCGCCCGTGGCGCCGCGCGAGCGCGCGCAGGATACCGAGCGTCACGGAATGATCGCCGCCGACGCAGACGGGCGTCGCTCCGTCGGCGATCACCTCGGCGACCCGCGCTTCGATGGCGGTCAGGGTGCGCTCGATGGAGATCGGCACGACGTCCACATCGCCGCAGTCGGCCACACGGAGCCGCTCGAACGGGTGGACCTTGAGGACAGGATTCCACGGACGGATCAGGGAGGACTGCTCCCGAACCGCTCGCGGGCCGAAGCGGGCCCCGGTCCGGTACGAGGTTCCCCCGTCGTACGGGATCCCCAGCAGGGCAACATCGAGGCCTTTGGCCGAGGCGGCGACGGGCAGCAGCATGAACGTCGCCACCTGGCCGAATCGTGGAGAGACGAACGCGTCGCGGGGACCCGACGTGCTCACCGCGATCCTCCTCAGAGCGCCGAACGCAACCCGGCGACCGTCGCCAGGAACAGCGAGACCTCGTCGGGCGAGTTGAACACCGAAAATGTCGCCCGAGAGGTCCCGACGACGCCGAGCCTACGCATGAGCGGCATCGCGCAGTGATGTCCCGCTCTGACGGCGATGCCTTCCGCGTCGAGCAGGGCCGCCACGTCGTGCGGATGGAGGCCGTCGACGGCGAACGCGACGACGGCGCCCCGCTCGACCGCGGGGGATGGGCCGTACACTGCCACCCCCGGGATTCGCGCCAGCCCCTCAAGCGTCTGGCGGGTGAGGGCGCGCTCGTGCTCGGCGACGCGATCCATACCGAGCTTTTCCAGATATTCGACCGCCGCGGTGAGGCCGACGGCCTCGGCGATCGGCGGCGTGCCCGGCTCGAACCGCCAGGGAAGATCGTTCCACTGGGCGTGGTCGATCCAGACTTCCTTGATCATCTCGCTGCCGCCGCGCCCGGGCTCGAGACTGTCGAGGACGGCGCGCCGGCCGTACATGACCCCGATGCCGGTGGGACCGAGCATCTTATGAGCTGAGAACACGTAGAAATCACATTCCAACGCGGACATATCGAGCCTCAGGTGAGGCGCCGCCTGAGCCCCATCGACGACCGTGATCGCATTGACCGCGCGAGCCCGACGCACGATCTCGGTCACCGGCGTGATGGTCCCCAGCACGTTCGACACGTGCGCGAACGCGACCACCCGCGTGCGCCGCGTGATCAGACGGTCGAGGGCGCCAAGGTCGAGCGTGCCGTCGGTGAGAATCGGCAGCGCCTTGAGCGCCGCGCCGCGGTCGCGGGCCACCAGCTGCCAGGGAATCAGGTTCGAGTGATGCTCGAGCTCGGTGACGAGGATCTCGTCGCCCTTCGCGAGAGTCCGCCCGATGGTCTCGGCGATCAGGCCGAGGCCGTCAGTGGTGCCCCGGGTGAAGACGACCTCCTCCCGGCTCGCGGCGCCGATGAACCGCTGGACGGCGTCGCGCGCCAGCTCGTAGAGCTCGGTCGCCTCTTCGCCGAGGGTGTGGATCGAGCGGTGAACGTTGGCGTGGCTTCGCTCGTAGTAGCGGGTCATCGCCTCCAGGACGACTTGCGGCTTCTGGCTCGATGCGCCCGAGTCGAAGTAGACGAGCGGCCGGCCGTTGACGATCCGCTGGAGGATCGGGAAGTCCGGGCGCGTCTGCTCGTCGAGCCTCATTGTAGCGGGGGCCGTGAGCCCGGCTCGGACCGAGGGTGGCCTGATCCAGGCGCGACAGCGAGCGCGCGCGCCAGGACCGAGAGCGGGAGGGTCACGCAGCGCATCCGCGTCGGGCGGATCTCCGCCTGGAGCACGTTGAGCACGTCGGCGAGCTCCAGGGCCGCCGCCTCGCTGCGTGACCGGCCGGAGACCAGATCGGCGACGACGTCGGCGGACGCCGCGCAGATGGCGCACGAGTCGCCGACGAAGCGGGCATCCGCGATCCGGCCCTCGGGCTCCACCGCCAGCATCAACCGAACGCGGTCCCCGCAGAGCGGGTTCACGTCCTCGGCGACGGCGTTGGCCCCGGGAAGCTCGCCGCGGTGGCGCGGCCGGCGCCACCGCTCGCGGATGACGTCGCTGTAGAGGCCCTGCGCCGCGGAGGGCGTGGACGCGCTCACTCGAGCTCTCCCCTGGCCGCGTTCGTCCTGTACGGCGGGAAGCGATACGCCATGTCGCGCGAAAGGAGACCGCCGTGGCCCAGCTCGGCCAGCGTTCGGTGGTCCACGCGCTCGCCGGAGAGGATCTGTGGCAGCGCCAGGTCGAAGGTCGTGGCCTGGGAGAACATGCCGCACGTGGGCATCCCCAGCACCGCCTTGCCGTCCCAGGTCGCGAGCCAGAGCAGGCTCCCGGGATGGGCCGGGACGCCGTGGCGCTCCATGCGGGCGCCCAGCAGCGTGAGCCCGCCGAAAACGGGATCGAGAGGGTCGAGCGCGCTCGCCCCGGCGACGATCAAAACCTCCGCGCCCTCCCGCCTGAGCGCCGTCAGCGCGTCGGCCACGACGCGCGGCGCGCCTCCGGCGTAGTGGATCGGCAGCAGGCGACCACCGAACCATTCGATCTTCTGCTTCAGCGCCGCCTCGAACCGGGCGCGCTGCTTGGCGTCGAGGCGCTCCTGCGCCACGGCGCCGATCGTGGTCGGCCGGAACCCGTTCACGGTGACGAGGCCGTGCGCGTCGCGGGCGATCTTCTCGACGGCGCCGAGCGTGTCGGCGGGAATGACGAGCGGCGTGACTTTGCACTTGCCGATCGTCTCGCCGGGCTCCACCGGCTGGGATTCGAAGAGCGTGAAGACCGAGATGCCCTCCAGCGCGTTCGTGTCCGCCAGCGCCTGCCGACGAACCCGCAGGAGCCCCCGGCGTGTCGCGGCGAGCGTCCACTGGCCGCCCGTGTAGCCCTTCACCTCGACACCGTCACCCACGATGGCCGCGGCCAGTCGCTTGCCGGCTTCCTCCTCGTGCAGGTCGGAGGGCTCGACGACGAGCAGATGAATCTCCTCCCACGGCGTCTCCAGCAGGATCTTCGCCGTGGCCGCGGTGAGCCGCGCGCCCTTCTCGACCGCGATCTTCCCGGCCGCGTCGCGGACGTCGTGGCAGAGCACCCTGTCCACCAGACCCTCGAGGGTCGCCGCCTCACGCCGCAGGGCGATGGCTTTCACTGTAGCGGGGGCCGTAAGCCCGCCTCGGACCGAGGGTGGCCTGAGACCGGGGCAGCGTGGCTCCGTTCGTCGCCCGGCTCGGATCGAGGGTGGCCCGAGACAGAGGCGTCCTGGCCCCGCCGTTTCGTACTCATGGGCTGGCCGGTGCCGCCGCCGCGGACCGCCTGGATCTCGGCCATGACCGCGAGCGCAATCTCGGGCGCCGAGCGGGCGCCGATATCGAGGCCGATCGGAACGCGAATGCGCTTGAGCGCGGCCTCGCTCTCGCCTTCCTCGCTCAGGAGCTTCAGGATGGCGGCGCCGCGACGCGCCGAGCCCAGCATCCCAATATAGCCGACGTCGGTGGCGAGCGCCTTGTGGAGCACCGGCAGATCGTACTTGTAGTCGTGCGCCATCAGGACGAGCGCGGTCGACGGCACCAGCGGGTACTCGTTGACGAGCTCCGACGGGATGCCGATGCGAAGCTCGTCGACTCCCGGAAAGCGCTCACGGGTCGCGAACCGCGGCCGCCCGTCGACCACGACGGTGCGATAGCCGAGCACCTTGGCGAGCTCGGTGAGCGGCATCGAGACGTGACCGGCGCCGACCACGAGGAGCAAGGCCGCCGGCGCGAAAACCTCGACGAACGCGCGGGTGTTCTCGAGGAAGAGCGTGCGCGAGGTCCCCGCCGCCATCGCCTCGCGCGCCTCGCGGGTGAACCGCTCGTCCAGCGCCGCGTCGCCGAGCGTGCCCGTGGCCGTGCCGTCGTCCAGGACCAGGACCTTCGCGCCGACCGGCCCATCGAGCCGGGTGACGATTGCCGCTCGCCCGCCGCGGCCCGTGTGGGCACGCACACGCTCCAGGAAGTCGGCGCTCAGCGGCTCGACGAACACCTCGATCGTGCCGCCGCACGTGAGACCGATCTCCCAGGCTTCCTCGTCGCCCAGATTCAGCTCGAGGAGTCGGGGCTTCATCGTGTTCAACACGTCCTCGGTCTGCTCGATGACCTGCGCGTCCACGCACCCGCCGATGGTGACGGAGCCTAGCACGGCGCCGCCCTCGCCGACGAGCATCTTCGCGCCTTCTTTTCGAGGCGTCGTGCCCCGCGTGTTCACGAGCGTGGCGACCGCGACCTTGCCCGGGGAGCGTCGAAGTTCGTCAATGTGATCGAAGAGTTCCGCCATGGGACCTAATGATACGCCGACCGGGGCCGGGAAGCACTCCTGTCCCCGAGGCGGGACGATTGACTAGAGATGCAGCTTTCCGGCGAGGTCGCGCAGGGCCGCGAGGTTGTGGCCGGCGGCGAAGTCATCGATCAGCGGGAGAGCCGCCGCCATGCCGCGCGTGAGCGGCTCGTACGAGGGGTTGCCGAGGAGCGGGTTCAGCCAGATGACCCGAGCGGCGCGCCGCTTGATCCTCAGGAGCTCGCTCGCGAGCACATCGGGCTCGCCCGTGTCCCACCCGTCGGAGAGGATGATCATGATCGTTCGCCGGTCCACGAGCTGCGGCCACTCGCGGTTGAACTGGGCGAGCGATTCGCCGATCCGGGTCCCCCCCGACCACTCGCGCACGTCCGTCAGGCGCCGTAGCACCTGCCGGTAGGATCGGCCACGAAGATATTCGGTCACGCGCATGAGCCGCGTCGAGAAAATGAAGGTCTCGACCCGGCCGAAGACGTTCTGGAGGGCGAAGAGGAACTGGAGCAGGAAGCGGCTGTAAAGATCCATCGAGCCCGAGACGTCGCAGAGCAGGACGAGCCTGACCTTCTTCCGCTTCCGCTGCCGGTAGCGCAGCTCGATGAGGTCGCCGCGCGTGAGGTTCGCGCGCAACGTTCGCCTGAGATCGATCCGCCCCCGCCGCTTCACGGGCCGCCGGCGGCGGCTCATGCGGTGGGCCAGGCGCCGCGCGATCTTCACGGTGAGCTTGAGCAGCTCCTCGAGCTGCTCGGCGCCGAAGGTGGAGAAGTCCTGGTTGACGAGCGCCTCGGCCTCGGAGGCCAGGGGCACGCTCAGCGGATCACCCGAGTCGGCGGCCTCTTCCTCGCCCCACGAGTCGAGAGCCAGCGCCTCCCGTTTCTGTCCCGACTTGACGGCGCCGGGACTACCCTGGTCGTCGAGTGACGGCGCCGGGATGAACCCCGATGGATCTTCCTCGTCCTGCACGAGGCGCCAGAACGCTTCGAAGCACCGATCGAAGGGGGAAACCTCTTCGGGTCGCGTGACGAAGACGGCGCGAAGGCCGAGGTAGAGCTCCTGACGATCGCCGATGTCGAGATGGTCCAGGGCACGGACCGCGTCGGTGACCTCGACGAGCGTGACCGGAAGACCGGATCGCCTGAGCAGCGTCGCGAAGCGCGCGACGGCCGCCGACAGCTCGCGCGCCACCGCCTAGCTCGCCGCGGGCAGGAACGGGCTCAGGCCCGACTTCGCCACCTCGGCGCGGAAGCGCTTCATGTCGTCGACGTCCTTCAGGACGCAGCCGAGCGTCTCGGCCACGAGCTGCTCGTCGAGATGGTCCGCATGGAGCGACGTGAGCGCCTGGGCCCAGTCGAGCGTCTCGGCCACGCCCGGCACCTTCGCGAGCCGCACCTGCCGCAGGGTCTCCATGAACTTCGCGATCTCCCGCGCCAGCCGCTGGTTGATCCCCGGTACCTTGCGCGCGATGATCCGGAGCTCCTTGTCCGGGGTCGGATAGTCGATCCAGAGATAGAGACATCGGCGCCGGAGCGCGTCGGAGAGCTCACGGGTGCGGTTCGAGGTCAAGATGACGTGGGGCGGATGCGTCGCCTTGATCGTGCCGATCTCCGGGATCGTCACCTGCCAGTCCGAGAACACCTCGAGCATGAATGCTTCGAATTCTTCATCACAGTTGTGTGTGACGACCTGGTTGGCGACGAAGTAGGGCTGGCCCTCGAGCACGAAGTCATAGACGGTCTGAGCCGCAGTGACCGTCTCGACCGAGGTCACGTCCTCGAGAACCACACCCCGCCCGAGAAGATCCTTCAGCGCTGGCGTTCCGAACGACTCGGCGCTTCTCCTGAGTGAGGAGACATTGGGCCGTACACGCTCCGAGAGGATGTCGTAGATCGTCTGGTGCCCGGGGATCTTGTTGAGCACGCTCTGGGTGCCGATCTGGTTGAGCGCTGCCATCACGGGCGCGCTCGGCAACGTCTCCGTCCGACTGAACGCGGGCGCCTTCAGGACGCTCGCGCGGGCCCGTTTCGCTGGGGCTTCGAATCCAACGGCGTCCATGAACGCCGGGACGTCGGCCACGCTGAGCTGGAAGTAGGTCCCCTGACCAAAGCTCCTGGGATGGCTACTGATTTTCGCGATCCGACCCTCCATCCCCAACGAGCCGAGCACCTGCTGGATTCCGGCGAGGAGATACGGCGAGGCAGAGGCAGCGCACACCTGATGATCGCCGACCCACCCTTCGCCGTCGAAGTAGCCGCGGACGAACGCCGCACGCTTCTCCCGAGACAGCGCGAACACGAACTCCGGGACCATCCGCTCGCGGCTTCGGACCATGCCGGCGCCGAGCACCCGGCGCAGGAAGCGGCCGAGCGGGAGCGAGTGGTAGGTCAGCTCGAAATTCCGGTGCGGCCCCGGGATGATCCGCGGCCGCACGCCGAAGGCTTTCTCGAATTTCTCGGCGTACAATTCGAGGTTGCGACGGTCCTTGTCGGAGATGCACAGCCGATCGCTCGTAAAGCAGCCGTCGGCGACGATGTATCCGAGGATCTCGAAAAACGCCACGCACTGATCGATCCGGAGACCGCCGGTGTGCTCGACGGCCACGAGCTGCTCAGAAACGCCGAGCTCGGCTGTCAGTTTCTGGAGCACGCCGGCGCGGAACGAATCCCGAAAGGACCGCGGCTGGAGCACGTTGCGCAGGTGCGCCCGCGACACGCCGACCCGTCGCGCGAGCTCCTCGTAGGTGAGGCCAGAGCGCCGGTACGCGCCACGGAGCAGCGCCTTGCCGTGAGCCGTGATCTTAACTATGTTGTCGCCGAACTCGACGCTCGGCTCGGATTCATGGCTCAGCTCCACGCCTTTCGACAGCGGAAGTCGGTCCGAGGCACGCAGGTCAGCGGCTTGAACAACCTCGAATCCATGATCTGTGTATCGAACGAACTTGTGCTCCCGCGTCACCTCGAGAAACCGGCCACCGACAATGATCCGCCGGACGTCGGCGGTCTGCCTCGGGATGACTTTTCGCACGCGAGAACGGGTGAGACGGAATCGTTCGGGGTCAAAGCTGATCAGCTCATCTCCGGGGCGAACGTCTTCTGCGCGCCTGACCCCACCCGTCGTCGCAACGAGCGTCCGCGCGGCGACGCAACGGTCGGCCTCGTCGACCAGGAGCACCGGCGACTGCGAGTCCTGCGTGATCGCCTGGAGCAGCGGGCGCCGCAGCAAGAAGGCCTCCGAGAAGATCTCGTGCTCCTTGTCGACCATCGCCCGGTTGTTATGTCCCGCTTCCTCGAGCTTGATGTGCAGGAGCTGCTTCTGGTAGTTCCACTCGTAGAGTGCGGTGGAGGCGTCGAGGCCCTCGTAGCACTGGAGCCGGATCAGGTTCGTCCCGAGCACTCGCGCCATCACCTTCGCGACCTCGGTTTTCCCGACGCCGGCGGGACCTTCGATGAGAAGCGGCTTGCGCAATCGCATCGCGAGGTGAACGGATGTCGCAACCGGCGCGTCCGTGACGTACTCGGCCGCTTCCATCATGTCCTGGATTTTCCGGATCTCGTCACGCATGGCTAGCTATTGTACATGAAGCTTCGCGTAATCCTCCGGCGTGTCCACGTCGGGCGGCATCGCGAGATCGAGGGCGACGGCCTCGACGCGCTCTGGATGCGCCTGCACCACGGCGCGCGCTCCCGCGTCGCCGGTGAGCGCGCGCAGCTCGCCAAACACCTCCGACGAGAAGACGACCGGCGTGCCCTGCACGCCCCGATAGAGGGGCGCGACGATCGCCTTTCCCGAGCGCTGCAAGGCCTCGAGCAACGCGCGCACGACCGCGTCGGGGATCCGGGGCTGGTCACCGAGCGCGATCAGCGCGGCGCGCGTCCACGGCTTCAGCGCTCCGACGCCGACGGCGATCGAGGTCCCCTGACCGTCCTGGGGGCGAGGATTCGCGACGAAGCGAACCGCGAGGTCGGATAGCGCCTGGCGGATCGCCGTGTCGTCCGGGCCGGTGACGATGACGACGTCCTCGACGTGACCGATGACCCGCTCGACGGCCCAGCGCACGACGGCCTTGCCCTGGAGCTGGAGCAGAAGCTTCTGCCGCCCCATACGACGGGCCAGCCCCGCCGCCAGCACGACCGCCGCGATCACGCTCGCTCCATGATGACGTCGCCCTCACGACCAGAGGGCTTCGAGCTCCTTCGCCACCTCTCCGGCCCGCTGCAGCTGCCACCAGTGTGAGCAATCCGGAAACGAAACGAAGCGCGCGCCTGTACGGCTCGCCAGCCGACTCCCGAGGGTGGGCGCGACGTAGGGGTCGTCCGCGCCCCAGATCACGAGCCCGGGGGACTCGATCCGCGCAAGACCCGGCTCCCACTCCACGCCGACGTGCACGGCCGAACGGTAGAGCGCGAGAATGCTCCGCTTCATCGCCGGGTCGACGTGTCGGGCGGTCTCCGCCGCATCCGCGGACGGAACTCCGGCGGCAACGAGCCCGGAGGCGAGTGTCTCCGGCGTGAGCCTCTCCATCACCTGCTCGCCGATCTCCGGTGTCTGCCAGAGCTTCGCCGCCCTGTGCCATTCGTACTCGGGGTCGAGGGGTGCGCCGCCGACGGCCCAGGTCCGTACCAGCGTCGGCTCGAGCGACGTGACCCGCAGCGCCAGGATGGCGCCCCAGTCGTGGGCGACGAGATCTATGGGCCTGTCGATGTTGTCGAGCTCGCGGAGGAGCCAATCACAGTAGGCCTCCTTGCTGCAATCGAAGCCCGTCGGGATCTCACAGCCGAAGCCCGGAAGAGACAATGTGACGACGTCGTCGCGACGCAGACGCGTGATCAGCGCCCGCCACACCCGCTGCGTGTCCGGCACCCCATGCACGAAGACCGCAGGCATCCCCTTCCTCCGTCACCGTGCTGGGATGGGGCTAAGTGGACTTCCGAGATCGGCCGACTCGAGCGTTGTCGGGTAGTCGGCGGGGGGGCGGGGGATAGGGGTCGACGAGACTCGTTCCCTCCAAGCGACGGCGGGCGCGTCTGCGAATGATGGAGCCCAGCCGCACTGGGTGTGCGGACGCGTGCCGCGTGGTCGAGCGACCCCTATCCCCCGCCCCCCCGCCGACTACCCGCCGGCGCGCTTGACGGCCTCCGTAATAGCGCGCTTCGCGAAGACGCGGCAGAGGTGAGACTTGTACTCGACCGATCCCTGGAGATCCGCCTGCACGTCCACACCCTCGGCCGCCTTTTGCGCGGCCGCTTCGATCGCCGCCGCATCCAGCTTCTTGCCGCTGCATCCCGCCTCGACGCCCTTGGCGCGCACGGCCTTGGTGCCGGCGCCCGTGACACCGACGGAGGCTTTCGAGCACGCGCCCTTGCTATCGAGCGTGATCGCGGCGGCGACACCGACGACGGCGAAGCGGGAGGCCGGATGCGGGAACTTCATGTACGCGGCGCCGGTGCTCGCCGGCAGGACCGGCACACGAACCTCGACGAGGATCTCGTCCTCGCCGACGGCGGTCGCCATCAGCCCCTTGAACCAATCGTCCACCTTCACCGTGCGCCGTCCCTTCGTCCCCTCGCACACCATCTCGGCACCGAGCGCGATCATCGCCGCCGGGTAGTCCGCCGCGGGGTCGGCGTGGGCGAGCGAGCCGCCGATCGTCCCGCGGTTCCTCACCGCCGGGTCGCCGATGATCGAGGCGACCTCGGAGAGCACCGCCAGCTTCGACTTCACGAGCGGCGACGACTCGATCGCCCAGTGGGTCGTCATCGCGCCGATCGCCAGCGAGTTGCCGTCCTGCTTGATCCCGGTGAGCCCGGGAATCTTCCGGAGATCGATCAGGTGCTTGGGCTGCGCCAGTCGCAGCTTCATCATCGGGATCAAGCTGTGACCGCCGGCCAGGAGCTTCGCGTCATCCTTCAGCTTGCCGAGAAGCCCAAGCGCTTCCTTCACGCTGGCCGGCGTGTGGTACTCGAACGCGGCTGGATACATGTCGCTCTCCTCAGTTCATTGTCGCGCCTCGGCCGGCGGGGCCCCAGCCCCGCGACGGCCCGCCGCGCGCACCACGGTTAGCGGGCGCCCTTCGCGCCCTGGATGATTGTCCACACACGCTCGGCCGTCAGCGGCATCGCCTCGATGTGATCCACGCCGAGCGGCGCGAGCGCGTCCACCACGGCGTTCACGACCGCCGGCGGCGACGCGATCGTCCCGGTCTCCCCCGCGCCCTTGACGCCCATGGGATTGACCGGCGTGGGGGTGACGGTCCGGTCGGTCTCGTACATCGGCAGCATGTCCGCCTTGGGCAGCGCGTAGTCCATCATGCTGCCGGTGATGAGCTGGCCGGACTGACCGTCGTACACGGCGCCCTCCCACAGGGCCTGGCCGACGCCCTGGGCGATTCCGCCGTGGACCATCCCGTCCACGATCATCGGGTTGATGACGTTGCCGACGTCGTCCACCGCCAGATAGCGCAGGATGCGGACGTTCCCCGTGTCCCGCTCCACCTCGACGACGCAGGCGTGGGCGCCGAATGGGAAGCAGAAGTTCGAGGGATCGTAGAAGGATGTCTCCTCGAGCCCGGGCTCGAGCCCCTCCGGATAGTTGTGCGGCACGTACGCGGTGAGGGACACGGCCCCGAACGGCACGGCCTTGCCCGGGGCGCCCTTGACCCGGAACTCGCCGCCCGAAAAGTCGATGTCACCCGGCGACGCCTCGAGCAGGTGCGCCGCGATCTTCTTGCCCTTCTCGATGACCTTGTTGAGCGACATGAGGATGGCGGTGCCGCCGACCGAGGCCGAGCGGCTGCCGTAGGTGCCCATGCCGAACGCCACCGACCCGGTGTCGCCGTGGACGATGTCGACCTGCTCGATCGGAATACCGAGCTTGTCGGCCACGAGCTGGGCGAACGTCGTCTCGTGGCCCTGTCCGTGCGAGTGCGAGCCGGTGAACACGGTGACCATGCCGGTCGGATGCACGCGGACCTTGCCCGACTCGTAGAGGCCGGCGCCGGCACCGAGCGCGCCGACGAGCTTGGACGGCGCGATGGAGCAGGCTTCGATGTAGGCGGAGAATCCGATGCCCAGCAGCCGGCCCTGCTTGCGCGCGGCTTCCTGCTCGGCGCGGACCTTCTTGTAGTCCAGCATCTGGAGCATGCGGTCCCAGGCCGCGCCGTAGTCGCCGCTGTCGTAGCTGACCGCGACGTGCGTCTGGTAGGCGCCCGAGAACTTCGGGATGAAGTTCTTCTTGCGGAGCTCCGCGACGTCCATCCCGAGACCGCGCGCACCCGCTTCGACGATACGCTCGATGGCGTAGCAGGCCTCCGGGCGTCCGGCGCCACGGTACGCGTCCACCGCCGTCGTGTTGGAGAAGACGCCCGTCACCTCACAGTGGATCGCGCCAATGGTATAGACGCCGTTGAGCAGCGTGCCGTAGAGGAAGGTCGGGACCGCCGGGGCGAACGTCGAGAGGTAGGCGCCGAGGTTGGCCGTGGTCTTCACGCGGAGCCCGAGGATCTTGCCGTCCCTGGCCAGCGCGATCTCGGCGTCGGTCACATGATCCCGTCCGTGGGCGTCGGTGAGATACGCCTCGCGACGGCTGGCCGTCCATCGCACCGGGCGCTTGAGCCGGCGGGAGGCCCAGGAGCAGACGACCTCCTCGTTGTAGAGGAAGATCTTCGAGCCGAACCCGCCGCCGACGTCGGGCGCGATCACGCGCACCTTGTGCTCGGGGATTCCGAGCACGAAGGCGCACATGAGCAGCCGGTGCACGTGCGGGTTCTGGGACGTCACCCAGAGCGTCAGGTCGCCGGTCGCGTCCTCGTAGCGGGCCACGCACGCGCGCGGCTCCATGGCGTTGGCCACGAGGCGCTGGTTGACGATGCGCTTCTTCACCGTCACCGCCGCGCCCTTGAACGCCGCGTCAGTCGCCGCCCGGTCACCGATCTCCCACTTGAAGGCGACGTTGCCCGGCGCGCCATCGTGAAGCTTGGGCGCGCCCGACTGCGCCGCCTTCTCGGTGACGGTCACCGCGGCCAGCGGTTCCCAGTCGACCCGCACCATCTCAGCGGCATCGATCGCCGCCGTCTGGCTGTCGGCGATGACGACCGCCACCGGGTCGCCCACGTGCCGTGCGGCGTCCGACGTGAGCGGCATGTGGGGCACCATCGCAAGGTCCTGGACGACGCCCGGAATCTTCTTTTCCTTCCGGAGGTCCCAGCCGCAGGGGAGCGAGTTGACGCCCGTCATGTCCTTGCCCGTGAAGACGGCCACGACACCGGGGTGCCGAAGCGCCGCGGCGGTATCGATCCTCCGGATGCGCGCGTGGGCGTGCGGGCTCCGCACGAAGGCCGCGTACGTCATCCCGGGGAGCTTCACGTCGTCGACGTACTGGCCGCGCCCGGTGATGAAGCGTGGGTCCTCGCGTCGCTTGATCGACTTGCCGAACAGACGGTCGGCGGCGACGGTGGCCATGGCCGTCCCTTACTTCTTCGCGGGCATATGCTCAGCGGCCCACTCGATCGCCTTCACGATGTTGTGGTAGCCCGTGCAGCGGCAGAGATTGCCCTCGAGCTGATGGCGGATCTGCGCCTCCGAGGGCTTCGGGTAGCGTTCGAGCATCTGGTAGGCCGACATGATCATGCCGGGCGTGCAGAACCCGCACTGCAGCCCGTGCTTCTCCCAGAACCCCTGCTGGATCGGGTGCAGCTCGCCGTCCTTCGCCAGCCCCTCGATCGTCATGATGTTGGCGCCGTCCACCTGGACGGCGAAGAAGTTGCAGGACTTGACGGCCTGGCCGTCCATGAGGATCGTGCACGCGCCGCACTGGCTCGTATCGCAGCCGACGTGTGTCCCGGTAAGGCCGACGGCCTCGCGGATGTAGTGCACCAGGAGAAGGCGGGGCTCCACTTCGTGGCTGACGCTTTGGCCGTTGATCGTCATCTTGACTGGCAGTTTCACGACTCATCCTCCGGGATTCGGCGGTTTGAGAGCGGGCCCTAGATCGCTCCCGATCTGGCGCGTCCGAGGGTAAGACTTCGCCCCCTGCGTGTCAACGGGGGACGGCTGGAGGCGCCAGGGGCGCCGGCGGCTACGGGCCGAGGAGGCGCCGGCCGTCGGCGCGGGCCTGGTCGAGGACCTCCCGCGCCGGCAGCGCCTTCTCGCGGGCGATCCGCGCGACGTCGGCGAACTCGGGCGTGACGGTCACGATCCGCCCGCCGAGCCGCGAAACCTTGAAGGGGATCGCGCCGTAGGCCGTCGTCAACACGACCACCTCGCGGTCGAGACGCGCTCGACGCCACTCGGACCAGCGCACGCCAATCGTCGTCGACTCCTCGAACAGCGCCCGGGAAAGGTCGCTGACGCGGTCGGGCGCACAGAGCGCCGTGACGACGATCCCAGGCCGGCCTCGCTTCATGATCACGGGCTGGAGGAATACGTCGAGAGCGCCGGCGCCGAACAGCCGCTCGATCAGCGGCTCGTAGAGCTGGGGCGACATGTCGTCGATCGTGGTCTCGACCTGGAGGACCGTCTCGTCGCCGGTGGCGTCGTTCGCCGTGGCGCCGAGGAAGCAGCGAAGGATGTTCGGCGTGCCCGGCAGATCCATCGTGCCGGCGCCGTAGCCGACGGCCTCGACGGTCAGCGACGGCATCCGACCCGCCGAGGCGGCGAGCGTGGTGAGGATCGCCGCGCCCGTCGGCGTGAGGAGCTCCGCCTTCACCCCCGTGTCCACCACCGGGAAGCCGCGGAGGAGCTCGGCCGTGCCCGGTCCCGGGACGGGGATCCGGCCGTGGGGGCCGCCGACGAGCCCACCGCCGATCGGGAGCGCCGAGATGTGGACCGCCTCCACCCCCGCGAGGTCCAGCGCGATGACGCCGCCCGTCACGTCGACGATCGCGTCGACCGCGCCCACGTCGTGGAAATGCACCGACTCGCGGTCCGTGCCGTGCACGCGCGCCTCGGCGTCGGCGAGCCGCGTGAAGATCCGCGCCACCCGCCCCTTCACGCTCGGCTCGAGCGAGCTGCGCTCGAGGATGTCGAGGATGTCGCGGAGCGACCGGTGCTGGCGATGGGCGTGGGGGTCGACCTCGACGTCGACCTTGGTGGCCCGGAAAGCGCCCTTGCGGACCTCGCGCGCCGTGAGCGTCCACCCCTCGAGCCGGAGCTTCCCGAGCTCGGCGCGAAGCGCGGCCAGCGGAACCCCTGCATCCACGAGCGCCGCCATGATCATGTCGCCGGCCGCCCCGCTCGGACAGTCGAAGTACGCGACCCTCACGCCGCCCCACCCTTACGCGGAAAGCCACACCAGGCACCCCGGACGGCTGCATCCGAAGCCATGAACCTCACGCCGGGCGGGGGATAGACGTGGGGGGAGGGGTCGTGGGACCCGTTCCCGACAAGGGAGCGACGGGCGCAGAGCACCCGGATGGAGCCCAGCCGCAAAGGAGCAGCGAACGCGTGCCGCGTGGTCCCACGACCCCTCCCCCCGCGGCTGTCCCCCGCCCGGCGCGACGTCATCGAAGCTTAGCGATGAGCCGGTTGATCTGGCTAGCCTGATGCGCAGCGCCGTAGCCGTTGTCGATGTTGACGACCGACACGCCGGGCGCGCACGAGTTCAACATCGCCAGGAGCGCCGCAATGCCCCCGAACGAGGCGCCGTAACCGATGCTCGTCGGCACCGCGATGACGGGTCGATCGACGAGCCCGCCGATGACACTGGGCAGGGCGCCTTCCATGCCGGCGACGGCGACGATGACGTTGGCCTCGGCGAGCAGGTCGTAGTGATCCAGCAGGCGGTGGAGGCCTGCCACTCCACAGTCGTAGACCCGGTCGACCCGATTACCGAGCGCCTCGGCGACGAGCGCTGCTTCCTCGGCGACGGGAAAATCGGCCGTGCCCGCGGCGGCGACGACGATGAGCCCCAGCCCCCCACCCGGCTCCGGCCGGACGATCAGGAGCCGAGCCTCGGCGTGATAGACGTGGGAAAGACCGGCCTCGGCGACGGCGGCGGCAATTGCCGGGTCGGCTCGCGTGGCGAGGACGTTCGCGTGGTGCTCGGCGAGACGCTCCACGATCGCGACCACCTGCGCGGGAGTCTTGCCGACGCAGAACACGGCCTCGGGCGCTCCGCCACGCAGCGCCCGGTGATGGTCCACCTTGGCGAACCGAAGATCCTCGTACGGCAGCCCTCGGAGCTTCCCGACCGCGGCGTCGACATCGATGCGCCCGGCCTGGAGGTCTTCGAGGAGGGTCCGGATCGCTTCCCTATCCACCGCCCGCTCTCGGCGGCCGCTTGAGCAGAAGGTTTGCGCTTCCGGATTGAAACCCGGCGAGGTCGACGGCGACGTAGACGTAGCCGAGATCGCGGAGCCCCTTCACGAGGGCCTCGCGCCGCCCGTCCGCCCAGAGCCGAGCGATCTCGTCGTGCGGGACCTCGATCCGGGCCAGGCGGTCGTGGTGGCGCACGCGGAACTGGCGGAAGCCGAGCGAGCGCACCAAGGCTTCAGCGGCGTCCACCTGGCGGAGCTTCTCGGCGGTGATCCGATCGCCGTACTGGAAACGTGAGGAAAGGCACGCGAACGAGGGCTTGTCCCACGTGGGCAGCCCGAGCTCGCGCGAGAGCGCCCGGATCTCTTCCTTCCACAGCTCGGCCTCGATCAGCGGCGCCCTCACGCCGCGCTCCCGCGCCGACTTCATGCCCGGGCGATGGTCCCCCAGGTCGTCCATGTTCGCGCCGTACACGAGCGCTCGGCACCCCTCGCGCTCGGCGATGGGCGCCAGCTTGGTGAAGAGCTCCTCCTTGCAGAAGAAGCAGCGGTTCAGGGGGTTCCTGGCATAGTCGGGATTCTCGAGCTCCTCCGTACGCACGACCAGGTGCCGCATGTCCAGCAGCGCGCCCAATCTCCTGGCTTCGTCGAGCTCGCTCGCCGGATAGGTTTCGGAATCGGCCGTCACGAGCACCGCGTGCCCGCCCAGGGCGTCCTTCGCCGCGCGCGCGAGAAACGTCGAGTCCACGCCGCCCGAGAACGCGACCACCACGCTCTCCATCTCGCGCAGCAGATCCACCAGACGGTCGTACTTGGCCCGTGTCATCCGATCCCGTCCTCGGCTCGCCTCACCGGCCGAGCCACCCGGGCTCGCACTACGGCTCGACCCGGATCAGGTCGTGGAATGCCGTGTAGCGCTCGGCGATCTCGGCGGGCGTGAGCCGCGTCAACCGCTTGAGCGAGAAGTCTTCGACGGTGAACGACGCCATCACCGAGCCGTAGACGATCGCCCGCCGCATCGCGACGGCGTCGATCCGGTCCTGGGCGGCCAGATAGCCCATGAACCCACCCGCGAACGTGTCGCCGGCTCCGGTCGGATCGTAGACCGAGTCCAGCGGGAACGCCGGAACGAAGAACAGCGTGCCCTCGGTCATCAGAAGCGCGCCGTACTCGCCGCGCTTGACGATGACGGTCCGCGGCCCCATCGCGGAGATCGCCCGGGCGGCGCGGATGAGGTTCGGCTCGCTCGCGAGCTGCCGCGCCTCGCCATCGTTGATCGTCAGGACGTCCACTTCGGCCAGCACGCGTCGCAGCGCGTCGCGCTTGCCCTGGATCCAGAAGTTCATGGTGTCGAGCGCCACGAGCCGGGGACGCTCCTTCATCTGGCGGAGCACGTCGAGCTGGAGCTCGGGATCGATGTTCGCGAGAAACAGGTACGGCACGCGGCCGAGCCCATCGCCGAGCACCGGCCGGAAGTCGGCAAAGACGTTGAGCTGGGTGTCGAGGGTCTTCGCCTCGTTCAGGTCGTAGCCGTACTCGCCGGTCCACCGGAACGTGCGCCCCTTGGAGGTCTGAAGCCCGCCGATATCCACGCCACGGTTCTCGAGGAGCCTCAGATGCGACTCGGGAAAGTCTTCGCCGACGGTCGCGACCAGCCGCACCTGGGTGAAGAAGCTCGCCGAGTAGGAGAAGTAGGTCGCCGAGCCGCCGAGCGCCTCGCGGACCTTGCCGAAGGGAGTCTCGACGCTGTCGAGGGCGACGGAGCCGACGACGAGGAGGTCAGCCACGGGTTTTTTGTCGCGGGCGAAAGTACTTGTCGAGCAGGAGTCCCAGCTTTTTTCGCGTCGACGGTGGGAAGGCCTTCGGGTTCGTGATCACGGCGTTCCGGAGGAGGCCCGGGCACTCGCACTCGCGCGGCGGCGCGATCGCCGGGATCACTCGCCGCAGCACGTCCTTGGCGGTCGCGACGTTCTTCAGGAGGTTCTGGACGACCGCCTCGACCGAGACGGTCTCGTGGGTCTCGTGCCAGACGTCGTAATCGGTGGCGAGAGCCAGCGTCGCGTAGCAGAGCTCCGCTTCCCTCGCGAGCTTGGCCTCGGGCATGTTGGTCATCCCGATCACGTCCACGCCCCAGCCTCGATAGATACGCGACTCGGCCTTGGTCGAGAATTGCGGCCCCTCGATGCAAATATAGGTCCCGCCCCGATGGACGGTCGCTCCCGCCTGGTTCGCCGCCTTCTCGAGAGCCGTGGCGAGGTCGGGGCACACCGGTTCCGCCATCCCCACATGGGCGACGATGCCGTCGCCGAAGAAGGACGACACGCGCCGCCGGGTCGCGTCGAAGAACTGATCCGGGATGACCAGATCGAGCGGTCGGATCGCTTCCTTCATGCTGCCCACCGCCGAGATAGAAATGACCCACTGAGCACCGAGGAACCGAAATCCCCAGATGTTGGCGCGGAAGTTCAGCTCGCTCGGCATGAGTCGATGGCCCCGGCCGTGGCGCGGCAGAAAGATCACGCGCCGACCGCCGAAGCGCCCTACGCAGTAGGCGTCGGACGGTGAGCCGAAGGGTGTGCGGACCTTATGCCAGGCGACGTCGGTCAACCCCTCGAGCTCGTAGAGCCCGCTGCCGCCGATGACGCCGATCGCCGGGTCGCTCCGGGGTTTCATTCCGTGGCTCAGACGGCCCCTGCCATCTCGAGATCTCCGACGGCGCGATCTCCCTGAGCTCCGGTCACTCGGATGCGAGCGAGACTTCTCATGAGCCTGTCGGGCCCCGGAAAAGCCACTTCGACGTAGTTGCCGGTGAGCCCGACGAGCGCGCCAGTCGCCCGGTCGCGCGTTTCCAGGACGAGCACGTCCTCGACGCTTCCGACGAGCCGCCGCCGAAACTCCGCGCTCTTCGTCCGGCCGAGCTCGCGCAGGGCCCGGCTCCTTCGTGTGACCGTCCGTGGGTCGAGATGACCCGCGAGCCGGGTCGCCTCCGTCCCCTTTCGCGCCGAGTATGGGAAGACGTGCAGATAGGAGAACGGGAGCTCCTTGACGCACGACATCGTGTCGGCGAAGTCCTCTTCCGTCTCGCCGGGGAAGCCGGCAATGACGTCCGCGCCGAGTCCGAGCCCGGGGCGCGCCGCCGCCAGGCGCTCGACCAGGACCCGGTACATCCGCATGTCGTACGGCCGCCGCATCAATCTGAGCACGCGGGCGCTGCCGCTCTGCAGGGGAACGTGAAAGTGGGGAGCCACCACGGGCGACGCCGTCACGGTCTCGACCAGCTCCGGGGTGAAGTACGCGGGGAGCAGCGAGGAGAGCCGAACCCAGCGGAGCCCGGGAATCTCGACGAGCGATCTCAGCAGGGCGGCGAGGGTCGTGCGCGGCACGAGGTCCGCGCCGTAGTGACCCAGGTCCACGCCAGTGAGCACGACTTCGGGGTGCCCGGCGCCGACGAGGAAACGGGCCTGGTCGAGAACCACCGCGGGCTCGAGGCTCCGGCTGGCGCCCCGCGCGAACGGCACCACGCAGAACGCGCAGCGGTGCTGGCAGCCATCCTGGACCTTCAGGAACGCGCGCGAGCGGCCGTGCAGACGAGCGACGGGCGCCACCTCGACCGTCCTGGCTCGCGCGATGTCGGAGACGTACGTCTTGCCCGCGACGACGCGGTCGAGGAGATCGGGGAGACTCGCCTTGTCCCCGTTGCCGACCACCAGGTCGACCTCGCCCATGGCGGCGACCTCGCCCGGGCTCGTCTGAGCCCAGCATCCCGTGACGACCAGCTTCGCTCCGGGGCTCACGCGGGCCGCGCGGCGGATCATCTGGCGGTCGGAGAACTCGGCGCGTGCCGTGACCGTGCACGTGTTGACGACGACCACGTCCGCGGGCTCGTCGAAGTCCACGGTCCTGAACCCGCGGGCCTCGAGCATGGTCTGAAGTTGCTGGGTATCCACCTGGTTCAGGCGGCACCCCAGCGTCGCGAACGAGACGGTTCGCGCGGTGGTCAACTCAGCGGCTCGCGCTCAGGCTCGCCACCGCCGGCGACTCCCGGAGCTGACCACAGGCGGCGCCGATGTCCTCGCCCTTGCTCCACCGGACCGTCGTCGTGATCCCGGCGTCGAGCAGGATCGACTGGAAGGCCAGAATGCGGGCCAGCGGCGGGCGGCGGAAATTCGCTCCCTGCCAGTCGTTGAACGGGATCAGGTTGACCTTGGCTTTCACGCCGCGCAGGAGACGCGCGAGGCGGTGCGCGTCGTCGGTCGTGTCGTTGACGTCCTCCAGCATCACGTACTCGAAGAACACCCGCTGGCGCGAGGTCAGCGGGTAACGCTTGACGGCGGCCATCAGCGCGGCGAGGTCGAAGGACCGGTTCACCGGCATGAGCCGCGACCGCACTTCGTCGGAGGTCGCGTGCAGCGAGATCGCCAGGTTGACCTTGAGATCCTCGCGGCCGAGCTTGTCGATGCCGGGCACGAGACCGACCGTGGATACGGTGAGCCGGCGCGGCGAGTATCCGACCCCGAGCTTCGCGTCGGTGAGAATCTTGAGCGCGTTGACCAGCGCCGCGTAGTTCGCGAGCGGCTCGCCCATGCCCATGAAGACGATGTGGGTGGCGCGCCGGCTTTCCTTGTCGAGCAGGCGGTTGGCGGCCAGGATCTGCCCCACGATCTCCGCCGCCGTCAGGTTTCGCTCCAGCCCCATGACTCCGGTCAGGCAGAAGCCGCACGCGAATCCGCAGCCCACCTGGGTGGACACGCACAGCGTGATCCGGTCGTCATCGGGCATCAGCACCGAGCTGATCCGGCTCCCGCCGTGGAGCACGAAGACCAGCTTCTGGCTTCCGTCCAGCGAGGGGGTCAGGCGTTCGGGCTCGGCGACCTCGATGACGGCGCGCTCGCCGAGCCGGGCGCGGAAGTCCCGGGGCAAGTCGGTCATGGCGTCGAGGTCGAAGACCGACTTCCGAAAGATCCACGTCGCCAGCTGGCGACCGCGATAACGCGAGACGCCGAGCTCGACGGCGAGGTCTTCGAGCTCGGAAGGCAGGCAACCGACGAGATTCAGGCGCGACATCGCGGGGACGAGGATATCACGGCCATCCGGGCGAAGGAGGCCGCGGCGCCTCCCTCAGTCCACGCGCACGTGCGTCCCCACGAGGAGGGCGTCGATCTGCCGCGGCAGGCCGAAGAGACGCAGTCGGTCGCCCGCGCGCAGCACCGTGTCCGCCGTCGGGTTGAGCACCTCCTCGCCGGTCGCGCGCGTGACGCGGACCACGATGACGCCGAAGCCCTCACGCATTCGCACGTCTCCCAGGGATTGGCCCACGAGGCGGCCGCCCTTCAGGACGATCTGGCGGATTTGCGGCAGCCCCGCGGCGCCGGCGACCTCGCGATCGGCTTCGACGCTCTCCATCGCCCCTCGATAGCGGTTGAGATAGGCCAGCACTCGGTCTCGCGGCAGCGACAGGCGCTCCAGGGCGTGGCGAATGAGGGTCGAGGCCGCCTCCTGCTCCGGTTGGATCACCTCGGCGGCGCCCGCCTCCATCAGCCGGGCGCGCCAGGCGACATCGTGCACTCGCGCCAGAATCTGGACGGTCGGGTTGAACGCGCGGATGCGCTGCACGGCCAGGCGCGCGCGGTCGTTTTCGGGGATCGCCAGGATGACCAGGGCGGCTCGGTCGGCCTGGGCAGCCGCGAGAATGACCCGCTGAGCGGCGTCGCCGAACACCGCGGGCAGGTTGCGCGCGCGGAGGCTCTTGACGATGTCGGGGTCGGCCTCGATGGCGACGTAGGGAACGCCGAACGTCTCCAGCGCCTCGCCGATGGCGCTTCCGACACGGCCGAATCCGCAGAGGACGACGTGGTGCTCCAGCGCTTGCGCCGACCGGAGACCCAACGTCAGCGTCGCGGTGCTGTCGAGTCGCGCCGGCCCGATCCAGCTCGGGACGAGCCGGACGAGGACGGCGTTGATCAGGATCGTCACCAGGGACGCGGCCAGCGTCGCGTTGTACACGTCCTGGCCCACGTGGCCGGCCTGCCGCGCCACCTGGACCAGGACGAACGAGAACTCTCCGATCTGCGTGAAGCCCACCCCGACCAGGAGGGCCGTCGAGAGCGGCCGCCGG
>Ga0209056_10001373_pt1 | contig 26830 bp, 27 predicted proteins | sample GraSoiAngelo_114_FD_185876 | JGI IMG/M metagenome (GOLD analysis project Ga0209056, IMG submission 185876) | Grasslands soil microbial communities from the Angelo Coastal Reserve, California, USA - 14_0903_13_40cm (SPAdes) (version 2) | ecosystem: Environmental > Terrestrial > Soil > Grasslands... | reverse complement strand
AATCATGAGTTGCTTCCTCCTCGAGAATCTTATGTGTGCTGCCGAACCAAAAAACTAAAAACTTCGCCGCGGATTTCGCAGATCAACGCGGATAAACCAACCAAAAAGAGATAGGCACAAAGTCGAACCTCCGAGTATCCGCGGATTCCCAATGAAAACTATCCGCGTGCATCGGCGCAATCCCGCCTCGCCTAACCTCCCGCCAGCGAGAAATTCACCGTCACCATCGTCTCGACCTCTACAGGTTCGCCGTTCAAAATGTACGGCCTGTAACGCCACTGCTTCACGGCTTCGAGGGCCGATTGGATCAGAAGCGGAGGACCGCTGATGACGCGGAGGTTTTGGATGGTTCCCTCTTTGCTGATTTCCGCCTGCAACACCACACTGCCTTGCACACGGGCGGTCTTCGCAATCGCTGGGTAAACAGGCTTCACTTCCTTAATTTTCAAGCCTGAAACCACTCCCTGAGAGACGCGTATCCGCTGCGGGGCGGCTACCTTCGGCATAGGGGCATTGGACCCGATTATCGAGCCCATGACTCCGCCCATCTGGCCGCCGGGGACGCCACCCGGGACTCCGCCAACTACGCCGGCCGTCATCGGCGGCGGAGCTTCCTCTTCCTTGATGATTTCCACCTTCTTTGGAATCTTGGTGGGAGTACGGAGCTGTCCGTTGATAATGTCGGTCTGCACCTTCTTGACGATATGGACTTCTGCCGGCGGCGGAGGCGGGGGTGGAGGAGGCGGTGGCGCAACCAGCGCCATCATCAGCTGCGCTTTTGGCAGCGCCTCGGTAAACAGCAACGGGATCAGCACCAAGACGCCGATCACAATCGCCTCGAGAATGAACGAGATCGTCGTGGTTCTGCCGCGCTTGGTTCTCAGTCTGTTACCTGATTCGATCAAGCTGTCTTCAAACATAGTTTTCTCCCGGCACAGAGCTACGGTGCTTTAGACACCAGCCGACCCAGTTTTGCTCCCGCCGTGTTCTGACGAAAGCAAGGGCCGGAAAAGCGTACTGCCACTGCCAAAGAGCAACCCAACAACTCGAACGTTAAACCTTATCTTCCCTTACCCTTTCCCGCCAGCGCGACTACAGGCTTGCTGCGGTTCTGCCGCCAATCTTGATAGGCCACCAGAATGGGCGCGGCAATCGCAATCGAAGAATACGTCCCGATTAAGATGCCGATAACCAGGGCAAGGGAAAACCCGTGGAGCACTTCGCCGCCAAAAAGAAATAAGGCAAGTACAGTCAGAAATGTTAAACCCGCCGTCAAGATGGTTCGACTTAAAGTTTGGTTGATGCTGCGGTTAACGATGTCGGCGAGCTTCTCACGCCGCATCAGCTTCAGGTTCTCGCGGATACGGTCAAACACCACAATGGTGTCATTGTTGGAATAGCCGATCAGGGTCAGAATCGCCGCTATCACCGTGAGCGATATAGGTTTATCCGTCAACGAGAATGCCCCTACGGTGATCAGCGTATCGTGGAACACGGTAATCACTGCAGCCACGCCATAGATGAGCTCAAATCTGAACGCCAAGTACACAAGCATTCCCGCCAGCGAGTAGGCCGTAGCCAGGATTGCCTGCTTGCGGAGTTGAGCGCCAACTTGCGGCCCAACAATCGCTACGTTATAGACACCGAAATCGGAGAGATAGAACCCCTGCTGCAAGGCAGTCACGACCGTGGGATCAACGAGTCCCTTCAGATCGCCGAAACTCGAGAGCACGCCGCCTTTAGTCTTGTCGCGATAATCAGCAATCTTCTGCGCGATGGCCGCGTACTGCTTCTGGGCGTCAGTGCTCAGGTGCAGAGGATCGGTTTGCAACAGATAGGCCGAAAGCGCCAAGGAGCTTGAGTTGTTGATGTCTTGCTTGTCGGCCGGTGCGTTCGTCCGCAGCGCATTAATGATTTGCTGCTTACCCTGATCTAGTGCCTGCGCGCTCGACTCTTGCTGCGGAAGATCAATCAGCAAGTCGTTGCTGCCTGCGCCGCCCAAGGTGCGAATCCGAGCATTGTGATACCCAATGCGATCCATTGTCTGGTGGACCGCATTGACATCAGGAGCGTGCGAAAACTTGACGCTGACCTGGGTACCTCCCCGGAAATCAATGTCCAGCGGAATACCATGCCAGAACACCATGGAAAGCACGCCCGCCACGCTGAAGATCAGCGAAAAGGCGATGAAATACCACTTCTTGCCGAGAAAATCTATGTTCGCGCTCTTAAAAAATTCCACGCTGCTGAGACCCCTTCAAAACTTAAGAACTTGTCATTCCGAACGCGCCCGCTTGCGGGCGGGAGAGGAACCTGACGTCAGCTTGCAGTTTTGACTGCTGGGGTCAGGTCCCACCATGCCACGTACACGAGGCATCCGGTTCGCGCCGTTACTAATCCCATCGCATCGTAAGGTCACTCTCTCGGCCGCTTTTGGCGCCCGAGTTCGGGATGACACTCATAGAATTTAGATACTTAACGCTTCGCCGACTGCCTTCCGGCTCAGCACCCAATCAAAAATCACGCGTGACACAAACACGGCGGTAAATAGATTTGCGAACAAACCAATGATCAGCGTGGTCGCGAATCCTTTAACCGGCCCGGTGCCGAAGATCAGCAGAATGGCAGCGGACACGATCGTGGTCACGTGCGTATCCACAATCGTGATCCATGCATGTCCAAATCCCTGTTCGACTGCTGATGGCGGCGTTTTACCGTTCCTGAGTTCCTCGCGTATGCGCTCAAAAATCAGTACGTTCGAATCTACGCCCATGCCGACCGTCAGAATCACTCCCGCGATTCCGGGCAGAGTCAAGGTGGCCCCAATGAAGCCCAGGACACCCAGCAGAATGATCAGGTTCAGAATCAGAGCCACGTCTGCGTTCACACCGGCGGCGCGGTAATAGATCAGCATGAATACGAGGACCGCGGCCATTCCGAAAATGGCTGCGCGAACACCCGCCCGAATGGAGTCTGCTCCGAGCGACGGACCAACCGTGCGCTCCTCAAGATACGTGATGCCCGCCGGCAGCGCTCCGGAATTCAAAACAAACGCAAGGTCTTTCGCGCTCTGCTCGGTAAAGCCGCCCGTAATCCTGACCTGGTCGTGAATTTGCGACTGGATTGTGGCCGCCTCGCGCAGTTTCTTGTTGAGAACTACGGCGAGTTTGTCGCCGATGTGAGCGCCGGTAAACTCCGCGAATTTCCTGCCGCCCTCATTGGTGAGGTTGAAAATAACGTCAGGCGTTCCATTTTCTTCATCGCGGCTCGCGCTTGCGCCTTGCTGCCGCATGTCGCGCCCGGTGACGACCGAAGTCCGCGTCACCGCGTACCATTCCTCACCTGTGTCGCCTGAAGAGCGCGATACGGCGCTGCTTGGCAGAATCAGACTGTCATCGGACTGATGAGCTGAGCGCGCTTCTTGTTCGCTCGAGTACGGCCCGCCCAGCACCAGCTTAATCTCAAGCATGGCGGTGGACTGCATGATTTCCTTCACCCGCGCGGGATCGTCCACGCCGGGGAGCTGCACCAAAATCTGGTATTGCCCCAGGCCGTGACGTTCGATGATGGGCTCGTTCACTCCCAGTTCGTCGATTCGGCTGCGGATGGTCTCGATTGCCTGGTCCACAGCGCCGTCTCTTAAAGCGTTCAGAGCCGCAAGGTTACAGTCCAGCTATTTTCGGTTCCCGGACTCAGGTCATAGTCCGCGAGCTTCGCCTGCACGGATTCCTGTAGTTGCGACCGCGATTCGGGTGCTACGCCCTTAATAACGATTTGCTCGGCATGATTATTCGGATCGGGTTTGGTGATCTCACTGTAGGTGATCTTTGCGGATTTGAACGCCGCCTTAAGGCTCTCCATGGCGTTGTCGGTCTCAAAATTGACGGCGTCGTTGACCTGCACTTGCAAGATCAAATGCGTGCCACCCTTGAGATCGAGACCCAAGTTGATGCCGTGACGCATCGCCGAAGGGGACACCAGCGCGTTCGCCAAGGCGTCGCCAGAGAGCCCGGCCGGGACTCCGAAAATCCCGTACACAAACAGCAGCACCGCCGCGACAATGATGATCAGCTTCCAGCCCAGATTCTTGTTCATGAAGTACAGCTACTCCCCGAGCATTCCGAACGCAGGTTTCAATGTTGCGAAAGTTTCAATGTTTCTCATGGCCGGCTTCGATTTTGAAACCTTCAGACCTTCGAAACTTTGAAACTTTTCTTGTTACTTCTTTTCTCCCTCATCGGGCGTTGTGACAGCCGCCACTGATGCCCTGCTGACCTCGATCCGGAGATTGTCCGGCGGAACGCGCAGGTGAATGTAATCGTCCTTCAGCGCGACGACCGTTCCCCGGATGCCGCCACTGGTCGTGACCTTGTCCCCGGTCTTCAACTCGCTCAAGAGGGCCTGCCATTTTTTCTGACGGCGTTGTTGCGGCAGGATCATCACTACATACAAAAGCCCAATAAAAACGATCGGGATGAGAAGAGTGCCGCCGAGCGCGCCCGGGCTGCTGCCCGCCTGCAATAACAATAATCCGTATGTATGCATTGGATGCTGATTGTCCGCGCTCACGCTCGAAGCCGCTGTCGCCGGGAACTTCAGCCTCGGCGCTCTCGGTCCGCTGCGATGGATCGCGGGATATTTAGAACCGGACGTTTACGACCAGGTACAAACTGGAATGGCAAACCAGGCTATTCTTCCAACTGCCGGTAGCAAAGAAACGCGCGCATTCCCAAGTCAAATAGAATGCCGGACACGCCGCATAGTGTCAAGGTAGAAACTCAGGTTGTGGACAGTATTGAGGACCTGAGCCAAAACTTCATTCGCCGCATAAATATGACGCAGATAGGCCCGCGAGTAGCGCTCGCACACAGGGCATGAGCAGTTTGGATCGAGCGGGCTGGGATCACCAGCATAACGTGCCTGCTTGATCGAGATTTTGCCCTCCGACGTGTAGAGCAATCCATGCCGCGCGGCGCGGGTCGGAAGCACGCAGTCCATCATGTCTATGCCCAGGCTGGCGTATTCCGCAATCTCCTCGGGCGTTCCCACGCCCATCAAATAACGCGCTTTGTCTTTGGGAAGATGCTCGAGCGTGCTTTCAACGATCTCGCGAGTGAGTTCACGCGGCTCACCCACACTCAATCCGCCGATGGCATAGCCGTCAAAACCAATCTCAATAGTGCGCTCAGCAGATTCTTTGCGCAGGGCGGGGTCCATTCCGCCTTGGACGATGCCGAACAGAGCTTGAGTCACCCCGGCACACGTAGGGGCGGGTGCCCTCACCCGCGCGGCCGAGTTCTGCTCGGCGCGTGTTGGCGAGCCAAGCTCGCCCGCCCGGACGAGGGCGTCCGGGCCTACGTGGACATCGGAAGCCCACGGCACTTCTCCCTTATGCTCCTCAAAATACTTCTTGCTTCTGTCCGCCCACCTCAACGTCATTTCCATGGAGGCCCGCGCGCGCCAGGGGACTGCGGGATATTCCGTGCACTCATCGAACGCCATAATGATGTCCGCGCCGAGCCCTATTTGAGCTTCCATCGCCTGCTCGGGACCCAAAAAATGCGAAGAGCCGTCGAGGTGCGAACGAAATGTCACTCCTTCCTCAGTGACTTTACGCAGATCGCTGAGACTGAAAACCTGAAATCCCCCTGAGTCGGTCAGGATGGCGCGCCGCCATGACATGAACCGATGCAGCCCGCCCAACTTGCGTATCTGCTCAATGCCCGGCCGCAGATACAAGTGGTAAGTGTTTCCGAGAAGAATCTCGACGCCCAGTTCTTCCAGCAGATCTTGCGGGACGCCCTTCACGGTGGCCTGCGTGCCAACCGGCATGAATACGGGGGTTTGAATTGTGCCGTGAGACGTGGTCAGCTGCCCGAGTCTAGCAGGAACTCTGGCTGTTTGGATTTCAAACCTCAGCGACATTCCGGAGTGATTCTAAAGCTAATGGTAAAAGCCCGCGCGGACGGTCTTTCGGGGGCTTTCTTTACTCTGCGTCTTTTGCGAGTCCTTCGCGAACTCTGCGGTTAAGATCTTTTTGAAAAAGCCTTTAACCGCAAAGGTCGCAAAGAAAATCCGCAAAGGACGCTGAGAAGAGCCCCGTCAATCAATCAATTTGATAATTTGGGTCTGAATCTTCCCGCGCTCGACGATCAATCTTCCGAGCGACACGGGCAGATCGAACCGCTTTGGACCCGCACTACCGGGATTGAAGTAGAGCACACCATTTTTTGTCTCCTGCTTGGGCATATGGCTGTGTCCGTAGATGACTGCCGCGAATGCTGCGGCTTCCGGCTTTAGATCGAGTTCATCAAAAATATGCAACACATAAATCGTCACGCCCTCGACTTCGAGGACGTCCGTCACAGGAATCTTGCGCGCCCATGCTCCTTTATCCACGTTGCCGCGCACGGCAGTCACCGGCGCGATCTCGTTCAGCTTGTCGAGAATGGCGGGATCTCCAATGTCGCCGGCATGAACGATGAAGTTGGATCCTTGCAGTGTCGCCAGCGCCTCAGGCCGGAGCAACCCATGCGTGTCGGAAATGATGCCGATGGTCGTCATTCATGTTTCCGTCAGATCCCAAGTTACTCGCGAGGTTGTTCTGCGTTCTCCGTGGCGTTACTTTGCGTTCTCTGCGGTTAAAAGCTTTGAAAGACTCTAACCGCAGAGTTCGCAGGGGTTTCGCCGAGAGCGCAGAGAAGAGCACTATTTTCCAGGTATGATCGGCAGAATTAGCGCCGATGGATGATCCGTGTCATGCAGCACGGCATTCGTCGCGGTCACAAACTGGTCTGCCGACGGGCCGTCTCCGGTTCTTATGTATCTCGTCGTGCCATTGTTCAGGTTACGGTCGAAGCGTGGGAAATTGCTGCTCGAAACCTCGAGCCGTAGCACATGTCCTTTCTTGAAGACGTTGCTCGTCGCCCACAGATCAATCGTGAATTTGTAAACCTGCCCCGGCGTCATCATCTCAGGCTTCTCTCGCGAATCGCGATAGCGCGCGCGGATAATTCCTTCTGCCAGATTCTGCACAAAGCCATCCGGCCAGACGTCCACCAGCTTGGCTGTGAAGTCGGTGTCCACGGCTGACGATTTCGCATAAAGTTCAAGCGTCACCGGGCCAGTGACTTCCATGTCATTGCTCATCGGCGGAGTCGAATAGACGAGGACATCGTCGCGCGCCTCGGCGGGGCGCTGGTCGCGAGGTCCAGCAGGCCAGCGCTGAGGTTCACAGCACAATGGACCTCCGATTGTGGGCACGGGATGCGCGGGATCATAGACGTATTGATCTAACCCCTCCTTTGCTGGAGCCGTTGTTGAAAGCGTTCCATTTCCGCGCAGCGAGTTCGCCTTGCCGGACGAGTGCAGAAAATATTTCGCGCTTCTGGCTCGCGCCAGTGGCCAATCATCTTCCTCGCGCCACTGGTTTGCGCCCATCACGAAGATCTTGACCGGCTTGCCAGAAGCAAACTCATTCTTCACGTTTTTGAAGAGGTAGTCGTACCAGCGCAACTCGTATTCATCCTCTGGTTCCTTAGCATTCGGGCCGAAATCCACGTCGCCTACCTTAGGTCCGGGACCGGCATGCCCGCCAATGACGACTACCAACTGCTGTCCCTTGCGCGCCTCCTCGCTCCCACCATTCGCCCTGATGCCCACGTAACTGCGCAACGAACCGCCAAGAAACAGGTCATACCAGGCGGCGATGTGCAGCGCTGGTACTTTGATGTCCGCGAAATGTTCTTCGATCGAAAGCGCCTTCCAGTAATCGTCGTAGCTCGGATGAGCCAACCAATCCAGAAAGTACGGTGCGACCGTCGCATTTGAACCTATATCCGGTCGCTTCTCAAGGTTGAGAATGGGATAGTTGATTAGCGGCAGTGTCCAGATTCCGCCGACGGGATCATTCTGCCCGCCCACTAGGTGCTCGTAAGCGTTCTGCGAAAGCCCCGAGGTCCAGTCTTCATCGAACCACTGCACGAACGCGCCACCCTGGTACGTCCAGTTTTCGTGATAATTGCTGGCGGTCACCACCGGACAAATTCCAGCGAGATGCGGCGGGTGGGTGATCGCCGCCAACATCTGCGTAGCGCCCACGTAAGAGCCGCCGAACATTCCGACGCGGCCATCCGAGTATGGAAGCGCGGCTGCCCACTCCACGGTATCGTATCCGTCATTCGGTTCATTCTTGAATACATACCAGTCGCCTTCAGAGGCGTATCGCCCGCGCACGTCCTGAAAAATGACCACGTAACCGTGCGCTGCGGCCTTGATCCCGAACCCCACGCCATTGTCTTTGTTATAAGGCGTGCGCTGCAGCAGGACGGGGAATTTGCCATCGGCGTTCGGCCGAAAAATGTCGGCGCGCAAAGTCACACCATCGCGCATCTTGACGGCAACGTTGCGCTCGTAGGTGACGGCGTATTGGTCGGCGGCGAAGGCGCAAGTGGTAAAGGAAAGTACTAGCATTGCAGTCGCAACTGTGGACTTGTTTCTTTGCATCGGCACGGCCTCCGATAAGAATGTCGGCAAGAGATTAACAGAAACTTGGAAGTCAGATTGCAGAAGTAAGACTGCAGATTCCCGGTTCCCCCCCCTCACAAGTAATTGTCATCCCGAACCTGCCGGCCGAAGGATGGCAGGAGAGGGACCTTGCGACGAGAATGAGGTCTGGCTGCGCCATATCGAGGCGTAGCACGGTTGCATCGCGACCACGTTCGTGGTGGTCCGTACGCATCGTAAGGTCCCTCTCTCGCTCGCTTGTCAGCGTGCGAGCTCGGGATGACAATCATGTTTGCGGGGAACTGTTAGATATTGCGCGGCACTCTATGTCCTTACTTCTGCATTCCCGTGCTTCCTGCTGATAAAATTCCTGTTCCGAAGTTATCAGGTCCCATCCGAGGTTCCCATGTCCCAAGCCATTCAGCGCGCGATTCTCAGTGTCACCGACAAAACCGGCCTGGCGGATTTTGCCCGCAAGCTCTCGGGTATGGGAGTGGAACTGATCTCTACCGGCGGCACCGCCAAGCTGCTTCGCGATTCGGGAATCACGGTGAAAGACATCAGTGACCTGACCGGATTTCCGGAAATGCTCGACGGCCGCGTGAAGACGCTGCATCCCAAAGTTCACGGGGGAATTTTGCACCGGCGCGAAGATCTGTCACATCGCGCGGCGGTTGCCGAACACGGCATCGCGGCGATTGACATGGTCGTCGTTAATCTGTACGCGTTTGAGAAGACTGCCGCCAAGCCCGGCGTGCAGTTCGAAGAATTGGTCGAGAACATTGATATCGGCGGGCCTTCGATGATTCGCTCGGCGGCGAAGAATTTTCACGATGTTGCCATTGTCACGTCGCCCGCCGATTACGAAGCGATTGCCGCCGAGATGTCGAACTCCGGCGGGTCACTCTCGTCGCACACGAAATGGCGACTAGCGCAGAAGGCCTTTGCCACAACTGCGGCCTACGATTCGGCCATTGCTTCGACGCTCGAACGCGTCAGCGCTAATGGAAGTTTCGCCCTGAAACCGGCGGAAGGGTTTCCGGACAAGCTTCGTCTTTCGTTCAGCAAGGTTACCGATTTGCGCTATGGCGAAAATCCTCACCAGAAAGCAGCAATGTATTCCGACGCCTCGGGCACGGGAGTCGCCAACGCGCGCCAGGTACAGGGCAAAGAGCTTTCCTATAACAACATCGTTGACCTGCAAGCCGCGTGGGACCTGGCGCAGGAATTCGAGGAACCGGTTTGCGCAATCATCAAGCACACCAATCCCTGTGGAACTGCGACGGGAACGACACTTGCCGAAGCGTACAAGCGCGCGCTCGAATGCGACCCAGTGTCAGCGTTTGGCGGAGTGATCGGCGTAAACCGTCCCGTTGATGCTGCAGCCGCGGAAGAAATGGCCAGACTGTTTCTTGAAGTGATTGCCGCTCCTGCCTTTGACAAAGCTGCAATCGAGAAATTTTCCGGCAAAAAAAACCTCCGCTTAGTTGAGATTGCGAACAGCCCCCAGCAATGGGTGTTGAAGAATGTCTCCGGCGGAATGCTGGTGCAGGATGCGGACCTACACCAGTTGAAGGACTCTGATTTGAAAGTCGTGACAAAGCGTCCGCCAACAGCGGAAGAAAAACGCGCGCTGCTATTTGCCTGGAAGGTCTGCAAACACATGAAATCGAATGCAATTTTGTACGCTCGGGACGGCCAGACTGTCGGCGTCGGCGCTGGACAGACGAGCCGCGTGGATTCATGCCGCCTGGGTGCGCAAAAAGCAGTACTGCCGTTGAAAGGCACGGTCGCGGCTTCCGATGCGTTCTTCCCGTTTCCCGACGGGGTCGAGGAAATCGCCAAAGCAGGAGCAACGGCAATCATTCAGCCCGGAGGATCAGTGCGCGATCAGGAAGTGATTGAAGCCGCCGATAGGCTGGGACTGGCAATGATCTTCACGGGAGTCAGGCACTTCCGGCATTAGAAAAAGAACGAATCTTTCTCCGATGCGTGGAGCAAAGAGGGCTCGCTAAGCAGGCAGGTGCCGTAGCTGGACCAAACTGAATGTCTTTCGCATGGAACTCGCAAATGATTTTGCGCGCGCCAGGCACTCAGCTTTCTCTGGAACGGGAATAAGAGCGCGCTGAAGATATTCATCGCAGGTACGTCCTTCGAGGTTGCGACCATTCAGAGATTTTCGTTTGCCTCCCCACTGCTTGAAGAAGAATGGAACTCGGGCAGCTTGACACTGCTCGTGAATTGAAAGGACCCATTCTTTTTCGATTGGACGCGCTCCGGGGCCGCTTTCCCCGCCCACGATGACCCAACTAATGCCCGTCAAATCGATCTCGCCCAAATTTTCCAGCAGGGGCTCAACGGAGAGAAATCTCATAGCGGCTGGAGACTCTCTCAAATGCTCGATCCGTGGCAGGCCATACTTTCGGTCCTCCACGCTTACCCCCCACCAGATGTGCCTCTGCCGCGCCGAGAAGTCGAGCCGTCCCTTTAAAAGATCTTTGAGTCGTTCCGATCTTTTTGTCAGTACCTGGTATGTGTGCCAATTGGCGTTGACCATGACTTGCGAGACAGCCGCAGCGTAGGCATCGGGGACGCCCGGCTGAAACAAATCGCTCATCGAGTTGACGAAAACCAGCTTAGGCAGGCGCCAGATAAAGGGCTCGGTCAATTTGGCGGGAACAAGTCGAAGGTCGAATCCCTGTTCGTACGGATGTCCCTTCACGCCGCGAAACCGTTCCGCAAAAGTTTCGGCGTAGCAATGCTTGCAGCCAGGACTGATTTTCGTGCAGCCGCGGACAGGGTTCCAGGTGGCATCAGTCCATTCGATTTGGGAGTTCAGTGACAATTCGTGTACTCGCTTATTTACCAAACTTGTCAAAAATGTACATCACTATTTCTTCTGCTGTACCTTTCTGTGAAGCGAAAAATAAGTAGTAGACCGTGGAACCCTTGCTGTTGCGCATGGCAAGAGGATTCGGCACCTTTTTGAAACCAGCCAGGCTCTGCAACCGCTTTCGATACTCCTCCGAGAATCTTGCATTCGAAACTTTTTCCAATCCCACGTCTCCGCAGAGCGTTAGGTTTTGGTCGTAAGGCTAGTCCATTCCACGACTCATCGCCCCAGAATGAATTCATTCTTGCGATGTTCGCTTCCGACACTCCTTCTTGCCTATGGTGTAGTAGCGTTCGGTTAATGTCGTGGATGGGGAAATTTATGAATGTGTCGAGAGTCTGATTGCACCAGCCTCTCGAACCACTTTTCAGTCCAACGTTAGTTTGTATGGGTCGAGCAGACACAATCCCCTCCTGAAATCCTTGTACTGCACGCGTGGAAAGACATCTTGTAGCAGTACTTCGTTGCAGTTTCCATGATGAAGAACTAGATCTTGCCGGCTTCCGACAATGTCCCGCAACCCCTGTATTTTGTTACCGTCCAGGTCAATCAAATGGTATTCGCGGAATGGAGGCTGTACCAAGAGCGCGTTTAACGGACTACCCAAAACCATCCCTCCACTGGTCCTGGATAAATGGTAGCCAGTACCCGCGAAGGCATCTATGTACACATGAAAGAACGATGGGTTCTGCTGACTCGAAAGAATCTTCGAGTATTCGACAGATTAACGCTTCAGAATATCGAGCTTTACCTCTGTCCACGGTCCGATTTCGTCGACTTTCCGTGAGTCCATTTGGTTGCTTCGCTTTATATTCGCCTCTGCATTGTTACACGTTTACACTGGAATTTAACAGCTTCCTTTACAGCGGTATGTTTCCGTGCTTTTTCGCTGGGTTCTTATCGCGCTTGGTTTCGAGCATTTCGAGCGCCTGAATCAGCTTCTTGCGGGTGTCCCGGGGCTGGATGACGGCGTCCACGAAGCCGCGCTCGGCGGCGACGTAGGGACTGGCAAAGCGGTCGCGGAATTCTTCGATTTTTTCTTGGCGAACCTGTTCGCGACTGGCTGTCCGCTCGGGTTCAGACTTGTGCAGATTCGCGGCGCGTTCGAGTTCGCGGCGATAGACGATGTCCACCGCGCCTTCCGGGCCCATGACAGCGATTTCAGCAGTTGGCCAGGCATAGTTCACGTCGGTGCGGATATGCTTTGACGCCATCACGCAATAAGCGCCGCCGTAGGCTTTGCGCGTAATCACGGTGAGCTTCGGCACCGTGGCTTCAGCAAAAGCAAACAGCAATTTCGCTCCGTGGCGAATGATGCCACCGTACTCCTGCTGTGTTCCGGGCAAAAATCCAGGCACGTCTTCAAATGTGATCAGCGGAATATTGAAGCAATCACAGAAGCGCACAAAACGCGCGCCCTTGACCGATGCGTTGATATCGAGGGTCCCCGCAAGGAACGCAGGCTGGTTAGCAACGATTCCGACTGAACGGCCGTTCATTCGTGCAAATCCGACGACGATGTTTTTGGCGTAGTGTTCGTGGATCTCGAAGAAATATCGGTCATCAATCACGGCTTGTATCACGTCTTTGATGTCATACGGAAGGTTCGACTGCGCAGGAACAATCGAATCGAGCGCCGTATCGGCACGGTCGCTAGGATCGGTACAGGCTTTGCGCGGGGGATCGTCCAGATTATTAGAGGGAAGGAAGCTTAAAAGTTCGCGCAGCATCGAAAGACATTCGGCATCATCATGCGCCAGAAAATGCGCCACGCCGGACGTTTCGTTGTGGGTGGCCGCGCCGCCGAGCTGCTCTTTCGTCACGTCCTCGTGCATCACGGTCTTAATGACATCGGGTCCTGTGATGAACATGTATGAAGTCTTGTCCACCATGGCAACAAAGTCGGTAATGGCGGGCGAATACACTGCGCCGCCGGCACAAGGGCCCATGATCGCCGAGAGCTGGGGGACCACACCGCTGTAAAGCGTGTTGCGGAGAAAAATGTCGGCGTAGCCGCCCAGCGAGGCAACCCCTTCCTGAATACGTGCGCCGCCGGAGTCGTTCAGCCCGATAACCGGTGCGCCGACGCGCGCGGCGGTATCCATAATTTTTACGATTTTGGCCGCGTTGGTCTCGGAAAGCGAACCGCCGAAAACCGTGAAATCCTGAGCAAAGGCAAAAACGAGGCGTCCGTCAATGCGGCCGTATCCGGTGATGAAGCCGTCGCCATAATATTTCTGTTCCGAAAGCCCAAATTCATTTGTGCGATGGGTTACGAAGCGGTCGGTTTCCTCGAAGGTGCCTTCGTCGAGAAGAAACTCGATGCGCTCACGCGCCGACATCTTGCCTTCTTTGTGCTGGCGCTCACGGCGTTCCTTGCCTCCGCCTTCTTGGGCAAGTTGGTCGCGGCGCTTGAGTTCCTGCAGTTTTTGTTCGCGGTCCATCGCAGGGGATTATAAGACCCGTCGTTGGCTTTTGGTCGTTGGTCGTTGGCAAACCGTGGGCGGACATCTTTCCGACAGAATGTTGGGGAACTCGTCATTGACTCGGTTTTTAGCAGCCGACACACAGTCAATATCAGGACGAGAGCCAGATCAAAAGCTCGGACAGGAGTGTCCGACTCCTCGATTTGGCTCAGGGCAGGCTCCACACGGGTCTTGCCAACAGCCAACGACCAATAGCCAACGACGCCACGGTACTCCAGTCACTTGCTGGCCTTGCGGCTTCCCTCCTAAGCTGGAGTCGCATTTCAATAGGGGAGAAGTTATGTCTTTCAAAAAATGGCTTTGCCTGGTAGCTGCGGCAGCCTTCGCGTTAAGCACTCAGACGCTTCTTGCGCAGGGAGAAGGACACGGTCACGGCCGTGGACACGAAAAGCACGCCGATCGCGACGATGACCGCCGCGACGATCGCGGTGGCGATCGGGACGAGCATCATTCTTATCGCGAGCATGATCGCGAACTGCATGATTGGTATCGCGGGCACCACGATCACCTTCCCCCCGGATTGGCAAAACGTGATGCGTTGCCGCCAGGACTGGAGCGTCAACTGATAGTCCGTGGCACGCTGCCGCCGGGGCTGAGAGGGTACATGCATCCTTGCCCGGTTGAGGTTGTGCAGTATTTGCCGCCTGCTCCGGAAGGCTATATGCACACGGTGATTGGCGGGCACATCGCTCTGGTAAACCGCAGGACGTTCTTCGTGCTGGATGTGTTCCACTTCGAATTGTAAAGTGGCGGTGGGCGGGCGAGGGCGCCCGCCCCACACTCATTCCATGCTGGCTCCCATGGGTTCGTAGCGGTACTTTTTTCCGTCCCAGTAAATTGCTGAAGTCGTCTGATCGGCGGTCGCTTCCTGCACGTAGATAGCGGCAGTTGACTTCTTTTTGTTGATCTTCATTTTCTTCACCGCAACCGTTTTCACGGCAATATTGATGACGACAAACTTCGCCTGAGGAGTGGCTGATCGCCAGGCTTCGGCGCCCGCTCCGTGAATGATGAGCAACGAAACACCCTTCAGCCGCGGATCAGTCTGGCCAAATCCGCTGGTGACTTTGGGATCGCCGTAGCCGTAGAACGAGTTCATCGGATCAATTACTTTAAAGTCCTTCTCGTCCTGATCAATCACTGGATTGGTGCAGCGCGCGACCATCACGATATCTTCAACTCCGTCGGCGTTGAGGTCGCCGGTGACAGGTTTCCATTGAGGATCGAGAGAGCAGGAATCTCCGAACTGTTGGTGGACGAAATCGTTGTCGGGAGGCACAGGCGGTTGAGCGCTAAGAGCCTGGGCTACAAGCACGAAAAAACAGAGTCGATTCATATGGCCCTACTGTAGTCCGCCGTCCGGTCGTAGAACTAGAGATAAGAAAGGTGACACCCGATAATGCCCTTCGGTGTCGTGCCGTCCCTGCGGGAATCTCTCGTGTTTCCACTTACCCAGCGCTTACGCGCTGGGCTATTTATATTCCGCCGCCGCTGGCGGCTAGGGTTGCGGTGATCCACTCGACCTTGCCCGCGCAAAGTGAAAAGTGGATTCAAGAACGGAAGTGCTCCCAGCCGCGAGGCTCCAATGTGACGTTTACCCCGGAAGCCTTTCGGAGGGTCAGACGGCGACCGCCAGTGATTTCGCCGATTTCGGTGGTCTTGATTCCGGCTATCCTATTCGGCACGCGTGTTTTGCTGGAAGCGGTGAAGAGCAATTCGTAGTCCTCTCCGCCGTGCAAGGCGGGATCAAGATCAACCTCGCGGCGTTTATCGATTCGCGCGCGCGGGATGGCCTCTTCCCGGATTTCCGCCCCGCAACCGCTCTCCTCGCAGAGATGCGAGATGTCTGTGGACAGTCCGTCGCTGAGATCAGTCATTGACATTGCGATCCGCTTCTCGCGCAGAACTCGGCCGACCTCGATTCTGGGCTCGGGAAAAAAGTGACTTGAAAAATTCTTTGGGTCAAACCTTCGCTTTCCTGAGCGAAGGAGTGCAAGCGCGGCTGCGGAACCACCGAGCTGGCCGGTGACATAAATCCGGTCTCCCGGGTGAGCCCCCGAGCGCAAGATCGCCCGTCCTCTAGGGACTGATCCGACAACGACAATGTCGGCCATCACACCATGCGGAGATTCGGCGGTATCGCCGCCCGCGAGTTGGACATTGAACCGTTTCGCCAACTTCAACAGTCCCCTCAGAAATTGGTCCACCCACTTTTGCGGGAGCTTCGCCGGCAAGGCGAGCGAAAGGAATGCAGCCATAGGTTCGCCGCCCATTGCGGCGACATCGCTCAGTCCCCGCGCGAGGCAGCGATGACCCACGGATTCGGGCGGGTGCCACTCCTGGCGGAAATGGATGCCCTCAAGGCTGAAATCAGTTGTGACGAGGATTTCGTGATCTTTAGGGACGCGCAGAACCGAGGCGTCGTCTCCGATTCCGACTACGACCGGGAGATTCTTCCCACCCTTTGAAAACCGCAAAGGCTGGGGCATCCGGCGTGAGACGTGCGTGTGGATGCGCGAAATCAGGGCTCGTTCGGGTAAAGGCAAGGCGAGGACATGATAGCGGATGTCGGCGGTTCAACGAGACCGGGCGTTTGGGCGGGCCTGGAGGGCTGCCCCTACACGCGCGTGGGTTACGATGGCGCTGGCAACCCGGCTGGCCCGCGTTCCATCTACAAAGAGCCGCACGTCAGCTGTCAGCACCGAATCCGCGCGAGTTGGACTTAGCCAGCTGAGAGTACTTTCGTCACATCGTCCCGGAATGGTAATTTTGGCCGAAGGGACATGACTGGTTACCCTGCGTTTGTAACTAAAGAAATTCCGCTCGGTTCGTTGACACGGGGAAGCAGCTTTGTTACCGTTTCCACAGTCTCCAAATACCTTTGGCCGAGCTAAGTACTGCATCCGCATTGGATTGCGGTGAAACGGAGTTTCTGAGGCTCTCTGGTTCCGGTTGGGAAAGACGCGTTTTCGGCCTTGTCCCACAAGGGAAACGCGGTTGATGTCTCCAGAACGGCTGACTTTGATGTCAGCCTATTGAGAGCGTTCGGGCAGTAATCGGGCCAGGAAATCGACCTTTTTGAAAGGAAACGTTGCGTAAACGCTTCTACATTCTTTTTGTAGCGCGCGGCGAGGACGGCCAGCTACGCAAGATCCCTATCCCCGTTCATTATGCGTACGTTTTCGTCGCCGGGGCGCTGATTGGCGTGCTGGGGCTGACCGGCATTGCGCGCTCCTACATGCGCATGCTGCTGAAAACTTCGCAATACAACGAGCTGCGCGCCGAGAAGGACGACCTGAAGACCCGCTATACCAAGCTGGAGCAGGTGGCCAAAGAGCGCGACATTCAGGTGGCATCGCTAGGGTCGCTGGCCAGCGAGGTTTCGTCACTTTACGGGCTGAAATCAGATCCGGTGCTGGTTGCCGCCGCCTCATCGGACAAGGTCGAAGACGGGCAGGTCAATTCCTCGATGAACCGTCTCTACACGCTGAAAGATACGGCGTTGAGCGGAGCGACTACTGCCGGACTGACTCTGGGCTTGACGCGAAACGTGACCACCGCCGACTGGGTGCGCGCCAATTCCGCGCCAAACTTATGGCCGGTAGAAGGACCTGTCACCGGGTCGTTCGGCGAGCGAATTGACCCCTTCAACGGTGAAGGCGCATTCCACTCCGGGATTGACATCGGTGCGCTGTACGGTCAGCCGATCGTTGCTCCTGCGGAAGGCGTGGTTGAGTTCGCGGATTTTATGGGCGGATACGGACGCGCGATTGTTCTTGATCATGGCCACGGTGTCACCACGCGCTACGGACATCTCAAGAGCTTCGCGGTATTCCCCGGCCAGCACGTGCATCGAGGCGACACTATCGGCTACGTCGGCGACAGCGGACGAAGCACTGGACCACATCTTCACTATGAAGTTCGCATCAACGATGTTCCAGTCAATCCCCACAAATATTTGCGCGTGACCTACGCGCACCTCGGCGGGTTCGCAGCGGGAAGCTAGAAGGGCAGTCGTTGGCTGTTGGTCGTTGGCTGTTCTAGGCTGCACTTGCAGCCAGCGAGTTTATAAGTCCAGCTAGACTTTTGCCGACTTCAGCCGCTGCTTTCAGCAATACATTTGCCTGCTCGTCGCCAAGGTAGCCCAGTCGTTTCGCGATCATGGTTAGCGTTTGCAGTTCCAGTAGCGATCCACGCGCCTGAAATAAGAACTGGCTGAAGTCTTTGCTGGTTCTGCGGCCCTTTCCCTCAGCGATATTGCTTGGCACCGAAACCGCTGCGCGCCGCATCTGCTGCGTCAACCCGTAGGTTTCACTTCGAGGAAAATTTGAAGTCTCTCGGTAAATCTGCAAGGCTAACTCCATCGCACTTTGCCACACCCGGAGATCGCTGAATGCAGACTGAGTCATGGTCTGGGCAGCAACTATAAGCGAGAATAGACGCCGTGTAACAAAGAAATCCCCACTTGTTCCCCTTCTGGGACGACGTTGCAGGCAGAACAATCGGCAGCTAAGTTTTAAGAACAGCCAACGACCAACAACCAACAACTGCCTTTCTACTCTTTCGTAACTTCCTAGTCTCTTCCCTGAATGCATTTCTCGTCTTATGCTTTGTCGAGAGAACTCCTGGGGCTTTGTCGAATATGCCGTTGCGTTTGTACACTCTCCTGCTGGCCGGACTCGCGGCCGTCGTTGCCGCGTACTTGATGTTTGGCCGAAAGAAGAAAACTGCTGCTGAAATTGAACGCGAACGCCGTGACTGGCTGAACCAGATTGGCCGCATCACGGACGGAACCGTGATTGACGTTCAGGAGATCACACCCAACGGACACCACGCAGCGACCATGCTGATTTTTCAGTATGACGTCGGCGGAGTTTCTTACGAGGCCTCGCAAGACGTGACTTATTTGCGGCAGTGGGTCAACTTGCACTCTTGCCGTTTGGGAGTGCCGACATCCGTGCGCTACGATCCGCAGAATCCGGGCAATTCGATTGTCGTGTCGGAAAAGTGGATGGGGCTGAGGCAGTAGCAGGCCGTCCTTGGTCGTTCGTCGTTGGCCCAAACCGACCGCGTTTACTTGCTCTCCTGCTGTCATTCCGAAAACCTTTAGGCTGTGGAACCCTCTTCTCAACGGCATCTGTGATTCGCTCAAGGAAAAGCAGGTTCCTCATCGCTGAAGCGATTCGGAATGACAGCCCACAAATTTGTGCCGGCTGAGAGCTGATGGCCTTCTTGAATCCACACCGTTCCCTCCTTAGACTTAATAAATGCACGTGCACGCGCATCGCGGCAATGAGCGGACTTCGCAGATTCTGCAAGTCTCGTTACTGGCAACGGCCGCTTACATTGGGCTACTGGTGGTGGCGGGATTGCGCGCGCATTCACTGGCGCTGCTTTCTGAAGCCGGACACAATCTAACGGACTTTGTTGCGCTGTTGCTTTCGCTGGTCGCGGTCTATTTGCATTCACGGCCACCGAGCGCAACTCACACCTACGGTTATCACCGTGCCGGAGTTTTAGCAGCGTTGATCAATGCAGCAACCTTGGTTGCGATTTCGTTCCTGATTTTCTACGAGGCGGTTCGCCGGATCCAGCAGCCGCAACCAGTGCAAGCGCATTTGATGATGTGGGTCGCGGGCGCCGGCGTGATCATGAACGGGGCCATTGCGTTCATGCTCTACCGGACGGACCGCGATGTGAACGTCCGCAGCGCACTGGTGCACGAGATTGGGGACACGCTTTCGACCGGAGCGGTGATTGCGGGCGGCTGGGCGATTCTTGCCACTGGACAGAGCTGGATTGACTCCGCGCTCTCGTTCGGAATTGGCGCGCTGATCTTGTGGTCAAGCTTCGGCATCATGCGCGAGACGCTGAACATCTTGTTGGAAGGCACGCCTCGCGGCATGAAGCTGGGGCGCGTGGAAGCGGCGATTCGCGAAATCGACGGCGTCAACGACGTTCACGATCTCCACATCTGGAGCATCGGTTCGGAGACGAGCGCTTTGTCGTGCCACATTTCCATAGCTGACATTCCGCCTTCCGTCAGTGAGCGCATCTTGCGGGACGTGAAAGAGCGCCTGCACCACGACTTTCGCATTGACCACACGACGATCCAGTTCGAGCATGCGGTGTGCGAAGTGGCGCATGGGTGCGTGATTCCGGTGGCAGAAGGGCACAGTCACGAACACTGAGATGGCGATGAGGGTGGCAAATCCGGTTCCGATACTTCTTCTCGTTTTCATTTTCGTTAACTCTAGCGCGGCGCAGACTAGTGCCATACGCTCCGGCGAAGGGTTTTCAACAAGGGTTGTTGCAGCTGCTGTTGAACGCACTCGCCATTCGGTCCGCTACGTTTCCGATTACGTTGGAATTCCCTATCCGGGCGGCGATGTTCCCGCCAACACCGGAGTTTGCACGGATGAGGTAATCCGAATTTATCGGGCTGTCGGGGTTGACTTACAAAAAGAAGTTCACGAAGACATGGTGCAGAATTTCGACGCTTATCCTCACCGCCGACAGCAACGTCCTGACACCAATATTGACCTCCGGCGGGTGCCCAACCTGATGGTCTTCTTCGCGCGAAAAGGCACCGCCCTGCCGATTAGTCTTAGCCCGGTGGATTACTCACCGGGTGACATTGTCGCGTGGGACTTGGGTGGCAGCGTGACGCACATCGGCGTCGTCGTTGACAAGAAGGGACCGAGTAGCCATTACATGATCGTCCACAACATCGGATTTGGACCCAAAATGGAAGACCAACTTTTTGGCTGGAAAATTATCGGCCACTACCGATACCACGGGCCGGTCGCATAGCGTTCCTCGAAAGAAATCTTACTTACTTCAGGCCACTAGCTTGAGATTGTCGAACGCGCACTCAAAGCCAGCTCCTTCTGGCGCGGCGCACATAATGCCAACCTCTGCAGGACGATTTGAAACTAAATATCCCTGGCGCACGGACTGAAAATTCTTGCCATCAGCCGAACAGAGGGTCTCAAGCGAGTCCTTACTGCGTACAGCTCTCCACCAAACCGGGCCGTCAGCAGATAGGTCTTTCATCGTAGACCAATCAGAGAACTCGCGGGTGAAAACGACGCTGGCGTGGCGTTCGCCACCCACAAATTCGGTGCCGCACTTCACCCAGTTTTCTGCGTCCACTCTGACCATCAGCCCGGCCTGATCGTAGAGCGCGGCGTATTGGCCGGCTATGCGCGCCTCAAACGTGAATTCTCCGCTGGCTGGAAGATGGAAGAAATGTCCGTTGTCGGTGATGTAGCCGTAAAATGTCTTCCGCCAAAAATCGGTCTTTGCCTTGGATCGCACGATGACCTTGCCATCAGCAACTTTCCACGATGCGGGTTCGTTCATCCACGTCATGCGCGGGATTAGTTCATCCTGCGGAACGGTTTTGGAGGCTGCAGCGGACGCGCTCGGCACAACCGAGTCCCGCAGTAGCGCAGCGCAAGACAAAGAGGCAGCCCCTCCGAGAAACCACCGGCGATTTATTCCAACCATTTGTGCCCTCCAATCGAATCATAGATTCTAGAGCACGCCTATCTCCGGAGCAGTCACAGCGCGACCGGCAGGCAGTGTCGGCCATGAACGCCGCAATCGAGCCCGACCAACGCCCCATTTGAAAACTTCGTGAATGCAGGCAATAAAAAGTTTGAATTTGACTTTCCTGGTTCCACACTCGAAAATCCACCAACAAGTTGTAGATCGCACAGTTCGTGCGCTCTTTCCCTCGTCGCAAAGAGCCGAATTTTCAGGCACAGTGCCGTGCTGGCTAGCCGTGAAGTAGCTTCGTGAAAGTTGAATTCGGGACCAATACCGACAGTGCTTTGCTAATTGTGCGCCGGTAAGTGGCGGTCGTGTTTTTCGGCTCGAGTGTCCGATTCCTAAGTTCTGGAGAGCAATGTTATGGACAGGTTTGCATTACTTGAGCTTCTGCTGGCGGGTTTTTTTGCCGTGGCGTGCATTCGCGCACGTGCGCCGCTGAGTCCGAATCAGACGGCAACTTTCAGCAGTTTCTTCCGCTTCTCCGGCCGACTGGAGAGGCTACGCCGGTCGCGCTGGCAGTGGTTTTCCATGGTGGCAATCATGCTGGTTTTGCGGGTGCAGCACCAACTGCCACCTGCGGTCGAGATCATGGTCGGGATGATGTTCTTGATCTTTCTTGTGTGTCCCGTCCGCGCACTAGTTAAAGCGGCGAGATGAAATCAGTAAGCGCTCCTGCGGGAGCAGAAAGGAAGTGCTCATGGCAGCAAATACAGGACAGGGACGTGGGTTTGTAACGTTTCTGGTGGGATTTACGGTGACTTGCGCTGGGCTTTATTTGTCCAACAAGTTGCTACTAGGAGTTGGTTTGATCGTCGTTTTGGTAAGCCTGTTCCAATTCCTCAAACTCAAGCCGCTCGAGGGTAAAACCGCACAAGGGCCTTCTCCGATCGTGATGAAGTTATTCGGAGCGTTTTTGGCCGCTTTGGGCTGGGGCATCACGCTATTCGGAATGCACCTTACAGGCGGCACCACCGGACGGATCGTACTGGCACTGGTGGGAATTGGGGTGAGTCTGTTCGGAATGATCTACGTTCTGCCCGCCGCTTTCAACAAGAATGCAATTTGGAAAGCATAGTTTGGCCGCGACAAAAAATTCTATGGAGCTAAACAAGATGAATCTGATCCGACGCTACTGTTTGTCGCTTTGCATGCTCACGCTTGGCATTGCAATGAGCGTTGCAGCCCATGCCCAAGCTGCGGCCCCTGCTGCAGCGCCGGCGGCTGCACCCCCGCCTTCGGCTGCTGAACTCAAAGATACCGCCGCCAAGGCGCCAACCACGGCCGATTTGGCGAAAGGTGACCCAGGCGGAAGCCTGACCGGCACCGTCGGCGATGTTCCCGTTTCAGATACTAAGACGGGCTTGACCCTCGGCGACACCGCTAGCCAAGTTGGACAAAACAAAGTTGCCATCAACTTCGTTTGGACACTGGTTACTGGCTTCCTGGTCATGTTCATGCAAGCCGGATTCGCCATGGTTGAAGCTGGTTTATGCCGCGTCAAGAACGCCAACCACACCTACATGATGAACTTCTTCGTGTACGGCTGCGGATTGCTGGCCTACTGGCTCATTGGATTCGCGATACAGATGGGCGGCGCTGCGGGCAACAGCAATCTCGGAGGATTGCAACCGCTCAACGCCGAGCACTCGACCACCATCTTCGGCAAAACCTGGAACCTGTGGGGGCAGACCGGAATGTTTCTCTCGGGCCACACCTACGATGTGGGCGTCATGGTCTTGTTCCTGTTCCAAATGGTGTTCATGGATACGGCCCTTACCATTGTCACCGGAGCTTGTGCCGAGCGCTGGAAGTTCTTGACCTTCGCGGTCTCCTCGGTGCTGATGGGCGCCTTCACTTACCCGCTCTTCGGCAACTGGGCGTGGGGCACGGGCTGGCTCTCGCAGCTCGGATCGAACGTCGGCCTCGGCAAAGGTTACTGTGATTTCGCCGGATCTGGCGTGGTGCACGCTGTCGGTGGACTTACCGCCCTCGCCGTCGCGCTGATCGTCGGACCGCGTATCGGGAAATACAACCGGGACGGCTCGCCGAATGCAATCATCGGACACGACATTTCCGCTGTGCTGATCGGCTGCTTCATCCTGGCCTTCGGCTGGTTCGGATTCAACCCCGGCAGCACACTCGGGGCTTCTGCGAACGGCAACTTGCGCATCGGCTCGATTGCGGTGAACACGATGCTCGCTGGCTGCACCGGCACTTTCGGCGCGATTCTTTATATGTGGGCGCTGAAGGGCAAGCCGGATGCCTCAATGAGCGGGAACGGCTTGCTGGCAGGCTTGGTGGCGATCACTGCTCCTAGTGGTTTCGTGAATACGGTGGGCGCGGCGATTATCGGGCTCGTCGCCGGAGTGCTGGTCTGCCTCAGCTGCGCTTTCGTTGAGAGCGTAATGAAGGTTGACGATCCTGTCGGAGCTATTTCCGTCCACGGCACCAACGGTTTGTGGGGCGTACTTTCGGTTGGATTGTTTGCCGACGGCACCAGTAACTACGGCGGAAGCTGGAACGGTGTCACCGGCTCAGTGACCGGCTTGTTCTATGGCGATGCCAGCCAGCTCGCTGCGCAGCTTGTGGGTATTTCTACACTGCTGGGGTTCGTCTTCACCTTCAGTTTCCTGCTGAATCTCGTGCTCGAATTCTTCATCGGACACCGGGTTTCAGCTGAAACTGAAATCGCTGGACTTGATATTCCTGAGATGGGGCAGCTGGGATATCCAGAGTTCGTGTTCCGTGAGGAAGCTGGGAACTTCACGGAAGTGCCGGCTGCGGCTGTCGCGTAGGACAAACGTAACGACGACTAGCGGCGGGACGCAGCTGAACTCTGCGTCCCGCTGCACGTGTACTAAAACAAGCGCGCACCTAAAATTTATTGACTTGGCAGGAGTCAATCTCATGAACCACGAAAATTCAGATCTTGCATTGCACCAGGCGCAAACCAAGCATGCGTTGAGCGCACGCGTTTCTTCGCTTGCTCTGGCCTCGATAACGTCCCAAACTCAAGGGTTGCTGTTGCGGATGTTTGCTGACCCGTATCTTCTCGAAAAAGAGGACCGGTTTGCATTGATTGAGCAATTGCGGGAGTGCGTCAGCCGCTATCCGCAAGTTTCCGAGTTGCGCGTGCTTCTCGGCATGGCATTGTGCGTCAATCTTGACGTGCATCCCGCGATTGACGAGCTGAAAGAGTCGGTCAAGCTGGCGCCAAACAGTTTCATCGCGCAATTGAAGCTCGGTGAACTTTGGATGCGGCTGCGTGTCATGGATAAGGCCGAAGAGCACACTCGCCTGGCGGCGCTGCTGGCGCAAAATCTGGCACAAGCGGACTTGGCACGCAAGCAGGCGACGACGATCCGCACGATGAAACGTGAAGGGATCGAACGGGGTGGCTACAAGTTGCCGTTCTCGACGCCACTATCGTTCTTGCGCCGCCTCTTGACGCGGCAGAGAAGTCAAGCGATAGTACCCGCGGAAATCCAATAGCAGATGTCGCCCGCTCTTCAGCTCGCATTGCTGCTGGCGATCCTTTTGCCGGCGGGCAAGTTGGCGGCATCGCTGTGCAGCCGCTTTGCCATTCCCGCCATTCTGGGAGAGCTGCTGGTAGGCGTATTGCTCGGCCCCGGCGCTGTCAATCTCCTGCACATGCACGTGTTCGCCGGGGGCGAAGCCTCCAGCGCGCTGATGCTGCTGGCACAATTCGGCGGCTTCGTGCTCATGTTCATTGCGGGCATTGAGACCGACATTGACCGCATGCGTGAAGCCAGCGGAGCCGCCTTCCTGGTTGCACTTTCGGGAGTGATTTGGCCATTCTTTCTTGGCGCGGGCGTTGGCCATCTTTTCGGACTCTCCTGGAAGACGGCGTGCTTTCTGGGCGGCGCACTCACCGCAACCAGCGTTTCGATCTCCGCCCGCACTCTGATGGACGCGGGGAAAATGCAGTCGCCGGAAGCCACCGTGATTCTGGGCGCGGCGGTGATTGACGACGTGATGGGGTTGTTCGTGCTGGCGTTTTTGGCCGCATCCGGCAGCACCGCCCACTCGACCTTTGGCCTCGCACCGATGGCGAGCGATTGGCTGCAAGGAAAATTGCCGCTTGCAGCACATCATCCGCTGACAGTCCAGATGCTCGTCATCGGCATTTCTGTGACCGCGTTTTTCGTCGTCGGATATTGGCTAGCGCAGCGCGGACTTAGTCCGTTGATCCATCAACTTCGAAAACTCACAGCCAATGAAGCGGTCCCGAGCTGTGTGCTCGCGCTGATCCTGGTGTATGCCATTTCTGCGGAGTGGCTGGGTAGCGTTGCCGGAATCACTGGCGCATACCTGCTCGGATACGTTTTTGCCGGATCCGAATTCAAAGCTGATGTTGAACGCAGCTTTTATGCCATCGGCCACGGCTTGCTGATCCCGTTATTCTTTGTGGCGATTGGGCTTTCGAGCGATTACCGCACACTCTCAGGACACTGGGCGCTGCTCGGCGCGATATTTGTTGTGGCGGTGGTTGGCAAGCTGGTAGGTTGCGGAATGGCGGCGCTTGCGTCGGGCATGAGCTGGGTCCGCAGCGTGCGCATCGGCTGCGGCATGATATCGAGAGGCGAAGTAGGCTTGATCGTGACCGCCATGGGAGCAAGCACCGGGATATTCAACAAGTCAGAAGTCGCGGTGATGGTCGCCATCGTGCTGCTCACGACCTTGCTTACCCCGCTGGCATTACGCGCCACATTCAATTTGAAATCGGACGAGGATTTTGACGATAGCTTGGAATACGACCGCAGCCTTGCAGTTGCGACTCCGGAAATCCCTGTGGAGCCAGCGACTAGCGAGGAGTCCGCTGGGGAAGTTTCAGAAGACACGAGCTATCGAATCTCTGCGGGGTGCACTACGAACTCACTGGTGTTTCCGAAAAGCCAACCGATACTAGAATAGCTGTAGTCCGGAGGAAGATGGAGACACCGGCCATTCGGATTGCAAACATGCTACAAAGTCATCGAGGAATTTCGTTCAATGCGGCCGGGACCAATCCTGGCAGCCAAGCTGTCTCTGGAACTTCCATGTTCGAACTTGAGTTTGCACAGCTTTCCGACCCCGGAAAGGTGCGCGAGCACAACGAAGACTTCATAGGTTACGCCGAGCCGCGCACACCAGAGCAGGTTCGCAGCCACGGCTGGCTCTTCGCGTTGGCTGACGGTTGCGGCGGGCACGATCGCGGCGAAATCGCATCCCGGATGGCTGTGGATACGCTGGTCTCAAGTTTCTACGCGGACCGCGGGGCAGAGGCGACTCGCAACACACTGCAACGACTGGTTCAGTCAGCGAACAGCAAAATTTGTGCCTGTGCGGCCACCGCGAGTCCGGGGAGTACCACGTTGGCGACGACGCT
>Ga0209056_10001372_pt1 | contig 26839 bp, 29 predicted proteins | sample GraSoiAngelo_114_FD_185876 | JGI IMG/M metagenome (GOLD analysis project Ga0209056, IMG submission 185876) | Grasslands soil microbial communities from the Angelo Coastal Reserve, California, USA - 14_0903_13_40cm (SPAdes) (version 2) | ecosystem: Environmental > Terrestrial > Soil > Grasslands... | reverse complement strand
TTTCTCGCACCATCCACGTCGCCCACAGCCCCGACGCCGACGACGCCTTCATGTTCTGGGCGATGGCCGCCGGGAAGATCGATACGGACGGCCGGCGGTATGTGCACGAGCTCGGCGACATCGAGAGTTTGAACCGCCGCGCGCTCACCGGTGAGCTGGAAGTCACCGCCGTCTCGCTCCACGCCTACGCGTACCTCGCCGATCGCTACGCGTTGCTCGCGCACGGCGCCAGCATCGGCGATCGCTATGGGCCGCGGATTGTGGCTCGAGAGACTCCACCGGCGGATCCACGGAAGGCGCTCGCCGGACGGCTGGTGGCCGTCCCCGGTGAGCTGACTACGGCGTTTCTCACCCTCCGACTCTATCAACCCGCGGCGCGCTACGTCGTGGTGCCGTTCGATCAAATCGAAGACTACGTCGCCGCGGGAAAAGCCGATGCCGGGCTCCTGATCCACGAGGGCCAACTGACCTTCGGCGACCGCGGTTTGCATCTCTGGGCCGACATGGGTGAGTGGTGGTACCGACAGACCCAGCTGCCGTTGCCGCTCGGCGGCAATGTTGTTCGGCGCGACCTCGGCGCGGAGCTGATGCCCGCGATTGCCCGCGATTTGAAGGCCAGTATCGAATACGGCCTGGCCCACCGCGCCGAGGCGCTGCGGCATGCGCAGGGCTTCAGCCGCGGGCTCGATGCAGACCGCACCGACCGCTTTGTCGGCATGTACGTGAACGCCTACACGGTGGATTACGGCGAGGTTGGGCGCCGCGCAGTCGCTGAGTTGTTGACGCGTGCCCATGCGGCCCACCTCATCCCGGCCCCCGTGGACCTGGCGTTCGTCGCAGCCGATTCCTAGTTTGGCCTTGGTTTCTCAAGGAGAAACGGGTTGACCGCTCCCCCCCCCCCGGGAATCGTCACCGTCCTCGTGGTCGATGACGAGGAGCCGATCCGGAACGCGCTGCGGAAATACTTGAAGCAGCAGCAGTTCGAGGTGTACGCGGCAAGCTCGGCCGATGAGGCGCTGCAGCAGCTGCGCCTACATAAGGTCGCCCTGATGCTGTCCGATATCCGCATGCCCGGCACCAGCGGCGTGGACCTCGTGCCACAGGCGATCGAGATCGAGCCCGATCTCGCCATCCTGATGCTCACCGCCGTCAACGACGCCACCAGCGCCGCGCTGTGCATGCAGCGCGGCGCGATGGACTATCTCACCAAGCCGATCGAGCTCGCCGATCTGGGCCGCGCGGTCCAGCGGGCGCTCAAACGCAGGGAAATGCATCTCGAGAATCGCCACCTGAACCAGTGGCTCAAAGAAGAAGTCACGACACGCACGGCTGAGCTGCACCGCGAGCGCCACCGCCTGGAGCGGATCTCGACGGCGACCCTCGAGGCACTCGTCAACGCCCTCGAGGCAAAGGATCCCTACCTGCGCGGTCATTCGGCGCGGGTCGCTGACCTCTCGGCGAACATCGCGACCGAGATAGGGCTGCCTGAGGAAGAGGTCGATCACGTTCGGATGGCCGGCCGGCTACACGATCTCGGGAAAATCGGGACACGCGACGCAGTGGTTAATAAGGAAGGGCCGCTCACGCCGGACGAGTTCGAGCATGTAAAGCAGCACGTCATCATCGGCGCCCAGATTCTCGCGCCGCTCGTTCACCTGGGGCACATCGTGGCGATGGTGAAGAGCCATCATGAGCGCTGGGATGGCAGTGGTTACCCCGATGGCTTACGAGGTGAGGAGATCCCGTTAGGTGGAAGAATCATCGCCGCAGCGGAGGTTTACGATGCGCTCACCACCGCGCGGCCGTATCAGGAAAAGATGACGCCCGAGCAGGCGGTGGAGCGGATGGCAGATCTCTCCGGCACCGTGCTCGACCCCAAGGTTTACGACGGGTTGGTCAGGATCGTCAGCCGTAGACAGACGCTGGTCTTCCTCGACGAGGACGTCGGACCGGCGCTGTAAGAAAGCCTGCTCTGTAAGAGACCAAACCCCGGGGCGAGAATCTCCCCGGGGTTGGCGGTCGGGCGAAGTGGCCGTCACACTTCGGCCGCGACCCTTCGATTTTACGTCCTGCACTGCAATCAGGTTTCACAGGATTAGATGCACCGACTCGAAGAACGGTTGCATCTACCAGCGCTTCACCCGGCCCACGCGCGACAGCGTGATCGTTTCGGCTTGAGACCCTCGGCGCAGAATGACCGTCGTGTTCGACGCACCCCAACCCATTCCCGTGGGCCCGAAGATCACGATCGGATTTGACGTCACGAGCGAGACGCCATGACTGGAGGGTCCCGGAGCGCGCCACCACGGTTCCCATCCCCGCGCGCCGAAACGATCGATTCGCAACGTATCAGGATCGAGGGTGATACGGGCGCGCGTGGATCGCAGGACGGCGCCATTCCGTCCGACGGCGAGCGCGGTCGTTACGTCACGGGCGGCGCGCTCGGTCTCGATCCAGTCCATCAGGTTGGCGGCCCGGGGCACCCAGAAGGCAACCAGGACGGCGGCGATCATTATGACGACCATCAGCTCGAGCAGAGTAAACCCCTTGGACATCGGCTGTTTATAGCGTGTCAGCGAAGCCCTGCCACACCCGAAAAATCCGGCGAAAAGCCAGAAAACGCGCCATTTGCGGGCTAACGGAGCGGGACGGCGCGCGCTATGTTGGTGTGCGTGATGGTCTTGCCGTCCGGCATGTCAGGTGCAAATAGGTCCGCGCGTGAGCACTGAACTACAGTCTCGCCGCGCGGGCTTGCCGCACGCCGTCTTCCTGCAACGGGTGGCTGATGAACCAGCTACCTCTCCAGACGTCCGTCTGGGTCAGGGAGCGTTTCTGACATTGCGGTTTGTCGATCTGCTCGCTCCCGATCGCGAACCACCCACTCCCGATGTGTTCCGCTATCAGTGGGCAGCTACCGAGCGCTATTGCGTCGAGCTCTCCGGCGAGGGGACCGAGGCGTCGCATCTCAGCTGCATCGTGCGCGCGGCCGGTGAGGCGCATCGGGACGGCGACATCCGGCTACTCGCTCCCGCATTGTTCGCGTACGCGCTCTACCTCGAGCAGGAATCCCACTTCGAGGAAGCAGAAGACGCGCTACTCACGATGATGAGCGTCGGCAGCGGTCGTCTATCCCCGTCCGACGCGATCTCCGCGTGGCTGCGACTGGGGAGGGTGCGCCGTCTTCAAGCCGATTTCGATCAGGCCGACGCGGCGTACGCCGAAGCCGGCAGGATCGCCGCAAGTGTCGGCGATCGGCAGGCGGTCCTCACCAGTCATGTCGGTCAAGCGAACGTTGTGTACTTCCGCGGCAACCTTGCCGAGGCGGAACGGCGTTGGCACTCAATCCTTGCCGACACCATCGGGACACCGTACCGCGTTGTCACAGCCCAGGCCGAGCACGGCCTTGGTAACCTGTTGAATCTTCGTGGTCAACCGCAGGAAGGCGCTCCCCACCTATGGAGAGCGTACGAGCTATACGAGGAAGAGTCGGCACAACTCCGCGTGCTGACCGACCTCGGAATCGTGATGCTTCGCCTCGGGCACGTCGAGGATGCCGAGCGGGCACTCGGGGAAGTTGTGCGACGTGAGCGAGTTGGTGCCGAGAGCCTCACGAACGCTTTGATCGAACTGATGCACTGCGCGTCGTATCGTGGTGACCGGGTGGGATTCGAACGGTGGCGGGAACGCTGCCTCGAACGTGTTCCACAGGAACCTCCGAACGTCCGCGCCGATTTCAGCATGAAAGCTGGAATCGGTTACGCGCGCTTCGGAAACGGTAAGAAGTCGGAAGGCCACCTGCGCCAGGCGCTTGAGATCGCTACAGCACATGACTTGAACGAGTTGGTCTTCCGCATCGAGCCGATACTGGCTCGTGCGAAGGATTGCGGCGCTCTCGAACACGTCGAAAGCGCCGCCCCTGAGCACTCGTACAACGCCGAATCGCTGAAGGAGGTCTCAGCCTCCCTCGCGATGCTCGGCGCGGAAAGTTAGCGGCAGGTCACCGGGTTGTTGTTGTCGCACACGCCGCTCGGACCCGATGCATCGGCACAAGCCGAAGCGGTGAGCGCGAACGACACGAGGACCAACGCTAGGGCGAAGCGGATGCGGCGGGACATGAAGCCTCCGTGGTCTGGTTGAATGGGGGGGTCGCAAGCACCAGCCAACTTGGGGCACGCGGAACGTTTCGTTTAGGGCATTTTTGCGGCACTGTAGGGCGATTTTGCGGCAATTAGGGATTTCTTCGGAGGACGTGTAGGGGAATGCTGGTACTCGCAGCAGTTTCCGATCTCCAATACCAGAGACTGCGTGGTGCAGTCTCGGCGGACTTCGCGTTGGCGCGCGCGCCGACCTGGGATGACGCCCTCGAGACGATTCGCGGTCGGCCGGTCGAAATCGCAGTCGTCGACCCGATGCTCGGCGGGGCGCGGGGGCAGGAAGTCGAGCGGCTGCGCGTGCTGTTCCCGTCGCTTCCGCTGATTCTCTACACGCCGGTGATGACACCCGAGCTCGCGCCGGTGCTCCTCGCCATGGGGAAATGCGGCATCACGCAGGTCGTGTTGAGCCCCACCGAAGACCATCCGAAGCGCTTACGCGACCTGCTGTCCGAAGAAGCGATGCAGTCGGCGTCGTATCGGTTGCTCGATCAGTTGGCGCCGGCGCTCGCGCCGTTGCCGACCGAGCTGCGGTGGGTGCTGCAGGAGTCCATGCGCAGCCCCGCCGCCGTCCAGACGATTCAGCAGGTGGCCGCGCGGGCGCATGTGGACCGGGGAACCTGCGCGCGCTGGTTCGCGCGCGCCGGCCTGCCCAGCCCGAAGGAAATCCTCGCCGCCGCACGAGTGCTGTACGCGCACCGCCTGCTCAAAGACCCGGGCTTCACGATCGAGGACGTCGCGAAACGGCTCGGATACGCCCAGGCGAAGACGCTGCAACAGCACGCGCGCAAATACCTCGGCCTCACCGCGGGCGAAATGCGTCTGTCGCTGACCGCCGAGGAGGCCACCGCGCGCATCGTCCAGGAGTTCCTGACGCCCGCGCGGCGCAAGGTGCTCACGCTCACGCTCACGCCCGCGCACCGTAACGCGGCGAGCGTCTCATGATGACCGCGCCCCCGCGGAAACCTGCCACCGTCCTGATCGTCGACGACGAGGCAGGGCTGCGCCGCGTGCTCGAGCGGTTCCTCGAGCGCCACGGCTATCGCGTGCTGAGCGCCGGCACTGCGGAATCGGCCTACGAGATGCTCGCGGCCGAAACGGCGGACGCGCTGCTGCTCGACATCCATTTGCCCACGATGTCGGGGCTCGCGCTCTACCTGGCGATCATTCATCGCTGGCCGGCCCTCGAGGGGCATATCGCCATCATGACGGGTGACGCCGAAGCGGAAGAAGTGCGCACCTGGCTGAACCACCACCGGTGCACCGTGATTCGGAAGCCGTTCAACCTCCAGCAGGTCGCGGACTGGGTCTCGTCCGCGCTGCAACGCGACCGCTCGTCGGGCGCGATGGATGCATGACGACTGTCGCTCACGCCGATCCGCTGCACGTCTTGCGAGAATACCGAAACCTTGCGCCCTGGAACCTGCGGGATCTTTCCGTCGTGGTCGGAGCCGTCCTCGACGCGTCGGCGGTAACGCCGATCAACGCCGCTGCACGCGCGGCGCCCAGCGAGCGCACCATCCGGTTTTACGTGACGCGCGGTCTGGTGAGTCCGCCGGAAGGCCGGGGGACGGCCGCGACCTATTCGTACCGCCACTTCCTCCAGCTGCTCGCGATCAAGCTGCGGCAGATGGAAGGCGCGACGCTGGCGGCGATCACCAAGGACATGCATGACCAGACGGGCGACGTCCTGGAGCGGCGCTGCGCCCAGGTGCTGGGCACCTCGCTGCCGACGCCGGACCGCCTGCCGCTGAAAGGCGCCGAGGGGATGCCGCGCGGGCGCTCCGGCCGCGCGCTCACCGCCTGGCTGACACGCGATGCCGACAAGGAGACCAGTGGGCCCACTGTCTGGCGCCGCATTCCGGTGACGCGCGGGGTCGAGCTCCACGTCGACGCCGACCACCCCCTCGCCCGGCTGGGCGCCGACGACCACGGGTTGGCGGAGACCGTCCGCCAGGCGATCGCGAAACTCCTGCCCCACAGCACGTAATACATCTGTACGGGCGCAGCATGCTGCGCCCCTACCATTACAGGAGACGATAATCATGTGGGTGCTGCTGGTACTCGTAGTAATCGTTGGTCTGTGGATGGTGAGCGCCTATAACGGGCTCATCTCGCTCAAGAACCAGACCGTCAATGCCTTCAAGCAGATCGACGTACAGCTCAAGCGCCGCCACGATCTGATCCCGAATCTCGTCAACGCCGTCAAAGGCGCCATGGATTTCGAGCGCTCGACGCTCGAAGCGGTGATTCAGGCGCGCAATCAAGCGGTGAAGGTGAATGCGTCGGGACCGGAAGCGATGAAGCAGGTCAGCCAGGCGGAGAACGCGCTCTCGGGCGCGTTGTCGCGGCTGCTGGTCACGGTGGAACGCTATCCCGACCTCAAGGCGACCGGCAACATCGGCCAGCTGCAGGAGGAACTGACGTCCACCGAGAACCGGATCGCGTTTGCCCGGCAACTCTATAACGACACCGCAACGCAGTACAATACCAAGCAGCAGCAGTTTCCCACGACGCTCGTGGCGGGCGTGGCCCACGCCGAGCGGACGGATCTGTGGGAGATCGAAGATCAAGCTGAGCGCGCGGTACCGCAGGTTGACCTCTCCCGACGCTAATCTTTTTCAACAACAGGAAGCCAATCGCCGGCGCACGACCTGGCTGGTGATTGGCTTCGTGCTGTTCTTCGCGTGGTTGGGATTCGGCGGCGACTACATCTGGGCGCTCGAGGGGTCTCACCCCTTCCCGTGGCTCGGTTTGTTCCTGACGACCGCGGCGATTATCGGAGTCTGGTACGCGTACAAGACCGGCCCGGAGAAAGTGCTCTGGTCCACCGGCGCCGCAGAGCTGACCGACCCCAAGACCGACGCCGAACGGCAGGTCGCCAACGTGGTCGATGAAATGGCCATTGCCGCCGGCGTGCCGCGCCCGCGCATCTGGATCATTCCCGACGACGATCCCAACGCCTTCGCCACCGGCCACGACATGCGCGATGCGCACATCGCCGTGACGCGCGGGCTGTTGACCGTCTGCAACCGCGACGAGCTCCAGGCCGTGATCGGCCACGAGCTCGGCCACGTGAAGAACCTCGACATCCGGCTGATGACGACGCTGGCGGCGCTGGTGGGCGCGGTGCTGCTGATGCGCGACGGCATGGGGCGGATGATGCGCGGCGGCGGCATCCCGATCCGGGGCGGTCGCAAGTCCAAGAATGCAGGGCCGCTGCTCGCAGTCCTGCTGGCGCTGTGGGTGATCTCGTGGATCCTCGCGCCCCTGATCATCCAACTCCTCGCCCTGGCGGTCCAACGCGGGCGGGAGTACCTGGCGGACGCCATGAGTGCGCAGTTCACGCGCAATCCCCTGGCGCTCGCCAGCGCCCTGGCCAAGATCGAGGCCGCCGACGCGCCGACGCGGGCGATCAAGAGCGGCGCCGCACATCTGTGCATCTGCGACCCGCTGGGGCGGCGGCTCACGAACAGCGAGGGCTGGCTCGCCGACCGATTCGCCACCCATCCGCCGATGAGCATGCGGATCTCGCGACTCAAGGGAATGGGATACGCGCAGCTCAAGAAGGAGGGAGGCTCATTCACGAGTTCCGTGTCCGGCTAAACCGCTACAAGCTGCAGGAGCGACGGTTAGCCAGACGGGCGCTTGCGGACGATGCCGCGATCACCGCCGCTGTCCAGGCGCACATGGCCGAGCATGGACTCCCGGAGCCGGCGGTGCGGCGGCAGGTGCGGAAATACCTGGACGAAATCATTCCGCATTTCAACGTGTTGTCGTACTACAAAGTCGGCTACAACCTCGCGAAGATCATCGTCAATCTCCTCTACAAGACCAGCGTCGATTACCAAGATGAGCGCGCGCTGGAGCAGATCCCCAAGCGCGACGTCGTCGTCTACCTGATGAATCACCGGTCCAACGCAGACTACGTCGTCGTGGCGTACGTACTCGCCCGCGGCGTGCACGTGAGCTATGCGGTGGGCGAATGGGCGCGTGCCTGGCCCCTCGAGTATGTCTTCAAGTCGTTCGGCGCGTACTTCATTCGGCGGCGTTTCCGCGAGCCGTTGTATCACACGGTGCTCGAGCGGTACGTCCAGCTCATCACCCGCAACGGCGTCACCCAAGGGATCTTCCCGGAGGGCGGCCTGTCACGCGACGGCAAGTTGCGGCCCCCGAAACTGGGGCTGCTCGATTACATCTGCCGCACGCTGACGGACCCGGCGTTCGACCGGGATATCTGGTTTGTACCAGTCGCACTGAACTACGACCGTGTGCTGGAGGACCGTTCGCTGATTCGCGAGCTCATCCACGAGGGTGACCGCCCCGGCCGGCTCGCCCAGCTCGGCACGGTGGTGTCCTACCTCGTCAGCAATACGGTCAGGCTGTTCACCGGCCGCCTGAAGCGCTACGGGCGCGTCGCGGTGAACTTCGGGACGCCGCTGTCACTGCGCGCCTGGCTCAAGACCGCACCCCCGGATGTCTTGACGCTTCCCAAGGAAGCGCGCCTGCCGGAGCTCGAACGGCTCGCCCGCGAGATGCAGATGCGCATCGGGGCGATCATTCCCGTCACGCCCGTTCCGCTGGCCGCGGCCGCGCTGCTTTCCTTCGGCCAGACGGTCGTCCAGCAGGACGCGCTGCTCGAGCGCATGGACCAGCTGCGGGATCGGCTCAAGGACGTGAACGGCAAAGTCGTCCGAGGGGGCGCGCGGATCGCCGAGGTCTGGGATCGCGCCTGGCGCATGCTGCGGATGCGGCGGCTGGTCGTCGCCGACGGTGACACGCTGGTGGTATTGCCGCGGGGCCGTCCGCTGCTCGAGTTTTATGCGAACTCGATCGCGCATCTCATTCCCATTCGCGGGCCGCGGCCGCCGTTCCACAAGGCTCACGAAGTGGACACCAACCTTCCAAGACTCCAGCTCCCGCCGCGCTAACCCCAACATGCGGCGTAAAAACACGAAGCCCCCGGGACGGCTCGATAAGCGCGCCCGGGGGCTCCGACACATTGGCTACCCGGAGTCGAGGGCTTGCGCCCTTCGTTCTTCTCTCCGCCGCCACCTATGGACTGTTTCGTCCTCGGTAGGGCAAACAGAGGCTCCGGCTTCCATCCCCAAGCAACCCCGTCGGGTCGCTCGGTTCACCAATGTGGGTGCTACGGGTCAGATCGGGTCGCGGACCGACCTTCCGCACTGCACGTCGAGGCACCATTTCGACGTGGCTAGGGCAACGCGACTGGCCCCAGCTGTCCGACCCGGTGAGTTGACTCCCGGATCAACGAGCGCCTGAGCCCTTGGTTGCATCGGCGCCCTCCCCGGAATTTCCGTTCGGACTCGAGTTAAAGGCGTTGTTGAGACGCCAGGTCCCAACCCTTCCCTTCAACTCGCGTGACATCAATATAGGGGTGCTCAAAAACCGCGCAAGTGCCGATGTTTCTTCGGGTTAGCTCACTTCGATGTGCACGGCATGTGGAGAGTAAAGACTGATTCCGCAACTTGTTCCGGGGGTCGTCCACATGATGTGGAGTTGTGAATCCACAGCAACGCACGTTCCCACATCGGGGTATTTACCCCTCTACAGCCACCTCGCAGTAGGCAAACGGCTGGTCTGAGTCGGCCGGGATGAATAGAAAGCCGGCCCCACTCGTGGCATACCAACCGGCGAGCAGTTGTGTGGAGCGACCGACGGCGGGTTCGGCGAAGAGCGCCTGCGTCCAGCGACGAATGTGACGCAGCTCGGGTGCGCGCCGTGATAAAAGACTCAACGCCGCGCCCAGTCCGTGCGTGGCACGGAGAAAATGCGCCATCGCGTGGCCGCGTTGTGCGAAAATGTACGAGCGGACTCCCGGCTCATCGTAGAGCAGGGTACCTTCGTAAGGGTCCGCGGGCGGCGCGTCCATGCGCGGGCCGAAGTACACGAAGACACGGTTCTCGCCGTCCCGGCGTTCTACGACGACGGCAGCCGAATCCGGGCCGAGGCGCGCGGCGTGCACGAGATCCTCGGCGGCGAGAATGCCGACCTGTGCGGTCCACTCGAGCGCCGCGAGAGCTTGATCGAGCGGTAAGCCGACCGCGTCGTCGTAGGCGATGAGACGCGGTGCTTCACCGGCGCGCTGGAAGAAGTGAGCAAGCGCGTCAGCGCGGTCCTCAAAGGTCCGCATGATGCGAGTAGTTGCGGGAACGGACATCCCGGGATAATAACGGGGCAGGAATTCAACTGTTAGAGGAGTACCAGCGATGTTGTGGGAATTGGTGATGGTTGTCACGCTCGTGGCGTATCAACAGGATACGGTCACGCACAAGGACTCGGTGCCGCCGCTTGTGCCGGTACCCGTGCCTGCGCAGGCTACGGTCCCGGCGCCTCCGCCGACGATCGAGCAGATCCGATACATGGAAGGGCTGAAGACCGCGACACGCGGCATCGCGCAGATCCGCGACGGGGTGAACCGCGTCGCGCGCACCCAGCAGGCCGATTCACTCACCCGTCGCCGGGCGGCTCGCCGCCTGGGCGGGCTGTGCGGCACCGCGCGGTCATTCATCATCAGCGGCCGGCCGAAGATGCAGGCGACCGCGTACGCCGACTCGATGCGCGTTCTGGCGAAGCAGTTGACGGTACGGCTGGATTCGTTGAACGCGGCGCTGCCCGTCTGCGAGAAGACGGCGGGACGCGACCCTGCAACGGTGGCAACGACACTGACGTCTCGTCTGAAGAACTACGACGACGCCCTGCTCGCTTTCCGCAATGCGCTCAAACCGGACAGCACCAAGACGGCCAGTCAGCAGTAGGCGATCTAAGTGGCTATGTCACAATAGTTTATGCTCGCCGGCTACTGCTCGCGCCCGCCACCCTTTTGCCATTGCTCCAGCAGGTCCGCAACCGCCTGCTTCGTGTCGGGGAATTTCAGTCCGCCGCCGATCGCTTGAAGTTTCGACTGCGCGATTGCGCGGGGCAGTGAGAATCGGAACGCTTCCAGCGCCCACCGCCGCACATATTGGCGTTCGTCGTCCAGATGCTTCACCAACAGATCGAGCGCACGGGCGCTGCCGCGGCCGGCGAGTGCGGCAAGGACGTGCGGCGCCAGCCGCTGCTCACCGGCGTGCGCCTCGACCGCGTCGATCAGTGTGGTATCGCCGGTCTGCGCGATGGCCCGGTAGGCCGCGTTCGGGATGGCGTCGCGGTACGAAGGCGTCCCCAGCGCCTGGAGAATAGTGGCGCGGCGGCCGGCGGTGTCCCTGAGCGCCATCGTCAGCACCGCGGCAGCACGCACCGCGTCGCTGGAATCGTGGGTCCAGACCTGGCGCGCAAGGGCCGTGACTTGTGCGCTGCCCAGATTGCCCAACGCTTCGACGGCCGCGGCGCGCACCTGCGCCGAGGTATCGGCCATCGCGGTCTGCAGTGCGGGGAACGCTGTTGCGGCCGGGAAGGCAGGGAGCGCGCCGACCGCGGCGACCCGAACGAGAAAATAGTCGGCGTTCGTTGCCGCTTTGACAACCGCCGCCGCCGCGGCGGTGTCGGCCGGGCGATGCGCCAACTGCGCGATGATCCAGTGACGATTCCACAGGTTCGGGTCGCGCTGGAGCTGAGCGGCGAGCCACGCGGTGGGCTGCTCGAAGGTCAGCCGTTTGAGGATCGCATTGCCGTCGTCGAAAATCACCATGGTCGGGGCACTCGTCACGCCGCGGACAACGATCGTGTCCTCGCGCTGCGATAGCTGTGCCCGGGCGGTGATGTCACCCCGCGCGGTACCCACGCGAACCGTAACGGGCATGCGAAACACCGCGGGTGTCGTGTAGCGCAGTCCAGTGCTGTCGGCCTTCGACGAATCCTTCTGGACCTGCTGCACGACCAGCGTGGCGGTCGATGTGCTCGAATCGTACTTCGCGGTGACTACGAATTCAGGGTAGCCCGCCTGATAGATCCATTGATCCCAGAACCAATCGAGGTTCTCGCCGGTGGCATCGAGCACGGCTTGACGCAGGTCGTCGGTGGTGGCGTTGTCGAAGGCATGATCGACCAGGTAGCGGTGCACCGCCGCCCAGAATGGCTGGTCGCCCAGGTAATGCTTGAGCATCTGCAGGACCAAGGCGCCCTTCGGGTAGATATTGTTGGAACCGAGCGCCGCGAGGGGCATGCGCCGTTGCTGGTCGATCTGCATGAACTGATCGTACTCGTCCTGATAATAGTCCTCCTCGGCACGTGCCCCCAATTTCCGCGCCCAGTATTGACCCGGCATGAATTCCGCAAATCCCTCGTTGAGCCACATGTTGGCCCAATTCTCTGTGGTCACGTAGTCGCCAAACCATTGATGCGAGAGCTCGTGCGGAATCAGAATCCACGGATACCATGGGCGGTCCTGGTAATTGCGCGGGCCCGGTAGCCAATCGACGAGGGTGGTCGCGCTGACGTTTTCCATGCCCCCAAAGAAGTCGGCGACGGTGGTTTGCGCGTATTTCGCCCAGGGATAGTCGATTCCTGTCAAACGCGAGTACGTGTCGATCATGTCGGGCGTGATCTTGAATAACGGGCGCGCCAACGCCGAATCCTCGTGGTAGACGTAGTAATCGACGGCGACGTTGCGCCACGCATCGTGGATCTTGACGAGCGGCGCGACGACGATCGACACGAGATACGTGGCGGATGGCTGGTCCTGTCGCCAATCGAGCGTGCGCGCGCCGTCTCTGGCGATGACATCCGAGACCAGGTGACCGTTCGACACAGCGTTCATTCCTTTGGGCACGGTCGCGACGAGCTCCCACGTCATCTTGTCATTCGGGAAGTCGTAGGTAGGGAACCAATAGTGATTGTCGTGGTCCTCGCCCTGACTCCAGATCTGGCGCGGGCGGTGCGGTCGGCCCTCGGGATTGATGTACGTGAGGCCCCGCCCGTTCTCCACCACCCCGTGGTAGGTGATCGTGAAACGTGCGGTGTCGCCGGGCCCTATCGGTGCCGGTAGGAAGACCACGAGCGTGTCGCCGTGGCGCACGGTGCGCAGCGCTCCGCCGCGCGCCAGCGTGACGGTCTTCAATTGGAGCTTGGCACCCGCATCGAGGATCACCGAGTCGAGCCTGGCGCGGCGTGCGACGAGCGTGGTGGTCACCTGCCCGTCGAACGATGTGGAATCCCAGTCGAAGTTGGAGACCTCGATGCGCTGATGGACCAGATCGTAATCATGCGAACGGGTGTAGTGGTCGTTGGCCATGAGTTCGGCGTTGGACTGCGCGCTGAGCGGAGCGGCGGCCAGGCAGGCGGCGAGCAGGGAGAGCGGAAGGCGCATCGAGGTTCCTCGTAGCTGTGGAAGCGAGTCGCGGAGCACAGAATCTACCCGTGAATGGGGGACTTATGAGGAGTGCCATGATGATGTTGTCATAGTGTCGCCACTAAGAACGAATTGCGCTTGATTGACAGTCCTCAGGACGTTCCATACCTTAGCCCGCGGTTCAAGCATACGTGGCACCGTCACCGGATGTCTGCGCTCCGCGAGGACCAAATGTCTCGCGGATTTTTGTTTGAGCCCGTCCCACGACCGCGGTGGCGTGGGTCGTTCCAGTCCGGGGCCGTGCCCCATTGTGCAGAGGTCTGAACAGTATGGCTAAGGGTAAGGTGAAGTGGTTCAACGACGCGAAAGGCTTTGGCTTTATCGCGCAGGAGTCGGGTCCAGACGTGTTCGTCCACTTCACAGCGATCCAGGCGGAGGGCTTCCGTAGCCTCGCCGAGGGCGACAACGTCGAATTCGACGTCGCCCAGGGTCCAAAGGGGCTGCAGGCGCAGAACGTTCGCAAGGTCTGAGCGCGTAGGGGCGCAGCACGCTGCGCCGCTACCAAACGGGCCCGGGTCACACCGGGCCCGTTTGCTTTTTCATATATTGGCCCCATGACTCCCGCCATCCTCCTGCTGCTTCTCGTTCAGGCGCCCCAGGGTGCGACGGTGCCGCCTCGGCCGTTCGCCTATCGTGGATTCGCGCCAGGCATGGCGTACCGTGACTTCGCCAATCGCGCGCGCAGCATCGCGCAAGGCGACAGCGACATCCTGGCATGTCAAACGATGCACAACACGGCCCAGGTCATGGACTGTGGCGTGCGCGTGCGAGACCCCGTGGACAGCGCGCGTTTCTATTTGAGCGCCAACGTCATCGAGAGCCGGACCTCGGTCATTGCCTTCGTGGATTCGGGGAAGGTCGCGCTCGTGCGGCGAACCCAGGACGACATGCGCAAGCGCCTCGGTATGCCGCAGCGCCACGAACGCAGTATGTGGGAATGGACCAAGGGGCGACGGTTCATCCGGCTCAACTGGCGCGGCGGTCGTGATTGGCGCGTGATCTCGATCACGCTCAACGACCGGGACGTGCTGGCTCGGATCGCCCACTATCGGCCTGCGTCGCGGCCTGCACCGCGGCCGACCAAGAAGCCCTAGCTCAGAGCGCCGACACCAGGCGCTCGGCGAGCTGCGCGATTCCCTGCGATCCGGTGATCTGGTCTATCCAGCGCGGCGGCAATGCGACATCCCCATACCGTGCGCCGAGCAGGGCGCCCGCCACCGCCGCATTGGTGTCGGTGTCGCCGCCGGCCTGGGCAAGCGCGATGAGCGCCTCTTCGAGCGAACGGTCGTGCGTCGCAAACCAGAACGCGATTTCCACGCAGTGCACCACGTAGCCCGCCTCACCGGCGCGCGCGATCGGGAGGTCGCTCTCGCGCTCGCGCGGGACTCGATGAATCGCCTCGCGCAACGCCCGCGGCGCGCGGTCGCCGATCCGGTGCATCACCTCGTCGATGAAGTAGATGTTGCCGTGCAGGAGCTCCCGGGCGGCCAAGTTCACGGCGGCCGCGCCCCATGTGCACCGCTCGTCGGCATGGGTGATCGCCGCCTGCTGGGTCGAGACGCGAATCAGGCGATCGGGGTCGTCGTGGTAGCGGAGCGCGACGGGCACGCAGCGCATGACACTGCCGTTGCCGGCAGACCGGCCGGGGTTCTCCTGATTCGCGAGCTGTCCGGCTTCGAACGGCTCTTTGCCGCGGTCGATCAGCGTGAGAGCGCGTTTGGTCGTGATGCCGATCCCGCGGCCATCCACCTTCATCCATTTCACCCAGCGGCGCGCGACGTCGTTCGCGTCGAACCCCTTGGACGCGAGCAACGACTCGCCGAGCAACAGCGCCATCGCGGCGTCGTCGTCATAGGGCGAGTTCTTGGGTGGCGGGGCGAGATCGACGACGCCGTTCGGGAAGGCTTTTCGGATGGCTTCCGGCGTGCCCAGGTGTTCGGTGGGGACGCCCAACTGATTGCCAGCGACAAGGCCCAGCAACGCGCCCCGGGCGCGCGAGACGAGCTGTGGGTCTCCCCGGTCCATTGGGCCACAAATTAACACCGGCTATGGCCATCGTTTTGGGACTCGCGGGGGTGTACGTCGTCCTCTCGGTGGTGCTGTGGGCACTCCAGGAGAAGATGACGTTTCCCGCGCCGCGGGCGGCGTTGCCGGATCCCGTGCAGACCATGGGATACGGTGAGCAAATCGAGCTGCGGATGCAGGGTGGGACACGGCTCGTCGGCTGGTACCTACCACCGGCGGCGGGGGGCGGCGAAGGGCGGCGAGGGGCGGCAACAGCGCCCGGCCTGCTGTGGTTCTACGGCAATGGCGAAACGATTGGCGCCATCTGGCCGACGATCCGCGATTTCCGGCCGCCCAATGCCGCGCTGCTGGTCGTCGACTATCCGGGCTATGGAGCAAGCGGCGGGCGTGCTACCGAAGCTGGCATGTACGAAGCGGCAGATCTTGCGTATGACGAGCTGCGGAGCCGGCGCGACGTCGACCCGCGTCGGATCTACGCCTACGGGCGTTCGCTGGGGACCGCCGCCGCGACGCATATCGCGGCAACGCACGAAGTGGCCGGCCTGATTCTCGAGTCACCGTTTACGAGCGCACGGGGAATGGCCGCGCAACACTACCGAATCTTCCCACGCTTTCTCGTGCACCTCGAGCTGGACAATGTCGGCAGAATGCGCGGCATCCACTGCCCCACACTCATCCTCCACGGGACCGCCGACATGTTGGTGCCCATCAGAATGGGTCGTGACGTAGCCGCCGCCGCTGCCGGCCCGGTGGAGTTCGTGATGATCGAGGGCGCGGGGCACAACGACACGTACGACATGGGTGGGCAACGGTACCGCGATAAGATCGCTGCTTTCGTGCTTAGATAACCACGACCGGCTCCAGCCGGTCCTTCTCCTCCTCAAAGATGCGCTGCGCCTCATCGAGCGCCCGAATCACCGTCGGTTCTTCGGGATCGGGGAACTTGCTACTGGCGGCCACGCGCCCTGTGAGCTTGCGAACGGCGACGAGCGCGCGCGTGACCTCGCAGCGGCCGGCATCGCGGTCGGTGTGACCCGCGACGAGCAGCTCTTCGAAGAGCGGCAGCGCCGCGGGGTCGCCGAGAACGTACAGGGATGCGAGAATCTTGGGCGCGAGAAAGCGACGCAGCATCTCGTCCCCGCGAATCCGCTGGAACAGCGCGATCACATTGGCCGCCTGGCCCGGATAGTAGCGCGCCGCTTCGACCGCGGCCGCGACAAAGGCATGATGCGCGCCCGGCGTCTGGAGATACTTCGCAAACAGCGGCCATGCTTCCTTCGGATGGCGCTCGGCGAGCGCGAGAAACGCGAAATAGCGGCGGCCCAGCGGCGCCTGCGTATCGGCGATGACCGTGCGCAAGCCCGCGACGCCCCAGCGCGCGCCTACCAGCGCGGCCGCGGCGGCATGTTGCCAGCGCTCGAGCTCCGGCACGCGAAACGTGACGATGTGTGGCTCGAGGAATGATCGGCAGCGCTCCAGCGCAGCGAGCAGCCGGCGGTCAACGACCGTGAGGGCGGGCTCGAGCGCCTCGGTGTTCGCGCGACGCGCCAGCGCGAGCGCCTCCCATCCCAGCTGTCCCAGGTTCTGCTCGTCCCATGTCGCTTCCAATTCGGCTGCGCTTTTTGCGACGAGGAGACGCTCGAGTCCCGCCGCAAACCCACACAGCTGGCGAATCGTATCCATGCCGGTAATGTGGAAAGCGCGTGGATATTGCGCTATCCCATTCGCAGCCTTAACCTTGCCCGCTCATGCGCAGGCGCCGGGCCCTCCTCGCCGCGATTTGCTCGCTTACTGCCTGCTCCGGTGGAAGCAGCCGTGGACCCATTGTCCTCGGGCTCGCCGGACCCTTCTCGCAACCCCGCGGCGTGTCGATGCAGCACGCCGCGGAGTTGGCAGTAAAGGAAATCAACGCACGCGGCGGCATTCGGGGACGTCCGCTGGCGCTGCGCATCATGGACGACAGCGGTCGTCCCGAAGTCGCCATCCGCATTGCCCAGCAGCTGGCGGACAACCCCGCGGTCGTCGCGGTGATTGGCCATCTCACGTCGAGCGCCTCGCTCGCGGCAGGACGCGTGTATTGGGAAGCCCGCCGTCCAGTGGTGATGATCTCGCCGTCTGCTTCGAGCCCCGATCTCTCCGGGGTCAGTCCCTACATGTTCCGGGTGTGCCCCAGCGATCTGAGTCATGGCGCCCAGCTGGCCCGGTACGCCAGGCAGCTGCTGAACGCACAGCGGGTCGGCGTGATCTACCTGGACGATGACTATGGCCGAGGCTTGCGCCTCAGCTTCACCGGCGAGTTCAAGCGCCTCGGCGGCGACATCGTCGAGGCAGATCCGATGCTCTCGACCACGCCGAGTCTCGAGCCATACCTCTCCCGCTTGCGGCAAAACGGGGGCGTGGACGCCCTCATGCTCGCCACCGATCGGGTCGGGGCGGAGCTCGCATTGCGAGAAATGGGACGGATGGGCGTCCACTGGACCACGCTTGGCGGGGACGCGCTGAGCGGCATCGAAAAGACCGGTCCATTGGCCGAAGGCGTGAGGATGTCCGTTGCCTACCTCGTGGATCAGAGTGGTGAGCGGAACGCGCAATTCGTCGCCGCGTACGCCCGGGCTTACCCCGGGGAACGTCCCGATCATCGCGGTGCTTCGGCCTACGACATCGTCCAGTTGCTCGCGAGCGTCCTCACGGAAGTGGGCACCGATCGGCGCGCGATCCGAGACCGTGTGGCACGCGTCGGGGGCGATCTTCCCGCCTTCGAGGGCGTCACCGGCACGATTGCGTTCGACGCTCGCGGCGACGTCCCCGCCAAATCCGTGTTGATCGGCGTCGTGCGCGATGGCCTGCTGACACCCGAGCCCGGGCAATGACGTCGCTCGACACGATCCGCTGGCGGATCGTACTCGGTCTCTCCGGGCTGCTCGCGGGACTCATCATCGCGTCGGTCGTCGGCGTCACGTCGCTCGCGACGCTGCGGCGCTCGCTGGGAGGGGAGATCGCGCACCTGCGGGAATCGAGTGAGGTGGGGAATGGCTTCGTCACCGCGGTATTCGATGAAATCCGCGCGGCGGAGCAGTACCTCGGGGAGCGGGGACAGCAGACGAACGATCAATTCCAGGCCGCCGTCGATTCCGTCTTCAGCTACCAGAAACGGCTCGACGGCCTCCCGGGGCTTACCGCAGCGGACCGGATCACTGTCAACCGCATCGAGCAGCTGCAATCCGCCATTCATGTGGACTACTCGCTCGCGCACGCCGATCTCGACGTGGGTCGGCCCCAGCAAGCACAGGTGCTATCGGTTGGCGCGCGTCCGGAAGTCACCGAGCTGACGCGACTCGTGCGCGACCTGTCGGTGCGCCAGTCCGAAAAGGCCGCGATCGTCGGCCAACGCCTCGCGGCGCTCGCCCGTGAGCGCGAGATCATCCTCTGGCTCGTGCTGATCGCGACGGCGCTCGTTGGCGCCGTCGTGGGCGCATTCACGGTGCGCTGGGTCGAAGGCCCGCTGATCCGGCTCGTGACCGCGGCGGAGCGGTTCGGGAGCGGCGACCTACGACCCGTCACCACGGGCCACATGCCGCGCGAATTCCAGGTGCTGGCCGATGCGATGCGGCTGATGGGGGAGCGACTGCGGGGTATCGTCTCCGAGGTCGTGGGGTCGGCGGACAAGATCGCCGCCTCGGCCAGCGACCTGTCGGCGGTGAGCGAGGAGCTGGCCGCATCGTCGAGCCAGGTGTCGAGCGCGATGCTCGAGATCGCGAGCGGTGCGGAGAATCAGCGCAACGAGCTGAACGCGACCCAGACCGCGCTGGAGCTGCAACGCAAAACCAACACCGAGATGACGGACGCCGCATCCCGCGTCGCGCGGCTGGGCGAGGAGATTCGCACCGTCGCGGACCGGCATCGCAACGACATCGCCGCGGCGGGCAACACGCTGCTCGACGTGCGGGAAGTGGTGCGCACCACCGGCACGGAGGTCACGCAGCTCGCGCAGCAGAGCACTGCGATCGACGACTTCGTGGACCTGATCAAGCGTATCTCGTCACAGACCAATCTGCTGGCGTTGAATGCCGCCATCGAAGCGGCGCGCGCGGGCGAACACGGCCGGGGCTTCGCGGTCGTCGCTGAAGAAGTGCGCCAGCTGGCGGACGAGTCGTCACGCGCCGCCGAAGATGTCGCGCGCACCACGCGCGTGATCCGGGAACAGGTCGAAGAAGTGACCGCGACGATGGCGGTCGGTCAGGCGAAGGTGCGCGGCATCGAATCGGTCGCCGAAGGCGCGGCCCGCGGTCTCACGGAAATCGTCGCGGCGGTGGAGCAGGTCGAACACGCGGCCTCCCGCGTCACGCGTGCGGCGCAAGAGAATCGCGGCGTCACCGAGCAGCTCGGCGCGCAGGCCCAGACGGTCGTGAGCCGCGCCGTCGCCCACGCCTCGAGCGCCGAGCAGGTAACGGCGGCGACCGAGCAGCAGGGCGCGTCTACGCAGGAAATGGCAGCGGCCGCCGGAGTTCTGCTCCAGGCGGCCGAGAAACTGCGCGGTTTAGTGCGTGGATTCCGGATCTAGCGCTTTTTCTTCTTGACCGGCGCTTTCTTCACGGCGACGGGCTTCTTCTTGCGCAGTCCTTCCTGTACCTCTGCCAGCACCCGATCGCCCTCGTCGGGACCGATCAAGCCCCGGCGTACCGCGTAGCGCACCAGCTCCTCCGCGTCCTCGGGCGCAAAATCCGCCAGTCCGGCGGCACCACGCATTGCCTTGATGAGCGCGTCCGCCACGGGACTGCGCAGCACGCTGGCGATGCCGGGTAGGGCTTCGAGCAATGACGAGATTTGCGAACCACCTAGCTCGGCTGGCATGAAAGGGGTGGTAAAGGTGGCGGCAAGCTACATGCCCCCCGTCGGGGCGTCAAGAATTGTGGTCCCAACAACCTCAGGGGATACCCCCCAATCCCGCAAAGTCCCCCGGGGAAGCGCGTCAAGTTTCGGGGTAGTATAGATTTCGGACCGGAGGGGAGTTGCCGTGGGCAGACGGGGGATCAAGGAGTACCGGGCGCCTGAGGCGCTGGCGCTTATTGCAGCAGACCGGGCGCATGAGCCACTGGTGTGTCCCTCGTGCGGGACCCGCACGATCCAGCGGTCGCCGCGGCGCCGTGTGCTGCGGGCCGGCGAGCTGTTCACCGCAGAACGGATCAGCCTGACGTGCGCGGGCTGCAGCCGCCACGCTTTCTACATTACGCGCGGGATGGAGCCCCCGCGCGACGCAACCATGGATCCCAGGAGCCTATGAGCGAGGACAAGCGTGGCTGGTGACGCGATTCAGATGATGGGGACCGTCACCGAGGTACTTCCCAATACGACGTTCCGCGTAAAACTCGAAAATGGACATGAAGTCCTGGCCTACGTCAGCGGCAAGATGCGAAAGAACTATATCCGCATCCTGCAGGGCGACCGCGTCGCCGTCGATCTCTCACCCTACGATTTGACCCGCGGGCGAATTACCTACAGATACAAATAGAGGCCGTTAGCCCTCTTAGTTCGGGTGCCGAAACAGCCTGTTCCAGCGAATGCGGAACGGTTGCGACGCCACGCTCATGTAAATGAACAGCGGGCGCCCCCGGATGTGCTCGCGGGGCAAGAACCCCCAGAAGCGGCTGTCATAGGACTCGTCGCGGTTGTCGCCCATCACCCAATAGTGCTGCGCGGGGACGACGATCGGCCCCCAGTCGTGCGTGGTCGGATGATAGTGGTCGGGATCCCGGCCGATGTACTGCGGCAGCTGTAACGCCCGGATCTGACCGCGGTACTGGTCGTCCGGAGGTGGACTCAGCGCGGTGTGCAGCGCGTACGGCTCGTCCAGGCGTTCCCCGTTCCGAATGACGGTGTCGTGCACCATTTGGAGCGTGTCCCCGGGCGCCCCGATGACCCGTTTGACGATGTTGAGGTCGGGTGTCGAGTCTTCGACCGAGCGGAATACCACGACCTCGTCCCGGTGCGGAGTCCCGAAAGCCGGCAGCCGGCAGCAGTGGATGCCGGTCAGCGGGATCTCGAGCTCACCCCCGAACGCCGCCTTGTTGACGAAGAGGAAATCACCGACGAGGAGCGTGTTTTCCATGCTCGCCGAGGGAATACGGAATGCCTCGACGAGATACGAGCGCAGCATGATCCAGATCAGCAACGCAACACCAATCGCCTTTACCCATGCGATCGCTTCCTCCCTCGCGGTCTTTGGACGTGCTTCCTCCTTGACGGGCTTCGGAGGGGGTGGAGGAGTGGCAGGCTTTGGTGCGGGTTGCGAGGGACTCACGGCTTTTCAATCCAGTCGGCGATGAAGATATTCGTCTCTCCCTGCACCTTCCCGTTGCGGTTGGACGCCCAGACAAGCTGGCGGCCGTCAGGTGAGAACATCGGGAAAGCGTCGAACTCGGTATTCGTCGTGATCTGCTCGAGATTCGAGCCGTCGGCATTCACGAGGAACAGATCGAAGTTCCGGGAGCGCGGGTTCTTGTAGTTGGACGCGAAAATGATCCGTTTGCCGTCGGGATGGAAATAGGGTGCGAAGTTGGCGCCGCCGAGGTTGGTGACCTGGTGTTGATGTGAGCCATCGCCGTCCATCACCCAGATTTCCATGCGCACCGGCCGCACCAGGTTCTGGGCGATCAGGCCACGGTAGTCCGCGGAGTCCGTCGCCGTCTGGGGATGCCAGGCGCGATAGACGATCTGTTTCCCGTCAGGCGAAAAGAACGGACCCCCATCGTAGCCGAGCGTCCGCGTCAGCCGTTTCAGGTGCGTCCCGTCGACGTTCATCGTGTAGATGTCGAGATCGCCATCGCGCAACGACGTGAAGACGATCGTCGTGCCGTCCGGTGAGAGCGTGCCTTCGGCGTCGTAGTGGGGATTATTGGTGATGCGCCGAGCTCCGCTGCCGTCGGCGTCGGCGACGTAGATGTCGTAATCGTACAGCGCCCACACGTAGCCTTTGGAATAGTCGGGGCGCGGCGGGCAGGCGGCGCCCGCGTGCTGCGTGGTCGCGTAGAAGATCCGGCGGTCGGCGTCGAAGAAATAACCGCAGGTCGTGCGGCCCTTCCCGTTCGACACGCGATGGAGGCCCGTCCCATCGGTGTTCATCACGAACTCCTGGTCGCACCCGGAGTCCGCTTCCTGCCGCTGAAAGATGATCTGCCGTCCGGAGCGCGAGAAATAGGCTTCCGCGTTCTGGCCGCCGAACGTCAACTGGCGAATGTTCTGAAGGTGCACTTCGCCCGAATCGGCAGGGACCGCCTGCAGGAGCGCGGCGAGCAGAAAGCGTAGCATCGGTCCCGCAAGCTAGAGGCATTCAAACGCGCAGGCAATGTTAGATTATCTGGTCCGATGAATGATCCCAAAGCACCCCGTCCATCGCGCCAGCCGCTCATGGATCACCTCGGTCAGATGTGTGCCGATGGGAAACAGACGGCTGAGTACCTGTGGCAGGTTCCGAAGGACCCGGCCGCGCGTCAGAAAATTATGGATCTGCTGATTCAGATCGGAATCGAAAGCTTGAAGCAAGGGCGCCATGAAATGCCCAGACTGGCCGAGGAGCTAAAAGTCGCGGCGCAGGCGTCGCCATCGCCGCGACAGGTCGAGCTGTTGGTCGATGGGTTCGATCGCCTTACCAAACTGTGGCAAGCCGCCAAATCCGGATTACTATGACCGAGACCGCCGCCCGCGTGGACCTGGATCAGCTCTGCATCAACACCGTCCGCACGCTCGCGATGGATGCGGTGCAGCAAGCCGATTCGGGACATCCCGGGACGGCAATGGCCCTGGCGCCGCTGGCGTATGTCCTGTGGCAGCGGCACCTGCGGTACAACCCCGCGAATCCCGAATGGCTGGACCGTGACCGCTTCGTGCTGTCGGCGGGCCATGCCTGCATGCTGCTGTACAGCGTCCTTTATCTCACCGGCTACGATCTCACGCTCGACGAAATCAAACAGTTCCGGCAGTGGGGCAGCCGCACACCCGGGCACTCTGAGCATGGCGTTACGCCGGGCGTCGAGGCGACGACTGGCCCGCTCGGCCAGGGGATCGGGAATGCCGTCGGGATGGCGATCGCCGAAGCGCAGCTCGGGGCCCTCTTCAATCGTCCGGGCCATGCGATCATCGATCACTACACCTATTTCCTCGCGTCCGACGGCGACCTCATGGAAGGCGTCTCGCACGAGGCGTGCTCGCTCGCCGGTCACCTGCAGCTCGGCAAGCTGATCGGGTTTTACGACGATAATCGAATCACGATCGACGGGTCGACCGAGCTCGCCTTCTCCGACAACACCACGAGGCGGTTTGAAGCGTACGGCTGGCACGTGCAGAAGATCGCCGACGGCAACAATCTCAAGGCGATCGATGCCGCCATTGCCCAGGCGAAGCGCGTGGCCGACCGGCCTTCGCTCATCATCGTACGGACGCACATCGCGTGGGGCAGCCCGCACAAGCAAGACAGCGCCGAGGCCCACGGTGCCCCGCTCGGCGCCGACGAGGTGAAAGCGACGAAGCAGAACCTGGGCTGGCCGTCGCTCGAGCCGTTCTACGTGCCAGATGACGCGCTCGAGCACTGGCGCGCGGCGAAAGCACGCGGCGCGCAGCTCGAGGGAGACTGGACGAAGAAGTGGGACTCCTACCGCGCGGCGCATCCAGAGCTGGCTGCGGAGTTGGAGCGCCGCCTCGCCGGCCGCCTGCCGGCGGGCTGGGATTCGGCCTTACCGGTCTTCGGCCCAAAGGACGCGCAGGCCACGCGGGCGGCGTCCGGCAAGGTGCTCAACGCGATCGCGGCGAAGCTGCCGGAGCTGCTGGGCGGATCGGCGGATCTGACGGGCTCGAACAACACCGAGATCAAGGGGGGCGGACCGGGCCGGAACTTCCACTACGGCGTCCGAGAGCACGCGATGGGCGCGGTACTAAATGGCATCACCCTACACCGCGGGTTCATCCCGTTCGGCGGCACCTTCCTGATCTTCTCCGACTACATGCGGCCGTCGATTCGTCTCGCCGCACTGACCCACCTCAAGCCGATCTACGTGTTCACGCACGACTCGATCGGCCTGGGCGAAGACGGCCCGACGCATCAGCCGATCGAGCAGCTCGCCGCACTGCGCGCCATTCCCAACATGACGGTGATTCGGCCGTCCGATGCCACTGAGGTCGTCGAGGCATGGCGGGCGGCGATCACCCATCGCAACGGACCGGTGGCACTGGTCCTGACTCGGCAAAAAGTCGCCATCGTGGATCGCACGAAATACGCGGCCGCCACCGGGCTCCATCAGGGCGGCTACATCCTCGCCGATTCCCCGAACCCGGACGTCGTGTTGCTGGCCACGGGGTCAGAGGTGGAGCTGATCCTGGGTGCGTACGAACAACTGAAGGCGGAAGGCAGACGGCCCCGTGCCGTTTCGATGCCGTGCCTCGAGTATTTCGCCAAGCAGCCTGAGGCCTATCGGGAATCCGTGCTGCCCCCCGGTGTGCGGCGCATCGCGGTGGAGGCGGCGGCCCCGCAGTCGTGGTACCGCTGGGTGGGAGAAAACGGTGTGATCGTGGGAATCGAGCGGTTCGGGGCATCGGCGCCCTATCAGCGGATCTATCAAGAGCTCGGACTCACGGTGGAACGGATAGTTGCCGAAGCGCAAAATCGCGTCTAGGTTTCGCTGCAATGAAGCCAATCACCATGTCGATGTGTTGCCACCTCTGCTGCCCCATGTGTTGTACGGGGAGCGGACCGTCGGGCGCGTCGGCATGTGGGATAAGATGAGGTAGGCAAGGGGCTCCGCCCCACCATAGCGACGCACCTGATCGGCCGCGACTCCTCGATTCGAGTCGCGGCCGATCGCTTTTTGAGGAGGAGATGTGTCGACGCCAGTCATCGGATTGTCGGGAAGTCCCAACACGAGCTCGCGCTCCCGCGCGCTGCTCGAGCTCACACTCGCCGCCCTGGAGCGGCAGGGTACCGGCCCTTCCCGGCTCATCGACCTCGCCAAGCTTCCGTCCGACGGCCTACTTGGCCGCCGCAAGGATTCGGACGTCGCGGAAGCCATCCAGAGTGTGCTGGACGCGGGCATCGTCGTGGTGAGCACGCCGATCTATCGCGCGACATACAGCGGGCTCCTCAAAGTCTTTTTCGATCTCCTGCCTCAAGACGCACTTACCCGGAAAGTCGCGATTCCCATCGCCACGGGTGGTGGATCGGGCCATCTGCTGGCCGTCGACCACGGTCTGCGACCGTTGCTCGCGAGCGTCGGCGCGCTGGTGGTGGCGACGGGCGTCTACGGAACCGACGCGCAGTTTCGCGCCGGCGTGCCGGAGCCGGCGCTGGTGGAGCGGATCGAGCGGGCGGCACTCGAGGCGGCGTCGCTCGCCGCGGGGGTGGCAGCGTGATCGGGATCTATTACGAGCACCCGCACTGGTTCGGTCCGCTCTTTGCTGAGCTCGACCGCCGCGGCACGCCGTACACCAGGCTGCACGCCGAGCAGCACCGCTTCGATCCGGGCAGTGCGCCGCCCTACGATCTGGTCTTCAACCGCATGAGTCCCTCCGCCTGGCAGCGCGGGCACGGGAACGCGGTGTTCTACACCCAGCAGTTTCTAGCGCATCTCGAACGCCACGGTGTGCGCGTCATCAACGGCACGCGGGCCTTCCAGGCGGAGACGTCGAAGGCGCTGCAGCTGTCCATCCTGCGCGAGCTCGGGCTTCCCTACCCTCGGGCGCGCGTGATCAACGATGCGGCCGACGCGCCCGCCGCCGCGGCGGAGCTGGAGTTCCCCGTCGTCGTCAAACCGAATGTCGGTGGCAGTGGCGCCGGGATACTGCGCTTCGATACGCCCGCGCAGCTCGCCGCCGCGGCGGCGACCGGCGGGCTCGAACTCGGTCCGGACCACACGGCGTTGGTTCAGGAGTTCATACCGTCCGAGGAGGGCCGCATCACCCGGGTCGAGGTCCTCGGCGGGCGTTTCCTGTATGCGATCCGCGTGTACTCGTCGGGCGAGACGTTCAATCTCTGCCCGGCCGACGTCTGCCAGACGACTGCAGGTGCCGAACTGGTGCGCAGCGCGTGTCCTGTGGACGCGCCGCGCAACGGCCTTCGAGTGGAAGGCTACGACCCGCCGGCGGAGATCGCGCGACAAGTCGAACGGATTGCGGCCGCGTGCGGCATCGACGTGGGGGGAATTGAATACACGATCGATGACCGCACCGGCCGGCTGTACTACTACGACATCAATGCGCTCTCGAACTTCGTGGCCGATGCGCCGCGCGTGATCGGGTTCGACGCGTTCGCCCGTCTCGCGGACTACCTCGAGCAGGAAGGAGGGGTTCGCTGATGCGCTTCGGGTATTGG
>Ga0209056_10001369_pt1 | contig 26852 bp, 28 predicted proteins | sample GraSoiAngelo_114_FD_185876 | JGI IMG/M metagenome (GOLD analysis project Ga0209056, IMG submission 185876) | Grasslands soil microbial communities from the Angelo Coastal Reserve, California, USA - 14_0903_13_40cm (SPAdes) (version 2) | ecosystem: Environmental > Terrestrial > Soil > Grasslands... | reverse complement strand
ACGTTCCGGTCGCGAAGCCCACCAGTTCGATGCCCAACGAGAAGTCGTTGACGTCCGTTCGTCCCTCGAGCTCCGATGAACCGGCGTGCCACGCTCGGAACATTTCCGCGACGCAGCGATAGATCGTGCCATCACGATCGATGACGTAATGGGCTGACACCTGAGACTCGGGGGACTCAAACCACGAGAGCGCGGCCGCGGCCGTGTCGCTTTCGGTGTCATGAATGACGATGCAGTCGATCGCGGCGCCGGATCGGCTGTTGTAGTTCGGGGACCAGGCGTCAATGACTACGATCGCCATGTCGTATCCCAATCGACCAGACACTTGACCGGACGCGAGACCAGGCTCGGGAAGAACGGCACCTCTGAAAAGCTTTGAGGCGGCGTCTGCTCAGTCGGAGCGGCCCCGCGCCGCGACCGTCCACACCGCGTCCACGCGGTCACCGCACATGACGTAGATGCGGTCGTAGAGGTTGATGGTCGGGTCGCAGTGCGGCGGGAAGAACTCGATGCGCTCGCCGAGCCGGGGCGCGCGCGTGGGATCGCTGATCGTGAGCCTGCCGTGCTCATCACCCGCAAAGCCATATGTCACACCGGGCCGCTCGACCGACTCGGGAGGAAACGGCTTGTCGGTCGAGAACGCCTTGAGCCCGCCATCGACGATCGCCCGGTCCGCCGTGGGCACGCTCACGACCGTCGTCAGCACCGTCAGCGCCATCTCGAAGTCCGTCAGCGCGTCGCCGTCGCGGCCGCCGATCTTGCGGTACTCGAGATCCATCACGCAGTACGAGCCCGACTGCAGCTCGGTAAGGCCGGCCAGCTCCACGTCGATGTCGTACGTGCCCGTCGACCCGCCGGCGACCACCTCGACGGGCAGGCCCTGGCGCTCGAGGAGCTGCCGCGTGTCCATGAGCCCGGCCATCGTTGCCAGCGAGGCCTCGCGCCGCGCCTTCCAGCCGATGACGTGAGCACAGTGACCCGCGTAGCCCTGGAGACCGCGCAGCCGGAGCGAGCGCTGACGCGTGACGGCGCGCGCCAGGGCCAGGGCCGGCTCGCCGGGCTGGGCGCCCGTGCGCCGGTTCCCCATGTCCACGTCGACCAGGACGTTGACGACGACGCCGGCCGCGCTGGCCGCGGTGCCGATGGCCGCCACGTTCTCGGAGTGGTCGACGACAATCATCGTGTCGGGCGCCTCGGCGACGAGCTTCATGAGCCTCGCGATCGACGTCGGCGGCACGATCTCCGTCGTGATCAACAGCCCGCGGATGCCAGCGGCGGCCATCACCTCGGCCTCGCCCAGCTTGGCGCAGGCGACACCCAGCGCGCCGGCCTGGATCTGGCGCTTCGCGATCTCCGGGCACTTGTGGGTCTTGGCGTGAGGGCGGATCGATTTGCCGGTGCGGCGTACGTGCCCCGTCATCCGCTGGAGGTTGCGCTCGAAGCGATCGAGATCGAGCAGCAGCGCGGGGGTTGGAATCTCGTCTCGGGTCATGGCGAGGGACACTCTAGCATCTCGACCATTTCACCGCTCGCCTCGGCCGCCCGTCGGCCTGCGGCTCGCACTGCCATGCTAGACTTCGCGACATGTCGCCGCCGTCCGGACGGCCCTTCCTCCAAATCCCCGGGCCGACGCTCGTGCCGGACCGCATCGTGCGCGCGATGGCGCAGCCCATCATCGACCATCGCGGCCCGCGCTTCGAAGCGCTCGTACGCGAGTGCCTGGACGGCCTCGAGCGCATCTTCCAGACCGACCGTGGCCACGTGCTGCTCTACCCGGGTTCGGGCACGGGCGCGTGGGAAGCGACGATCGTCAACACGCTCTCACCCGGTGATCGCGTGCTCGCGTGCGTCAATGGCTTCTTCTCGGCCGGCTTCGCCCGCACCGCCGCGGCGTTCGGCGTCGAGCTGGAGCGGCTCGACCTGCCGTACGGCGCCGGCGTGCCGGCCGCCGAGGTGCAGGCGCGCCTCGAGCGCGACCACGCGCACGACATCCGCGCCGTGCTCGTCGTCCACAACGAGACGTCCACCGGCGTGACCTCGGACGTTCCGGCCGTTCGCCAGGCCCTGCGCCGCGCCGGCCATCCCGCGCTGCTCCTCGTGGACACGGTCTCGTCGCTGGCGTCGATCGACTTCAAGTTCGACGCCTGGGGCGTGGACGTCGCGCTCACCGGGCCGCAGAAAGGCCTGATGCTGCCGCCGGGCATGGCGATCCTGGCAGCCAGCGAGCGCGCCATCGCCGCCAGCGAGAAGGCCCGTTGCCCGCGCTCGTACTGGGACTGGCAGCCCGTGCTCGAACGGAATCGGCGCGGCCAGTATCCCTACACGCCGGCCACGATGCTGCTCTTCGGGTTGCGCGAGGCGATCGCGATCCTGGAGGAGGAGGGGCTCACCAACGTCTTCGCGCGTCACGCGCGGCTGGCCGAGGCATGCCGGCGGGCGGTGCAGGCGTGGGGACTCGCGCTCCTTTGTCAGAACCCCGCCGAGTTCTCCAACACCCTCACGGCGGTGGTGATGCCCGAGGGCTTCGACTCCGACGCGTTCGTGGCGCACGTCTATCGCCGGCTCAACCTCTCGCTCGGTGTGGGCCTCGGAGACGTGAAGGGCCGCGCGTTCCGCATCGGACACCTGGGGAGCCTGAACGAGCTGGAGCTGCTCGGCGGCTTGGCCGGCATAGAAATGATGCTGAAGGAGTTCGGCGTTCCCGTGCAGCCGGGCTCGGGACTGGCCGCGGCCGAGGAGTTTCTTACCGGCGCCTGATCGCGTTGTTGATGTTCTGCTGCTGGATCCCCTGGACGACGTCATTGCTCGTATCCGGTCGACGGATCAATGCGTCGCTCAACCCTCGCGCGATCGCATCACTCGGCGTATGCGGCAACACGCCCTTCGTGGCCTCTTCGGCATCGCGCGCGACCGTGGCCGGATCGATGACGGGACGCACGATGTGGCGCTTGCGGGTGATCTCGGTCTGAAGGTCGGCCGAGCCCGTCGGTGCGCTCTGGGCGGCCGCGGGGACGACAGGAACCAGCAGGGCAACGAGCAAAGCGGCAACGAGCGGTACTATCATCCGAGCCTCCCGTTGCGGCCAAGGGTACACCTTCTCAGCTCGTGCTCAAGTCACTATTCGGGTCCGGCCGATCGCCGGCGCCGCCGGGAAAGTGCCGGCTGAGAGCCCGACCGACCTCGCCGACGGCTTCGACGATGGCGTCGCGGGCGCGGCCTTCACGCAATCGGGCCACCATCGCGTCGCGCACGCCGATCCAGTACTCGTCGCCGACGCGGGCGTGAATCGCGTCGTCGCCGATGATGGCGAGCTTGCGGTCCTCCACCGCGAGGTAGATGAGCACGCTGGCCCGATGGGCCGTGTCGTGCATCTCGAGGCGCGCGAAGATGTCGCGCGCCCTCGCCAGGGTCGGATCGCCGCCCGCGTGGGCGCGCTTCACGCGCCGCTCGAGGTGCACGCGGACTTCCGCCGACGTCAGGGACTCGGCGCGCGTGATCGCGTCGACGATGGCGGCGAGATCGTCCCGGCTCAGGATGCGGTGGACCCAGCGGGGATGGCGGGTGATGCTCACCACTCCCCGCTGGCGCCGCCGCCACCGAAGCTTCCACCGCCGCCCGAGAATCCTCCTCCGCCACCGCCTCCACCACCCCCGCCGCCGAAGCCGCCACCGCCCATGAAGCCGCCCCACGTCGGCCCCATCGGCACGTACGGGCCTTGCGATCCGAGCGTGTAGTGCAGGCGGCGCTGGCGGCGCTGGAGACTCATCGTCTCCCACGCGAAGATCAGCGCCATGATGCCGAACAGGACGAAGAAGCCGATCATCGGGAAGTTCGTTCCCCGGCTGCGGCGCGCGCGGCCATCCGCCTTGCCCTCACCGGCCCGCTCGTAGACCGCGCGAGCCGCCGCCTCGATGCCGGCCGCATAGCGCCCCTCGCGAAAGCGCGGCGCGATGACGTCGCGGATGATGCCGGCCGCCACCGCGTCGGGGATGGTGGGCTCGAGGCCATAGCCGACTTCGAGGCGGACTCGGCGCTCGGTGAGGAAGACGACCAGGATGACGCCGTTGTCGAGGCCCTTCTGGCCGATGCGCCAGCGCTCGGCCAGCTTGATCGAGACGTCGTCGATGCTCTCGCCCTCGGCCGAGCGGAAGATGGCCACCGCCATCTGAGCCCCGGTCGCCGCTTCGCGCTCGGCCAGGAACCGCTCGAGGCGGCCGCGCTCGTCGGCAGAGAGCGCGTTCGCGTAGTCGTTGACGCGCGCCGTGGGCGCGGGCGGGATCAGGAGGGCGAGCGCGAGTGCAGCGGCGACGAGCAGACTAGGAACGTCGGGGGCCCCGAAATGGCCCCCGACGCCCCCCAACGCTCGGAGCGCGCCGGCGGAGCCGGACGCGCTCCTCGACCACCGTTAATCTGCCCGGCACCCTAGAACTTCACCCGCGGCGGCGTGGCGGCATCGGGCGCGGCCTCGAAGAACGTCTTCGGCCGGAAGCCGTTCATGTTGGCCACGATGCTGCCGGGGAACAGCCGCAGAGTCGTGTTGTACTCGCGAACGGACTCGTTGAAGCGGCGGCGCTCGACGGCGATGCGGTTCTCCGTGCCTTCGAGCTGGGTCTGGAGAGCCAGGAAATTCTGGTTCGACTTCAGCTCCGGATAGCGCTCGACGGTGACCATCAAGCGGCTCAGCGCCCCGGTGAGCTGCTGCTGGGCGGCCTGGAAGCGCTCCATCGCCTTCGGATCGTTGAGCGCCTCGGGGGTGAGCTGCACGCCCGTCGCGCTGGCCCGAGCGCGTGTGACTTCTTCCAGCACGGTGCGCTCCTGGGTGGCAAAGCCCTTCACGGTCTCGACGAGGTTCGGGATCAGGTCGGCGCGGCGCTGGTAAACGTTCTGGACCTGCGCCCACTTCTCGTTGACGTCCTGCTCGGACCGCACGAGCGAGTTGTTGATGCCGACCGCCCAGACCACGACCCCGAGGACGATGAGGCCGATAACGGCCAGCGCGACGACGAGCCCTCGCCCCATGCGGTTGGCATTATACGCAATGACGCCGTACACTTCGCGCCGTGTCCGAGCCCCTCCCCAAATATCGCGTGCGCGCGAAGAACACCTCGACCCAGTCCGAGAACAAGATTCACGACGACACGCTCGCCCGCCGATACGGCTTCCGGGGCGGCCTCGTGCCCGGCGTCATCGTTTACGCGTACCTGACCGAGCCGCTGGTCGCCGGGCTCGGCGAGGCGTGGCTGGCCCGAGGCACTGCCCACGCGCGCTTTCGCCGCCCCATCGTCGACGCCGAGGAGGTGACCGTCACCGGCGACGTCACGGGGCGCAACGCGCGGACGGCGAACGCGCGGGTGGCGGCGCGGACCGAAGCGGAGGGCGACTGCGGGCTCGCCGAGGTGACCCTGCCCGCGGGGTCGCCCACGCCGGCCAACGTCGCGATGTATCCGAAGGCCCCGCTGCCCACCGAGCGCCCTCCGGCCAGCCGTGAGCTCCTGAGCCACGTCGACGTGCTCGGCACACCCGAGACGACGTACGACGCCGACGTGGCGGCGGCGTGGCTCGAGAAGGTCGGCGATCCGCTCCCGGTCTACCGTGGCCCGCGCGCCTGGGTGCATCCGGCCTTCTATCTCGATCAGGCCAACCGTGCGCTCGACCGGAACGTGCGCGTCGGCCCCTGGATCCACGTCGAGAGCCGCGTGCGCCACCTGGGCGGCGCGCGAATCGGCGAGACGCTCCAGACGCGCGGGCGCGTCCGGTCGGTCTACGAGCGCAGGGGACGCGAATACGTGGAGCTCGACCTCCTGATCGTCGCCGCCGACGAGCGCCCGCGGCCCGTCGCCCACGTCGTCCACACGGCGATCTTCAAGCTCCCCGCCGTTGAATCGACGGCGCCTGCGTGCTAGAAACGTCCATTCCGCCGAGGAGGATCTGACGTCATGGATCTCCGATACTCGCCCGACGATCTCGCCTTCCGCGACGCCACGCGCCGCTGGTTCGAGGCCAACGTGCCGACGACGGAGCTGAAGACGCTCGGCGAGCGGCGCGAGTGGCACCGCACGCTCTTCGACGGGGGCTACGTCGGGATGGGCTGGCCGCGCGAGTACGGCGGCCAGGATGCTCGCGCGCTTCGTCAGGCCATCGTCGCCGACGAGATGGCGCGCGTGAACGCGCCGCCGACCATCAACGGCCTCGGCATCGGCATCGTGGGACCGACCATCATCCACCACGGCACCGAAGCCCAGAAGCAGCGCTACCTCAAGAAGATCCTGGCCGCCGACGAGCTGTGGTGCCAGCTCTACTCCGAGCCCAACGCGGGCTCCGATCTGGCCAGCCTCAGGACGCGTGCCGAGGACAAGGGCGATCACTTCGAGGTCAACGGCCAGAAGATCTGGACGTCGTACGGCGCCATCTCCGACTGGGGATTGCTGCTGGCCCGCACCGACACCAGCGTGGCCAAGCATCGCGGCATCTCGTGCTTCCTCATCAACATCCACCAGCCCGGCGTGGACGTGCGCCCGCTCAAGCAGGTGACGGGGAACCAGGAGTTCTGCGAGGTCTTCATGACCGGCGCGCGCGTCGAGAAGAGCGACCTCGTCGGCCGGCTCGGCCAGGGCTGGGAGATCGCCCAGACGACGCTGTCCTACGAGCGCGGCGGCAATTCACTCGCGCGGGTGACGCGCTACACCTCGGCCTTCCACGAGCTGGTGAAGGCCACGCGCGCCCTCCGTCGCGCCGGCCGTCCGCTCATCGACGATCCACTCGTCCGCGCCAAGCTCGGCCGCATCTACGCCGAGCTGGAGGTCCAGCGCTACGCGGCGCTGCGGGTCCTGTCCGCGCTCGACAAGGGCGAGGGCCCGGGCGCGGCCTCGTCGATCACCAAGCTCTCCTACAGCGAGTTCGAGAAGCGCTACTTCGAGCTGGCGCTCGAGATCCTCGGCCCATATGGCCAGGTCACCGTGGGACTGCCCGAGCAGCTCAGTACGCGGGTGAGCGCGTCGTCGGGTCACGGCGAGACGTGGGCGTACGCGTACCTCTGGTCGCGGGCCGGCACCATCTACTCCGGCTCGTCCGAGATCCAGAAGAACGTGATCGGCGAGCGCGTGCTCGGCCTGCCCAAAGAGACGCGGGCCGATCGGGTGAAGTGATGGACTTCGCGTTCAGCGGCGACCAGCAGCTCCTGAAGAATGCGGCGCGCGCGTTCCTCGACGAGCGGTGCACCTCGGCCGTCGTGCGCGGGCTGTGGGACGACCCGCGCGGTGAGAGCGAAGCGATGTGGAAGGACATGGCCCAGCTCGGCTGGCTGGGACTGTCGCTGCCCGAGGCCTACGGTGGCAGCGGCCTCGGCATGGTGGAGACCGCGATCCTGCTCGACGAGATGGGCCGCGCGGCCTATCCCGGTCCGTATCTGCCGACCGTGCTCGCCGCCCACGCTGTCGACAGCGCCGGCACCACGGAGCAGAAGAACCGGTGGCTGCCCGCCATCGCCACCGGAGGCGCGCGGGCGACCACGGCGTTCGTCGACGCGGACCTCGCGTGGGACCCGCAGTCGACGGCGACGCGCGCCGAGAAGGTGGGCGCCGGCTGGCGACTCAGCGGCGCCAAGCAGTTCGTCGCGTGGGCCCACGTCGCCGACGTCCTGCTGGTGCCAGCGCGTACGCCCGACGGGGTGACGCTCTTCCTGGTCGAGCCGGCCGCGGCCGGGCTGACGATGAAGCCAGTGACGGCCATCGACATGGGAACGCGCTGGGCCGCCCTCACGCTCGACGGCGTCACCGTCGGCGCCGACGCGATCCTCGGCGCGCCCGGCAACGGTGAGCGCCTCGTCTGGGAGCTGCTGCGCCGCGCCGCCGTCGCGGCGGCCGCCGAGATGCTCGGCGCGGCCCGACGCTGCCTCGACATGAGCGTGGGCTACGCGAAGGTCCGCGAGCAGTTCGGCCAGCCCATCGGATCGTTCCAGGCCATCCGCCACAAGTGCGCCGAGATGCTCTTGAGCGTCGAGAATTCACACGCCGCCGTGTACTACGCGGCGTGGGCCCTCGACGCGAAGGCCGAGGACGCGGCGCTGGCCGCGTCGGTGGCGAAGTCCTACGTGAGCGAGGCGGCGCGCCACGTGTGTGGCGAGGCGATCCAGGTCCACGGCGGGATCGGCTTCACGTGGGAGTACGATCTCCATCTCTACATGAAGCGCGCGAAGGCGCTGGAACCCATGTACGGCGACGCCGACTGGCATCGCGAGCAGATCCTCCGACTCGTTCCAGCGTAGCCCCGTGTACCCATCGCTCGCCACCCTCGGTTCGAGCCGGCCTCGCGCCATCGATAAATAAATGCCTGGTCCCCTCGACGGCATCGCCGTCGTCGACCTCACCAGCTACATCGCCGGCTCTTACGCCGGCATGATGTTGGCCGACATGGGCGCCCGCGTGACGAAGGTCGAGGCGCTGGCCGGTGACTCCTTCCGCGAGCTGCCCGGCTTCTACGGCTGGAACCGCGGCAAGCGCTCGATCGCCGTCGACCTCAAGACGCCGGCGGGGTGCCAGATCGTCGAGCAGCTCGCCGAGCGCTCTGACGTGTTCATGGAGAACATGCGGCCCGGTGTGGCCGACCGCCTCGGCGTCGGCTACGAGCGGCTCCACGCGCTGAACCCACGGCTCGTCTATTCGTCGGTGACCGCGTTCGGATCGACGGGGCCCTACGCCGATCGCCCGGGGTTCGATCCGTTGCTCCAGGCGATGAGCGGTGCCATGGCGCTGCAAGGCTTCGGCGGCCCGCCGCAGTATCTCCGCATCGCGGTCACCGACTACTACGCCGCGTCGCTCGCCGCCCAGGCCATCCTCGCCGCGCTCTTCGTCCGGGAGCGGACCGGGAAAGGCCAGCGCGTCGAGACGTCCCTGCTGCACGCGTCGATCGCGCTCCAGTCGGGAAATTTCGTGGACTACAAAGGCAAGCAGCATATTTTCCGCGACAACCCGACCTACCGGCTCTACCGTGGCCGCGATGGCCAGTGGTTCTTCCTGGCCTGCGGCAACCAGACGTTCTGGGTGAAGCTCTGCAAGGCCCTGGGCCTCGACGATCTCGCGGACGACCCGCGCTTCGCCTCGTGGCTGCTGCGTCTCGACAACCGCGAGGCGCTCCTGCCCCTGCTCGAGTCGCGCTTCGCGTCCGAGCCGCGCGATCACTGGCTGGGGCTCCTGGCCAAGCACGACATCCCGGCCGCGCCCGTGCAGACGATGCTCGACTTCATGAACGATCCCGCCGTCCGCCACCTCGACATGGTGCGCGACTACGATCATCCCGACGTCGGTCCGCTGCGCCTCATGGGCCAGCCGCTGGCGTTCAACGAGACCCCGGCGCAGGATCCGGGTCCGCCGCCCACGCTCGGAGAGCACACGAACGACGTGCTGCGCGAGCTGGGCTACGATGCCGCGGCCATCGCCGACCTGCACACGCGCGGCGTCGTGGGAGGGCCGGCGGCGTGAAGTACGAGGCCATCCGTTACGAGGCCGCCGACGGCATCGCGACCATCACGCTCGATCGCCCCGACGTCCACAATGCGATGAACGAGACGATGCGCCGCGAGCTGACGGAATGCTTCACGACGCTCGCCACCGACGACGGCGTGCGTGTCGTGGTCGTCACCGGCGCAGGCCAGCGCGCGTTCTCGGCCGGCGCCGACATCCGCGAGTTCGTCGCGCCCCAGGTGCCGACCGTCTTCCGCGAGTCCCGCAAGCGCGTGGACTTCCGTCAGGCAATGGATCGGTGTCCGCAGCCGATCATCGCGGCCATCCGCGGCTTCGCGCTGGGCGGTGGCCTGGAGCTGGCGCTCGCCTGCGACATTCGCCTGGCCAGCGACGACGCTCAGCTCGGTCTGACCGAGGTCAATCTCGCCATCATCCCGGGCGGCGGCGGCACCCAGCGCCTGCCCCGGCTCGTGGGCCGTGGCAAAGCGCTCGAGATGATCCTCACCGGCACCCGAATCAGCGCGAGCGAAGCGCTGGCCATCGGGCTGGTGGAGCGCGTGGTGCCGGCGGCCGAGGTGCTGGCTCAGGCCCAGACGCTGGCGCGCACGCTGGCCGACAAGGCGCCGGTGGCGCTGCGCTACGCCAAGGAAGCGGTGGTCAAGGGCCTGGAGCTCCCGCTCAGCGACGGGATCCGGCTCGAGAACGATCTGGCCACGCTGCTCCGCACGACGGACGACCGGGTCGAAGGCGCGCGCGCGTTCCTCGAAAAACGCAAGCCGCGCTTCACCGGTCGCTGATGCCGTTTTCCTACTACGCACGACTCTCTCGTGCGCAGCAGGCGATCTACCGCAAGAGCGACGAGATCATCGAGGTCCGGCTGCCACGGCCGGAGGATCTCCATCCGCTCGTCGAGGACCTGGCCACCGCGCTGACCTCCGAAGATCGCGCGCTCACGCAGGAGACGACCGCGCGCCTGATCCTCGGACTCTGCAAGGTCCTCGGCCTGCCGCCGGTTCGGGTGGAGGTCCTGGCCGCGCGGCCCCACGCGCGCTGGGGCGAGCTGCACGGGCTCTACACGGCCGAGCGTGGCCGCACGCCCAAGATCCAGCTCTGGATGCGCACGGCCAAGCAACGGCGGGTCGTGGCCTTCCGGACGTATCTCCGAACGCTCTTGCACGAGGTCGGTCACCACGTCGACTACACGCTGCTGCGCCTGCGCGACTCGATGCACACCGAGGGGTTCTACAAGCGGGAGTCGAGCCTGTTCCATCAGCTCGTGCCCGAGGAAAGGACGTCCGCCATGCCCACGATCGAGGAGTACGCCAAGCAGCCCATCGCCCAGCGGCTCGAACGGCTGGAACGAACCGCCGGTGAGCTCGTCGCCGCGGTGAAGGGTCACAACCCCGGCGTTCTAGGCCGGCGTCCCGATGGCAAGAACTGGGCAGGTGTGGAAGTGCTGTGCCATCTGCGCGACACCGAAGAATTCTTCCAGCTCCGCTTCGAGGCGATCACCACGATGGACGATCCGAAGTTCTCGCCGGCCACTCCGGACCGCTGGGCGGAGGAGCGTCAGTACCTGCGCAACGAAGCGGGCGAGGCGCTGGCCGCGTTCCGGCGGCGCCGCGAGGAGAACCTGACGGCGCTGAGGAAGATGACGGCGGAGCAGTGGAAGCGGGCCGGCATTCATCCCGCCCGCGGCCGCATGAGCGCCGACGACGTGCTGGCGCTCATGGCCTGGCACGACGACAACCATCTCGACCAGCTCAAGCGCGCCCTCGACGGACGTCCCTGATCGGCGGCGGCGCTCCTAGTCAACCCGCCTCATGGGAAAGACTGGGCGGTGCCGCCTTGAAATCTGGTCTCCGCCAGCAGCCCGGGCAGGCCGTTCACCCAGGCGTCGATGATGAGCCGTTGTCGCCTCCTCGTTCCAGCCATCGGCCTCGGCGCTGGGGCCGCGACGAGCTTTCTCGGTCTCGGCGGCGGCGCCATCATCGTGCCCCTGCTCATGCTCGCCGTCGGCCTGCCTTTCAAGGAGGCCGTCGGGACGTCGCTGGCGGCGGTGCTGGTCATCTCTACGGTCGGCGTCATCTCCACCCTTGCCGTCGATGCGAGCAACGTCGCGTGGATGGTCGCCGCGGTGCTGACGGCCGGCACGCTCACCGGCTCGTTGATCGGTGGCCGCGTGCTGGCGCGCGGCGATCGCCCGCTCCGTCTCGGCTTCGCCGCCCTGCTGGTCCTCACCGGCTGGCGCCTCGTGGCCACTCCAGCAGCCGGCGCCAGCGGCGCACTGACGCTCGGCCTCACTCCCACGCCGATCCATGCGGTCGTTTTCGTGATCGGAGTCGCCGCAGGCGTGACGTCCGTGCTCTTCGGCCTGGGCGGAGGCGTCGTCATCGTTCCCGCGCTGCTCATGGCGTTTCCAGAAGCGCCCTTCCGGATGGTCGCGGCCACGTCGCTCCTCACCGTCATTCCGACGTCGGTCCTGAGCATCGTGCCGCACGCCCGACTGGGGACCATTGACCGTCGCCTGGTGAGCGCGCTGGCGCCGGTTGGGATCGTGAGCGCCATCGGCGGCGCTTGCGCCGTGAACGTCGTGCCGGCATGGCCCTGCCGTATCGCGTTCGCGCTCTTCCTCGTGTTCGTCGTGAGCCGGCTGGTCGCCGGCCGCGGCGCCTCGACGGCAGGCAAGGCGCAGGGCGAGGGACTCCCGAATCTCGCCGCCGTGGCGGCGCGGCTCCACGCGCTCCCCGGCGACGCGCTCTGTCAGATCCACCGCCTGGCCGCGGTCAGCATCGCCCGGCTGCCCACCTCGTAGACCTCAGCGGAACGCGGAGGCGACCTCGCTCATGAAGCGATCGAGGAGCGGACGCGGATCCTTGGGGAAGAACATCGAAGGCGCGAAGACCATGCCGACGCCGGCGTCCTTCAGCCGGCCGAGCTTGTCGCGCACCTCGCCGACCGAACCCGCCAGCAGCAGATCGCGCACCATCACCTCGGGATAGCCCATCCGGCGCGACACCGCGGTGGCGAGGGCATCGACCTCGTCGCGTCGGTCGGTGATGAGGATCGGCATGTTGGCCGAATGTACGATCGATTTGGGGTCGCGGCCGATCTCCCCGCACTTTTCGTCGAGGATGCGCCCCTTGCGCCTGAGCGCATCGGGGCCGCCCCACACGTTCCAGTGGTCGGCGTGGCGTGCGACGATGCCGAGCGTGACCTTCTCGCCGCCGCCGCCGATCATCAATTCGGGGTGCGGGCGCTGCACAGGCTTGGGCTCGAGCGGCGCGTCGCTCAGCGAGTAGAACTTCCCGTCGAGCGTCGCCTTGGACTGGGTCCACAGCGCCTTGATGACCCGGCACGCCTCGTCGAGCCGCGCCAGCCGCTCGCCCACCGTGTAGAACGGGATGCCGTACGCGGCGTGCTCGTTCTCCTGCCAGGCCGCGCCAAGGCCGAGGATGAGCCGCCCGCCCGAGATGACGTCCACGGTCGCCGCCATCTTCGCCACCACGGCCGGATGACGGTACGTGTTGCCGACGACGATCGTGCCGATCCGCATGCGGGGCACGACGGGCGCGAGCGCCGCCAGCGTCGCCCAGCACTCGAGGACGTTGCCGACACGCTCCTTCGTGTTCGGCATGAAGTGATCGGTGACGCAGGCGGCGTCCCAGCCGGTCGCCTCGGTGTGCCGCCACAGCTGCAGCACGTCGTCCCAGGTCGTATTGGTGAGGCTCGTGAAGATTCCGAACCGCATCGCTCAGCCCTCCTTCACGATGGCCTGGGCGGCCGCGAGCTGCTGCGGGTCGGCGCAGGCGATGAGCACATCACCGGCCGCCAGCCGGCGGTCGGGTGGCGGATTGAACTCCGTGCTGCCGTCGTACCTCCGGATCGCGAATACGATGACGCCGGCACGCTCCTGGAGCCGGAGCTTGCTCAGCGCCTGTCCGCCAACCGTGCCGTCCACCGGGATCTCTTGCACGCGCACGGCATCGTCGGCGCGAAGCATGGCGTCGAGCACGCCGACCACGCGCGGCCGTACCATCTCGGACGCCAGGCGCAGGGCGCCGATGGCCTTGTTGCTCACCACGGCGTCCGCCCCGGCTTTGAGGAGCTTGGCGCGAGAATCCCCGCCCATGATGCGGGACACGATGCGCAGGGCGGGATTGAGCTCGCGCGCCGTGAGGATCGTGAACAGGTTGTCCTTGTCCGAGGGCATGGCGCCGATCAGGCCACGCGCCCGCTCCACGCCGGCCTGGCGCAGCACCTCACCGTCGGTGGCGTCGCCGATCAGGTAGGTGACGGTGGGGCCGAGCTTGCGCAGGGCAACCTCCTGGTCGTTATCGACCTCGATGAGGACGAACGACTCACCGGTGCGTAAGAACTCGATCGCGATGTGCCGGCCGGTCTCGCCGGCCCCACAGACGATGATGTGATCGCGCAGAGCCGCCAGGCGTCGTTCCATCTTCCGCTTCTCCCACATGTGGGACAGGTCGCCTTCCACCCAGAAGGCGGTGATGGCGCTCAGGCCGTACAACACGGTGCCGAGGCCGGCCACGATCAGCACGAGGGTGAACGCCCGGCCCGTCTTCGACAGCGGATGCACCTCGCCGTAGCCGACCGAGGACACGGTGGTGACGGTCATGTACAGCGCGTCGAACGCGCTCCAGCCCTCGATCACAACGTAGCCCACGGTGCCGCCACCGATGACGGCGACCAGCAGGAGCACGATGTGAAGCAGGCGGGCCGAGACCACGCGGCGTCGACTCCGTGCCCGCGGTTACATCCGCGGTTTCTGCTGACCGGGACGGTACGGCTCCTCGACGGCCCTCTTCGTGGCCGGCGGCGTCACCGCCACCCACCCGCGGCTCTTCATGCAGTCCTCGTCGACGGTGCCGCTCTTGGTGCACGAGGCGAGATCGCGCCGGAACTCGGCGGTCGTATACGGCTGCTCGAGCTTCATCCACTGCCGGTCCGTGTCGGTCCCGCAGGCGGCAAGGACGAAGATGCTGAAGATCAGGGGAGACAGTCTGTGAAGTCGCATTTGACGGGCATTCTACCGGGTGTATGGTCTACTCGGGAACCCCTCCCATGGACACTCGCTCGGGTCAGGACCTCAGATCTGCGCTGACGGAGGTCGGCGACCGGCTGGTTGCGATTCTTCCCGCGATCCTCCTCATGCTGGCCCTCGTCACCGTGGGGCTCGTGGTGGCCGCCGTGGCGCGAGCCCTGGTGCGCCGCATCGCACGCGCCATCGGGTTCGACCGCGCCATGGAACGGTGGGGCGTCGCTGGTGGTCTGCGCCGTGGGGGGGTGTTGCGCTCGCCGTCGGACGTCCTTGGCTTGGTCTGCTTCTGGACGATCTTCGTCGTCTTCGCCAGCCTCGGGATCGACGCCCTCGGCACGCAGGGCGCCACCGTGTTCCTGCTCTCGTTCGTGTCGCCGCTCTTCGCGGCGTTGTTGATCCTGGTCGTCGGCTGGCTCGTGGCCAATTTCTTGAGTCAGGGCATCCTCATCGCCGCCGTCAATGCGGGCGTGCCGGAGGCGCGCCTGCTCGCCCGCGCGGCGCACTGGGGCGTGATCCTCTTCGCCGGCGCCACCGCGCTGACCCATCTCGGCATCGGCAAGGAGATGGTGCTGGTTGCGTTCGGCATCACGTTCGGCGGTCTCGTCTTCGCGCTGGCGCTGGCCTTCGGGCTCGGCGGCCGGTCGATCGCGCGCCAATTGCTCGAGCGACGGCTGCGCCGCGAGGCCCCGCCCGAGCGCGAGCGCCTCACGCACCTGTAGTCCCCGACCCACCCCGGCGCCGGAGGAGCCTTCATGCCGACCGCACGCGTCAACGGCGTCGATCTGTACTACGAGGAGACCGGCCAGGGCTTCCCGCTGGTGTGGAGTCACGAGTTCGGCGGCGACCACCGGTCGTGGGAGCAGCAGGTCCGTTACTTCGGCCGGCGTTATCGCATCGTCACCTCCAACCACCGCGGCTACCCGCCGTCGGAGGTACCGAAGGACGCGAACGCGTATTCCCAGGAGACGCTGATCGAGGACCTGCACCAGCTCCTCCGCCGGCTCGGCATCGGCCAGGCCCACATCGCCGGCTGCTCGATGGGCGCCAACGTCGCGCTGAACTTCGCGCTGGCCCATCCGGCGATGACGAAGAGCGTCGTCGTGGTCGGCGGCGGAGCAGGCTCGGTCGAGCGCGACACGTTCGTCAGCCGCCAGCGCGCCACGGCGGAGGCGATCGAGCGCGAGGGCATCGAGGCCCTCGTCCGCAACTTCGCGTCGAATCCGACGCGACGCTCGTTCCGGTTGAAGGATCCCCGAGGGTGGGACGAGTTCGTCGGTTACGTGCGCGAGCATTCGGCCCCGGCGTGCGCGCACCTCATCCGCGGCGTCATGCTGCGACGACCGACGGTCGAGGAGATCGAGCCGCGGCTGCGCGAGCTGCGCGTGCCGGCGCTCATCGTCGTCGGGGACGAGGACGAGCCGTGCGTGGAGCCGTCACTGATGATGCGCCAGCTCATCCCCGGCGCCGGCCTGCTCGTCGTGCCGCGCACCGGCCACACCGTGAACCTCGAGGAGCCGGGGCTCTTCAATCTTCACGTGGCCGAGTTCCTGGCCGCGGTGGAGCAGAACCGCTGGGCGCCTTGAAGAAGACGTAGCCGACACCGGCGCGATCGAGCCAGACGCGCTCGAGCTCGCGGCGCCGATAGCGGCGTGGCACCGTGTCGGCCGTGGCCGCGGCCGGATCGTTCGCGAGCACGTCGTCGCCGTCGTAGCCGGTGAGGACGACGAGGTGGCCGGTCGTCGCGGCGATGGCCGCGCCGGTCAGCTCGCCTGCCTCGTAGCGTACCGAGGCGATGATCGGCAAGCCGTGATCGAGGCACCACGCCGCCGCTGTCCAGTCGGGAAAGCGCAGCAGATAGCCGGGGATTCCCCTCCGGGCCGCCGCGGACACCGCCGCGGGCCACACACCGTAGATATCGAGCGCCGGGTGGAAGACGTCGGCGGCCAGACGCTCGGGCGTCACGCCCACGCCGAGATAGCCGAGCACCATCGCCACGCTGGTCGGCGAGCAAATCCGTGAGGCGAGTGCCGGATCCGCCTCCATCTGGCTCAGCGCGGGGACCGACAACCGAGCGCTTCCTTCCGGCGCCGGTGCCATTCGTCCGACGTCTGACCCATCGCTGACCGACAACGTGACGAGCCACGGACGATCGAAGAGCGCGGCCGCGTCGCCACCGCGCACGCGCACCCGCAGCTTGATCTCGCCGACCGCGGCCCTGGATGTCCACACGTCGATCTGACTTTCGATGCCGTCCACGGGCGGGTATGGGAAAAAGTCTGCGGACCCCACCGTCGTCGTCGCGATCCACGGCGACCACCCGGCCGTGCTCTTCACCGCAAGCTCGAAGCGAAACGCGAACGCCGACGCCCCCAGCACGCTGAGCGCCGGGACGAAATGTCGGACAGCGGCGCGAGGCCGCCACGGCCCGAGATCCACCACGGCATCGGCGCCCTCGGCGACGGCGGAGGGAAGCGCGTCGACCGTCCGCCGGCAAGACGGCGGAATCACAGCCGTCACCGCCTCAGTCGGGATGGCGGAGACGGCCGCGAAGAGGTCGGTGTTCAGGCGGGGCTCCGCATCACGGACGTCGCATCACGGGCACATCGATTGCACCTTCGCGCGCCAAACGGCCAACGGACTCGGCACACAGAGAAGGAACGTTCATGACCTTCGGCAAATGTATCTGGGACGGTTGCACACGTCACGCAATCAAGGCATCCACCGCGGCGTGCCGCACTCACCACGCGTTGATCCGTCAGGCGCGTTGCGGCAGCTGTCAGGGGCGACTCGCCAGCCGTCAGGAGCTGGAGACTCGGCGCTGCCACCGTTGCGCGGTCGCTCGCGCCGCCTGAGCAGTCGTGGCACCGGCGTTGCACCCATAGCGGGTGTGGACGGGAGCTCGGACCCCACCAACGACGGCCCGCAGCAGGAGATCATCTACCGCTTCTCGGTCAATCGCGGGATGGCCGTCGCGCTCGTCATCGAAACGCCGGACTGGTACTCGGGCCTCCTCCAGTCAGCGCTCGCCCGCGTCAGGATCGAAGGTCAGAACTAGCCGCCACCACCCCGAGCGCTTCGTCGAACACCCGTAGGGTTTCGTCGATGTCGGCGTCGGTGTGCGTCACCGACACGTAGATCTTGTTCGACGCCTTCACCACGCCCCGTCGCAAACACTCTTCGTTGAAGCGCCGGATCTTGCGCGGGTCGGCGGTGATCACCGCGCGGTGATCCACGATCGGCCGGTCGGTGAAGAGAATGTCGAAGACCGGCGGCTCACCCGTCACTTGCGCGGTCAGCCCGTGCCGGCGCGCAGCGTCGGCCAACCCCTGCCGCAGCCGCGTGCCCATCGTGTGAAGGCGATCGTACGTTCCCGGCGTGCGGAGCTCGCCCAGCGTGGCGACTCCGGCCGCGGCGGCGATCGGATTGCCGTTCAGCGTTCCCGATTGCCACACGTAGTCGGTCGTGCCCTCGAGCGCCGGATCGAAGTGACGCATGATCTCGGCCGGTCCACCGACCGCCCCCAGCGGGAAGCCGCCGGCGATGACCTTGCCGAGCGTCACCAGGTCGGGGACGACGCCGTAGTACTCCTGAGCGCCGCCGTAGGCGAGGCGGAAGCCCGTGACGATCTCGTCGAAGATCAGCGGCACGCCATAGCGCCGCGTGACGGCGCGGACGCCCTGCAGGAACCCGGGCGCCGGCACGACCACACGCTGATACGGCTCGCAGATCACCGCCGCCAGCTCTTCGTGGTGGGCCGCGATGATCGCCTCGGTCGTGGCGAGATCGTTGTACGGCGCCACCAGCACGGTCGATTCGACGGCGTGGGGCACGCCGCCGGAGTCGGGCGTCGGCGCCGGGAAGGCCTTGGGCGACCGCGTGCTGACGCTCATCGCGCCGTAGTCGTGGGTGCCGTGCCAGCCGCCCTCGAACTTGAGGATCTTGTCGCGGCCCCGGTAGGCGCGGGCCACGCGCAGCGCGAAGAACGTCGCCTCGCTGCCACTCGACGTGAAGCGCACCTGCTCGCAGCACTTGACCGCGCGCACCAGCTCCTCGGCCAGCTCGATGACCGGCTCGTTGAGGAGCATGTACGTCGTCCCGTGCGAGAGCTGGCGCTGGACGGCCCCGACGACCGCCGGGTGGGCGTGGCCGAGCAACATCGGGCCGGAGCCGAGCAGGTAGTCGATGTACCGGCGGCCCGTGGTGTCCCAGAGATACGGGCCGCGGCCCTCGCGCACGACGAACTCGAGGCCGGGGCCACTGCGATGACTGCCGAGAACACCGCCAGGGAACACGCGCGCGGCGCGCTGGATCACTTCAGGAACGTCGCTCATGATCGCCTCCCTCGGGTCCCGCCATCATACGCTGGAAGGCACCAGGACACCGGTGCCGGTGAGACGTCCCGCCTTGAGCAGGGCGAGGGCATAGTTGGCGTCCTCCAGCGGAAAGCGGGTGATCGTCGGCCTGATCGGGATCCGCGCGGCTTCGGCGAGTAGCTCGGCGCCGTCAGCGCGCGTGCTGGCGGTGACGCTGCGGATCGCGCGCTCATGGTAGAGGTCAGCGTACGCGAGCGCGGGAATCTCGCTCATGTGGATGCCGGCCAAAGCCACCGTGCCGCCGGCGGCGAGGTTGCGCAGCGCCCGCGGCACCAGGTCTCCCGCCGGCGCGAAGATGACGATGCCGTCGGCCGGCGTCGGCATCCGATCGTTGGGCTCCCCCACCCACGCCGCTCCCAGCGCGCGCGCCAGCTCGCGGTGGGCCGGCTCTCGCGTGCAGACGTACACGGTCGAGCCGCGGGCCACCGCGATCTGAAGCGTGATGTGCGCCGACGAGCCGAAGCCGTAGAGGCCGAGCGTCCCGCCCGGAGTGACTGCCGCGAGCTTGAGCGCGCGGTAGCCGATGATGCCGGCGCACAGGAGCGGCGCCGCCTCGGCGTCACCGAAGACCGGCGGCAGCGGATAGACGTACGCCTGCGGCACCACGGCGTACTCGGCGTACCCACCGTCGGCGTGATACCCCGTGAACTCCGCTCGCGCGCACAGGTTCTCGCGAGCGCTCGTGCAGTACGCGCACGTCCCACACGTCCACCGCAGCCACGCGACGCCGACGCGCGTGCCCGGCAGCAGGCCGCCGTCACCCGGGCCCGCGCGGAGCACACGGCCCACGGCCTGGTGACCGGGGACGAGCGGTGCGCGCAGCAGGGGCAAGTCGCCTTCCGCGATGTGGAGATCGGTGCGGCAGATCGCGCACGCGGTCACGATGATCAAGACTTCCCCGCGGCCGGGCTCGGGGATCGGCACGCGGCGGCGCTCGAGCGGCCGCTCGGAAATGGGGGCCTGCGCGGGCAGGACCATCGCCCTCATGCTCGGCGCGTCAGCGGGCAGCGACGTCAGGCGGTCGAAGGAGCGGGGTCACCGGCGCGCGCAAGGATCTTGCGCGCGCGCGTGAGATGGGGCGCGTCCACCATCTGGCCCTTGAACGTGAAGGCGTAGACACCGCGAGCGCGGGCCTCGGCGAACGCCGCGACGAGCTGGCGCGCCTCGTCCACCACGGCGACGTTCGGAGTGAACGCGGCGTTGATCACGGCGATCTGGCCGGGATGGATGGAGATCTTGCCGGTGAATCCCATGTCGATCGCGTCCTCGCACTCACGGCGGAGGCCGTCGAGGTCGGCGATGTCGGTGTAGACGGTATCGAGCGCCTCGACCCCGGCGGCCGACGCGGCGACCGCGCACATGACCCGGGCGTGGCGGGGAATGTCGAGGTACTTGCCGGCGGCATCGCGCACGCGGCCGAGGCCCATGGCCGCGCCGAGATCCTCCACGCCCCAGGAGATCGCGACGGTGCGGGGCGTGGCGGTGGCAACGTCCTTGATGTTGAGCAGCCCTTCCGGCGTCTCGGTCGCGATGATCGTGAGACGCGTCGTCCCGTGCGGGATGCCGTGGCGGTATTCGAGGCCGTCGAGGAGCTGAGCGACCTCGCGGATGTCGGCGGCGCTGCGTGGCTTCGGCACCACGTAGCCGTCGGGCCGGCCGGCGATCGTCTCTTCGAGATCGGCGCGGCCGAAGCCGGTCACCAGCGGGTTCATGCGGATCCAGCGCTCACGGCCACCGAAGTCGAGCTTCTCGAGCCACGTGCGCACGATCGGCCGCGTGGCCGTCTTGCGGTCGGGCGACACGGCGTCCTCGAGGTCGAGGATCAGGCCGTCGGCGGGCAGCGTCAGTGCCTTGGCGATCATCTTCTCGTTGCCGCCGGGCACGAAGTGGAGCGAGCGTCGCCGGTCGCGAATCATCGCGCGGCCTCGCGCTTCCGCATCATCGCGTTGCGACGGGCCTTCATCACGACGTCGCCGTGCTGGTTGGTGGCCCGGTGCTCGAACGTCACGATGCCCCACTGCGGCCGTGACTTCGACTCGCGCTTGTCCACGACCTCGGTCTCGGCGTAGATCGTGTCGCCGTGGAACACGGGTTTCGGGAACTCGATCTTCTCGAAGCCGAGATTGCCCACGGTGGTGCCGAGCGTCGTCTCGCCGACCGAGAGTCCGACGGCGATGCCCAGCGTCAGGACGCTGTTGACGAGCGGCTTGCCGAACTCCGCCTTGGACGCGGCGTGGAAGTCGATGTGCAGCGGCTGTGGATTCATGGTGAGGCACGAGAAGAACACATTGTCGGATTCGGTGATGGTGCGGCCGGGCTGATGGCGAAAGGTCAGCCCGATTTCGAGCTCCTCGAAGTATTTCCCCGCCACGGTTGCCTCCTCCCGACCGCGACCGGGCGCCGGGGAACGCTAGGATATACTACGGCGCCATGGCAGACGCCTACGACGTCGCGATCATCGGTGGGGGCATCGTCTCTCTCGCGACCGCCCGCGCGCTGGGCGAGCGCGCCCCCCGGGCGCGCCTGGCCATCGTCGAGAAGGAGGCCAAGCTCGCCCAGCACCAGACCGGCCACAACAGCGGGGTCATCCACTCGGGCATCTACTACAAGCCCGGCTCCTACAAGGCCCGGCTCTGTGTCGAGGGTGCCCGCCTCGTGAGCGAGTTCTGTGCCGAGCACGGCATCCGCGTGGAGCGCTGTGGCAAGGTCATCGTGGCCACGCGTGACGACGAGGTGCCGCGGCTGCAGACGCTCTACGAGCGGGGCACGGCCAACGGCGTGCCCGGTCTGGCCTGGGTCGATCAGGCCCGCCTGCGCGAGCTCGAACCGCACGCCGCGGCGATCAAGGGCATCCACTCGCCGAACACGGCCATCGTCGACTTCGGCGAGGTCGCCGCCGCCTTCGCGCGCGAGCTCAGCGGGGCCGGCGTGACGATCGAGACGAACGCCGAGGTCACGGCGATCCGCCGGGCCGGCGACGAGTTCGAGCTGACGACGCCGCGACTGACCGTGCGCGCGCGCCGGATCGTCAACTGCGCGGGGCTCTACTCCGACGTGGTGGCCCAGATGGCGGGGGCGACGCCCGACGTGCGCATCATCCCGTTCCGCGGCGAGTACTACTTCATCAAGCCCGAGCGGCGCTCACTCGTCCGCGGCCTCATCTACCCGGTGCCCGATCCCGAGTTCCCGTTCCTCGGCGTCCACTTCACGCGCACAGTGCACGGCGACGTGGAGGCGGGGCCGAACGCCGTGCTGGCGTTCGCGCGCGAGGGCTACCGCTTCGGTCGCTTCAATCCGGCGGAGTTCTGGGGCACGCTCAGCTATCCCGGCTTCTGGGCGATGGCGCGGCGGTACTGGAGGACCGGAGCGTACGAGGTGTATCGCTCGCTCAGCCCGGCCGCGTTCGTCCGGGCGCTCCAGCGCCTCGTGCCCGACCTGCGACCGGACGACGTCGTCCGCGGCGGTGCCGGCGTACGCGCCCAGGCCGTCCTGCGCGACGGCTCACTGGTGGACGATTTCCGCATCGTCGAGTCGGCCGACGCCATCCACGTCTTGAATGCGCCCTCGCCGGCGGCGACGGCCTCCCTGGCCATCGGCCGCCACATCGCGGGACTCGCCGCCGAGCGTTTCGGACTGAAGTAGGCGCCGGCCGGGATGATCAGAGACCCGGGCCGTTGGGCTCCAGCCGGGCCAGGCGGCGATCGAGCAGTGAGTACATCACCGCAAGCTCGGCCCGCAGGGCGCGGAGCTCTTCGGCGGTCGCCATCTGGGCTTGCAACGACTCCACCACGACATCGAAGTGCCGGCGGATCTCGTCGCGATGCTGGTGCAGGAGCGTGACAAGCTCGGCGTCCACGGCGTCGCCACCATCGCATGCTTCGCGGACGCGACGCTAGTGTCCACAAAAGTAGACATCGAGCCCTCGGGGAGACCGCCGATCCGTAGTGTTCCCGCCGGGGCCGGCACCTACAGGTGGCGATAGACCAAAAACGCCTCTATTGACAGGGACTTGCCGGTCGGGTACCCTGACGTACCCATGATCACGGTACCTGCGCGGCGCGTCAAGCAGTTCGGCGTCGAGTTCTATCAGGCCGGACTTTCGGCCAAGGACATCGATCGCCTCGTGAAGTTCGAGGTCCTCGGTTATTCCGGCGGCCCCAACGGCGACGACAAGGCGAAGGGCAAGAAGACCAAGCCGTCGCGCGCCCGCGTCAACTGGGATTCGCTCGAGCGCCGGATCAGCGAGAGCGAGGCGGCGTACCAGCGGCCCGTGATCCGCCGGAAGATCGACGAGCTCGTGGCGTACTACCGCGAGTGCAAGGACGCGGGGACGCTCCCGCCCATCCCGGGCGCGGTCATCATCACGTCCGAGAAGCGCTTCACCTTCACGCCGGTCGGCGGCCACCACGACATCGGTCTGCTGCAGATTCCCGAAGAGCACGGCGTCCTCCGCGTGCTCGACGGCCAGCACCGGCTGCTCGCGCTGCACGCGCTCAGCCAGGCCGGCGAGCAGCTGGGCCTCGACGTGCCGGCGGTGCTCTTCGACGCGCTCGACGCGCGGCAGACGGTCGAGCTGTTCGTCACCATCAACGCCAAGCACACACGGCTGAACCCGTCGCACATCATCAGCCTGGCCGGCCGCAAGCTCTATCCCGATCCCAACCAGGCCCTCGCCCACGACGTCATCCGCTCGCTGAACGAGGACGACACGTCGCCGCTGCACGGCGAGATCAAGATGCTGGGCACCGGACGCGGGCGTGTGAGCCAGGCGCCGCTGGCCGAGGAGATCGTGGACCTCTTCGAGACCGTGGAGAAGATCGGGGGCGGGGCGCGGATCCAGGAGCTGCGCCAGGGGGCCAAGCGCTTCTTCCTGAACTACGTGAAGGCGATCGCCAACACCTTCCCCAATGCGTGGGCCGGCCGCAAGTACTCGATCAAGACCGGCGCCGCGCTGCGCGGGTTCATCCGCGTCGTGCCCGACGTGATGGCGCGGGCCAAGGAGATGCGCCGCGATCCCTTCGAGGCTCACGCCATCCGCGACGCGATCAAGCCGTGGGCGGAGCGGCTGCGTGACCGTCGGTTCGAGACCGAGGGCGAGTGGAAGCTGAAGCTCGCCGGCGGCACGCGCGGCACCGTCGAGCTGCTCGCCCGCGAGCTGCGCGACGCCCTCCGCTAGTCGGCGTCGGGAGATCCGGCCACGAAGCCTCTCGTCTCGCGCCAGCTCTGGGACTGGATCGACGAGCACCGTCACGCCTTCGAGCCGCCCGTCGGCAACAAGGTCATCTGGGAGGACTCGCAGTTCACGGCGATGGTCATCCACGGCCCGAACGCCCGGCGCGACTTCCACGTCGACCCGTCCGACGAGATCTTCTACATGCTCAGGGGCGACATGGTCCTCGAGTACATCGAGGGCGGCCGGCGCCACGAGCAGGTGATCCGCGAGGGCGAGATCATGCTCATGCCGGCGCTCACGCCGCATGCGCCGCACCGGCCGGCGGGCACCTGGGGACTGGTCATCGAGGTCAAGCGCGGGCCCGACCAGACCGAAGCGCTACAGTGGTTCTGCGAGCGCTGTGACACGTTGCTGCACGAGGTCACGATGCACGTGGCCGATATCGAGAAGCAGCTCAAGAGCGCCATCGAGCAATTCGATGCCAGCGTCGATCTGCGCACGTGCCGACGGTGCGGCCACCTCCAGCCCGACAAGCCACCCGTTCCCCAGCCACCTCCAAAGGAGCACGCCCGATGAAGCGAGCCGTCGTCGCCGCCGCCGTGTTGCTGACCGCCACCAGCGCCCTCGCCCAGGGCGACGCGATCCGTAAGCCACTGCCGACGTCGCTGAAGGTGAAGATGGGGATGACGAACGTCCCCGCGCTCTCGCCGCTCTGGCTGCTGCCGGACTACGCGGGGAAGTACAACATCCAGATCGAGAACGTGATGTTCCAGCGCTTCGCCGACGCGCGGACAGCGCTGGCGTCCGGCGACCTCGACATCACCGCGTTCGGGCCCCAGGACATCACGCTGGCGGTCGCCCAGGGCGCGAAGTCGCTGGTGGGCGTGGCCGGCGTGGGCTCCGGCAACGACTGCTTGATCGTGCGCAAGGGCGACGACGTCAAGGACTGGAAGCAGCTCGCCGACAAGAAGATCGGCATCGGCGCGGGCTCCATCTCGTGGCTGAAGTTTGCCGCGTCGGTCACCGAGAACGGCGGTGACTACGGCAAGCTCAAGATCACCAACATCGTCGGCGGCGGTGCCAACTATCTGAAGGCGCTCCAGGGCAAGGAGATCGACCTGGCCGTCGTGTGGCAACCGTTCTGCGCCCAGGCCATCGTGGACGGCTACGGGCAGTACCCGACGATCGACCACAATCGCTCCAAGGCGGTGGGCGGCCTGATCTCGGTGCTCGCGGTGAATCGTGGCTTCATGGAGAAGAACCACGACGCCGTCCAGCGCCTGGTCGTGGCGTACATCGACGTGCTCCAGTACGCCCAGGCCAATCCGCAGCGGTGGTTGAAGATCTACGCGGAGAAGGCCGGGCTGCCGGAGGCGATCGCCGCGGAGTCGATCCGGATCACGAAGCTCGACGCCACGCTGCCGCTCGCCTCGATCACGCGGATCTCGAAGTTCCTCTCCGACAACGGCGTGATCACCCGCGACGTGTCGGGTGAGATCGCCCAGCATTACACGTTCGAGTTCCTGGCCAAGGCGACCGGCAAGTCGCCGGCGGAGCTCGGCCAGAACCAGTAGCGGGAGCGCCCGATGTCGCGGCGCGGCCCGTGGTTCATCCTGCTGCCGCTCCTGTTGCTCGGGCTGTGGCACGTCGCCGTGACGCGCCAGTGGGTGATGCCGGGAATCATTCCCGCGCCGGCCCAGGTCGCGGAGTCCTGGCAGCGCTGGATCTTCGGCAAGCCCGGGCTCAGCCTCTCGCCCTATTCCGGCACCTGGGTGGCGAACGTCGTCTACTCCGCGCGACGGGTCTTCGAAGGATTCGTGATCGCCGCCGGCGTCGGCATCCCGCTCGGACTCTTCATCGGCTGGAACCGCCTGGTCGCGCGCATCGTCGATCCGTCCGTTCAGCTCCTCCGACCCGTGCCGATCACGGCGTGGCTGCCGTTCTCGATCGCGGTGTTCGGCATCTACGACGCCGGCGCGCTCTTCCTGATCGCGCTCGGCGCCTTCTATCCGATCGTCGTCAACACCACTCACGGCGTGCGCGACACCAATCTCTTGCTGCTCCGTGCCGCGCGCATGCTGGGCGCGGGCGAGCCGACGGTCCTGCGCAAGGTCGTGCTGCCGTCGGCGCTGCCGTCGATCTTCACGGGCCTGAGGCTCGGCGTGGGCGTGGCGTGGACGGCGGTGATCGTGGCCGAGATGATCGCGGTGAAGTCGGGGCTGGGCTACGTGCTGTGGGACGCGTACTACGTGGGGCGGATGGACATCTGCGTGGCCACCATGTTCTCGGTCGGCCTCCTCGGCTTCGTCTCGGATCGTGTCATCGTCGGCCTGTCGCGGCTGGTGCTCCGGTGGCGGACGCTGGAGGCTCATGGCTGAGCCGGCGATCACGCTCCACTCCGTCTTCAAGGAGTTCAACAAGCGCGGCCACAAGGTAGAGGCACTGCAGGCCATCGACTTCGCGGTGGAGCGCAACGAGTTCGCCGCCATCCTGGGGCCGAGCGGCTGCGGCAAGTCCACACTGCTCAACATGGTGGCGGGCTTCGACACCCCCACGCGGGGCCACATCCTCGTCGACGGCGCGCCCGTGAACGGCCCCGCGCCCAGCCGGGCCGTCGTCTTCCAGGAGCCGGCCCTCTTTCCCTGGTACACCGTGCTCGACAACATCACGTTCGGCCCCAAGAACCGTGGCCTCGCTCCGGCGACGTATCGTCCGAAAGTCGATGCGCTGGTCGAGCAGGTCGGCCTGCGCGGCTTCGAGACCCACTACCCGGCCGAGCTCTCCGG
>Ga0209056_10001368_pt1 | contig 26872 bp, 36 predicted proteins | sample GraSoiAngelo_114_FD_185876 | JGI IMG/M metagenome (GOLD analysis project Ga0209056, IMG submission 185876) | Grasslands soil microbial communities from the Angelo Coastal Reserve, California, USA - 14_0903_13_40cm (SPAdes) (version 2) | ecosystem: Environmental > Terrestrial > Soil > Grasslands... | reverse complement strand
ATTTCCGCGGCTGCGCCGGACGTTCTTGACGAGCGTCCAACCGGTCGTGACGAAGTACCGTCGGGCCTCCGTCCGCCTCGACCGCACGTATTCCGCCCATCCGCGCGTGCTCAGGGATATCCGAATCTTGGACCTGGCCCTTTTCGGCGCAGTCTTCGCCCTTGTCGTGGTCGCAGGTCTCATTGGGCTCGCCCGGCTGTTCCTGGGCCCGCTTCCCGCCGGCGCCTCGGAACTGCCTCTCGCGGCAGCGTCCTCGTTCGTACGACTCTCCATCGCGTATGGCATCTCGCTTGCCTGGACGATCCCGTTGGCCGCCTGGATCGGACGCAGCCCCCGCGGATCCCGATACGTCACCCCCGTGCTCGAGGTCGCCGCGTCCCTCCCGGCGACGGCCCTCTTGCCGATTATCGTTGGATTCGCGTTGTTGGTCACCGCGACGCTGGGACCCGCGGCCGAGCTCTCCGCCATCCTCATCGCGTTGTTCAGCATGCAATGGTACCTGTTGTTTAACCTGATCGCGGGGGTTCGGGCCATCCCGGGGGATCTCCATGAGGCCGCGCGATCGTTCGGCCTCCGCGGGAGGACGTATTGGCGTCGGGTCCTGTTCCCGGCGATGGTCCCATCCCTCCTCACCGGGAGCATCACGGCCTGGGGCGCCGGATGGAACGCCTTGATCGTGTCCGAGTACATCCCCTTCCTCCGTCCGCCGCCGCATGTGAGCGGCCTCGGCTATCTCCTCGACATCTCGACGTTCAGCGTCCCGCCGAATAACGAGATGATCCTCCTCACGATCCTGATGATGATCGTGATCGTTCTCGCGATGAACAAGCTCCTCTGGCGGCCGCTGTACAAGCGCGCCGCGGTGAAGTACCGCGTGGAGATTTGAGGATGGAAGCCCCCCTTCTCGAAGTGAAGAACGTGACGAAGTCGTACTTCGAGAACGGGAAGGAGTTCAAGGTCCTCGACCTCGTTCGGTTCGAACTCGCCGAACGGGACTTCGTTTGCGTCGTCGGGCCCTCCGGATGCGGGAAGTCGACGCTGCTGCGCATCATCGTGGGGCTTGAGGCTTCCACGACGGGCCAGGTGTTGTTCGAGGGTTCCCCCATCCGCGCGGATAACCCGCAGGTCGCGATGGTCTTCCAGTCCTTTGCCCTCTTCCCATGGCTCACCGTGACGCAGAACGTCGAGCTCGGGCTCGAAGCCCAAGGGCGGCCTCCCGACGACCGTCACGCCCGTGCGCGCAAGTTCATCGATGCGGTCGGTCTCACCGGCTTCGAGAACGCGTTCCCTCGTGAACTGAGCGGGGGGATGAAGCAGCGGGTTGGGCTGGCGCGCGCCCTCGCAATCGAGCCGCTACTCCTCTGCATGGACGAGCCGTTCTCGTCCCTGGACCCCCTCACCGCACAGAACCTGCGGGACGAGATCCTGCAACTGTGGGAGAACCCGGATCTCCCGCCGGAAGCCGTGCTCATGGTCACCCACTCGATCGAGGAAGCGGTCTACCTCGCCGACCGCGTGATCGTCCTCTCGAGCCGACCCGGGCGGCTGGTCGCGGAGTTGGAGATTGACCTTCCGCGGCCACGGAACCGGAAGGAACCGGAATTCTACGGGTGGGTGGACGAAATCTATTCGTTGATCGTGTGATAGAGGCAGGTCAAGTGTCAAATATCGGGGACGATGTTGGACGGGAGACCCCCGTGACGGACTTCCGTTCGATGTCGAAGGTTTCCGTGGGCCAGATTCTCGGACTCGTTGAGGCGGTCGATGAGGTCGGCGGTGCCGCGGACGCCGCGACGATCTCGCGGGAGGCCGACATGGACGTCGATCGTCTCGGCCCGATCCTGACCGCGGCGGAGTTCCTCGGACTCGTGACTGTCCAGGACGGCGACATCCGAATCACGGATCTCAGCCGCAAGCTTCTGACTGCGAGTGTACGCGAACGCAAGCGAATCGTGCGGGAGATCATCGACGACCTGCCAACCTTCCGACTCGTCATGGACATGGCGCGAAACGCGGGCAGTCCGCTCGGCCGACAAGAGGTCCTGCAAGCCCTGGCAGACCGCGTCGGCAGCCATCAAGCCGAGGACGTCTTCAAGGCGCTCGTGTACTGGGGGCGCTACGCGGAACTCGTGCGGTACGACAGCGAGTCCGAGCAGCTCACGGTGCGCCCGGCGGCACCGATGTAACCGTTATCCCGTCGCGCCGAAGAACTGCCGCAAGACAGGATGCATCTCCATCATCTGCTCCCGCCCGATCGCTTCGTACAGTTGGATCATGATGCCGACCGAGAGCAAGACGCCGGTGCCGGACGCATTGCCCACCGTCCCGATCATGTCGGCGCCCGCCGCGAGGGCGCCCACGGAGGCTCCGGATATCACCGCCACCACCGGGATGTACCGGTCCAACACGCGACGGAGGATCCGCGGGTCGCGACGGAATCCGGGGATCTGCATCCCGCTCGACTCGATTTGCCGGGCGACGTCCTCGGGGCCCATGTTCGTCGTCATGATCCAGAACTTCGCGAACATCACGCTGCCGCCGATGAAGACGGCGAGGAAGACGACGATGTGGAGTAACACCTGCCAGTACGCGAGGCCGCGGAGATACACGCCATACGTCGACGGATTGAACAGCGGTAAGAGCCAGTCCTGCACCCCGTTCACGTTCGAAAAGTAATACGCCAGGCCCCCGATCGGCGTCGTCCGCTGAATCTGACCCGAGGTCACGCGGATGTCGGTCGCCTCGGGGTAGGCCCCGAGCCACGACGCGTGGCCGAGGACCGGCCACTCGGGATGTTGCCAGAAGAGGAGGGAGAACATGCTGACGTTCGCGAGGACCGCGGCGACGAGGATGACGGGGATGTTCGAGGCGTACATCAGGCGAATCGGATACCGACCGCGAGCTCCGCGGGCCATGCCGTGGGCGAGGGGGAGCTCGATCCGGGTCGATTCGACGTAGGCGACGAGGAGGAAGATCGCAACGGTGCCGATCAGGGCGATGAGGGGATTCGGAGGCTGGACCATGATCTGCTCGATCCCCCCGCTCGCGAGCCGGGCCCCGGGGTAGTTCTGGAGATACCACACGGTCTTCGGAATCGTGCCGGCGGGGACCGGGCTTCCCGCGCGAGACGGCTCCCAGTTGAAGGTCCCCGTGAAGATCTGTTGCGCCACGCCACCCGCGATGAACAGGGAGATCCCGGACCCGATTCCCCACTTCGAGACGACCTCGTCCATGAGGAACACGAGGTACGAGCCCGCGAACAGCTGGACGACGATCAGGAGCTTCGCAAGGAGGTCTCCGTGGCCCGGCGAGACGACGCCGAACAAGAACGATCCGTTCAAGTGCGTGACGAAGGTCGAGGACGGCGTCAGGAACCCGAAGACCTGCGGGATCGCCTCGACGAAGATCATGACGATCACGAGGAATTTCTGCGTGCCCTGGTAGACGCTCTTGTCCTCGTCGTCTTGCAGGTCGAGATTGATGATCTTCGCGCCCGCGAAGAGCTGCATGATGATCGAGGCCGTGACGATCGGACCGATCCCGAGATGCATGAGCGAGCCCTGGGCCCCCGCGAGGATGGCGCGCAAGCTCGAGAAAAAGTCGATGACGTTCCCCTGGTCCAGGCCGTAAATGAAAATATTCGTCATGGCGAAATACAGGATCAGGATCGCGAGGACCCAGAACATCTTCGTCCGGAAGTGGACGTGACCCTCCGGCCGGGTGACCGCAGGCAGGCGGTCCGTCAGCGGTTTCAGCGAATACAGCCGGCTCTTCTTCTTCTCTTCGAGGGGCATCGGCCTACTTCCCGGCGTCCCCTGGGAGGACGACCTCGCCGCCAGCGCCGGAGACCTTCGCGACGGCCGCCGAAGAGGCCTTCGCGACGGTGATCCGCATTGCGATCGTTACGCGACCAGACCCTAATAGCTTGTCGATTCCGGCGGCCGTCAGGTCGACGTTGATTCGAGAATCGTCCTTCTTCGCGTGCCCTGCGGCCTCGAACTCGCCGATCCGACGCGCGAGGTCTTCGAGGTCGATCGAGTTTGTCTCATGAGGCTGTGAGTGACGGGTGAAGCCGTGGCGGCCGAAGTGGTCCGGCTCGTACTTGATCATCCACTTGAACTTGTGCTTATGGAGCCCGGCCATCCCGGTGCCGCCGCGCCCGCCCGCGCCGCGGCCGTGTTTCTTGCCACGCCCATGGGTGCGGCTCCCCCGCAATTTGCGGGTCCTAGAGACCATCGGTTGCCTCCTCGATGATCATCCGCTGCAGGAGTTCGTTGATCGTCTTCCCGCGGTAGCCGAGGTCGCCGCCGTCGTGGTATCCGCGCTTGATCCCGCGGTACCCTTTGCGGGGCGGCGGCAGGCGAATGACGGGCCGCAGCTGCCGGACGTCTTGCAAGGTCGCCTCGCCTTTCGCGATCGCCTGGCTCAGGTCCCAGATCGACTTGTACTTGCTGTGTCCCTTCACGAACGCATCGTCGATCGGCTTGTCGCCGACTTGGCGCCCGCGACGGAGGAGGAGTTTCGCGAGGACCTCCGGGTCGACCTCGCCCCATGTGACGTAGTCCTTCACGAGATGCAACATGCCGCGGACCGTGGCGTCCTCCGGGACGATCGAGCAGTGGTTCTGCCGTGTCAGATGGAGCATCCGCAGGGTGTCTTTCACTTGATGCCGAAGGTCGCCTTTCCCCCGAAGGCGAAGGACCGCGAACGTCATTCTTCCGGAGCCTCCCCTTCCTCCGCTCCTTCCGCCGGCTCTTCGGTGAGGGTCTCCCCCTCGACCGCGACCTCCTCGGGCAGTTCCGCCGGGGGCTCCGGCGTCGGTGGGGCCTCGATCTTGCGGACAAAAACCTGCTCGGCGCCCGCCTTGATCTTGAGGCGCTGCGTCTGCTCCGCCCGCACCTTGACTTGGACCGTTTTGCGCAGCGCGTCGAACGTCGCGAGCGCGTAATTCACCGTCGTCTTCGTGTGGCCCTTCGTGAATCCCCACGCGTCGGTGATGCCGGCGAGACGCAGCACGCTCTTCGCGACGTCGCCCACCGCCAGGCCGACGCCTTGCGGCGCGGGTTTCAGGACGACCTCGACCGATCCGCTCCGGCCTGTGACCTTGAACGGCAATGAATGGGCGCGCATGCAACCGCACTCCCAGGAGCCGCAGCCCCGTTTGATTTCGATCATGTTGAGCTTCGCGTTGTCAATCGCCCGCCGGATCGACGGTCCGACCTCGCGCCCTCGGGCCCGCCCGAGCCCCGCGAACCCGTCCTTGTTCCCGACGATGCACGTAATGACGAAGTTCACCCGACGCCCGGAGTCGGTCATCCGCTGGACCATGTTGACATCGAGCACCTCGTCCTCGGTCTCCGGGAGCAGGATATCGACAATCTCGGGCTCGCGGACCGGCAGGCCGGTGCGAATCGCGTCGCCAAGCGTCGTCACCTGCCCCGCGATGACCATCCGTCCGAGCTTCGTCTTCGGAAGCCACTCGCTCAGATTCCTCTCCGGTCGGGCGGCGCGGGCCTGCCGTTTTTGGCGGCGTCCGCCTCGCCGCTGGGGCATCAGGGCGCCTCCAGCTTCGTCTTCACGGCGTCAAATTGACTCGCGAGGCCCTCGCCGATGTGAGCCCCCCGAATGCGATCCTTCGATGGTAGCACCTCGGGACTGTGCGGTACGCTCACCCCGGAGTCCAAGAGGCCTTGGAGCGCGGCGAACAGACGGCCGCCTTTGGAAGGCCGCTGTGTTCCGAGATCGAGGATCCCATCCGTGACGCCCTTCGCAGCGGCCCGCTTGCCCGCGAGGTAGCCCGTCAGGTAAGCGGCGGGGAGATTCCCGGTGCCCGCGGCCCATCCGCGGTCCTTCAGCTCAAGCGACTGCGCCGAGGCGAGAACTTGGTCGCCCGCCGCCTCTGCCCGAACGAATTGCACAATCGTCTGACGGAGCGTCTTGCGAACCACGATGCGCGGCTTCCCGCTTCGGAGGAGTTTCGATCGCGTCCGATAATCCGTGCGGCCTTCCCGGCGACGCCGGAACGGCGTCCGATAGTGGGGACCTTGGGTCATTTCGCCGCCTCCCGAACCGCGCCTGCGGCGCGCAGCTGTTGGTCCAAGTGTGCTTTTGATTTGAACATCCCGCCTTTCGCCTGCGCATAGAACCGGCGGTAGGTGTGAACGTCGATGCGGCCTTGGTCTCGGAGCTCCCGCAGATGGCGGCGCATCCCGCGGATCACGCTGATCCAGCGCCTCTTCTGCGGCGTTCGCGCGTTCAGCGCGCCTTCGCGGCTCCCATGGCCGCGCCGACGACCTTTCGCCTTCTGCGCCGCACGATATCGAGCCCGACCCCGGGAGACGCCCTGCACGGGGCGCTTCTGGATGATGTTCCGACGGATCAGATTCCGAATCCCGTCGCGCGTGATGGCGTCGAGGATGTCGTCCTGAGCCTTCGGGTCCGTTGTGATCCACACCCGGTTCACCCCGATGCCCAGGATTGACGCGGCGAGACGCCGCTGGTAGTCGAACCTCATTCCGTCACCATCCGGTTGAGCACGCGCAGGCCTTTGTCGTCGCACGCTTTCTCGATCAGCTCCCGTTTGCGGGTGCCGACCCCGTGGGCGATGCGGACCGCCTGCGTCGCGGCGTCGAGTCCTTCGAGCTGCCCTTCGTTGTGAACGAGGACCTCTCGGAAGCCGCTCGGGTGGAGTCCGCGGACGGCCCGCGGTCCCCGGTACCCGATCGAAGGGAGATTCCACCGATAGCCGAAGTGACGGCGCAGCTTCGATTGGCCGCCTTGCGGCTTCCGCCAGGCATCGTCGAACTTGGTATACCGGAACCACTCCTGGCGACGGAACTTTGGCCGCTGGGCGTTCTTCGCGGATCGGAAGGCGAGGAGTCTCTTCAGGCGGGGTTCGAGTTTCGGCTTCGCTCGCGGCTCGTGAACTTCTGCCTCGGCCTCTTCTTCCTCTTCCTTCTTTTCCCGTTTCGCCTTCTCTTTCTTCTCCTTCTTGGTCGGCTTCGGTTTCTCCTTGGGCTTCTCGGCTGGTTTCTTTCCCGCCTTCGGCGGCGCGGGTTTCTCTTCTTCCTTTGCGGCTGTCTTTGCCGCCTCTTTCTCGACGTATGCCCGAAGACGTTTGCGAAGGTCGTCGACTTTGCCTTCTTGGCTCAGCGCGTACCGTTCGGTCCAGACGATCAGCTCGGCTTTCTTCGCGGTGCGGATCTCGCCCGCGGTCGGGAGCGCTTGCTTGGGCTCGGGCGGCGCCTCGGGGACGGCGGTCTTTTTCGCCTTCTTAGCGACTTTGGTCTCCGGTTTCGACTCCGTCTCCTCAGCCATTCAACGCCTCCCCGGCCTTCTTCGTGATGTAGATGCCGTCCTGGAAAATCCGCGAGTCAAATCCCCGAATCCGAGTCGCCTGCTCGATGTTCGCGGCCGTCTGACCGACCGCTTCGACATCGGGGCCCGTCAGCACGACCGCGTCACCTTGGACCTCGACTTTCGTTTCGCCGATGATCCTCGTCTTCCGCGGGAACTTTTCCCCGAGGAAGTTTTCAATGATGAACTCGGAGCCCTTCACGGTCGCCTTGAGCGGAAAGTGGCTGTATACGATTTTCATCTCGTACGTGAAGCCGTCCGTCACGCCGACAATCATGTTCCGGAGGTGGGCCGCGAACGTCCCGACCAGGGCGGCCTCGCGCCGGTGTGGAAATTCACTGCGGACCGCGGCCTGCTTCCCCTTGACGGTGATCTCCACGCGCGGGTGCGACAGCTTCCGGCGCAACGTATGGCCATGGCCGGCGACAATGACCGAGTCCCCTTCGACCCCAACTTCGATCCCGTCCGGGATGTCGACCAACTCTTCTAGCAATCCGGAGACGGGCATGGGGCACCTCAGTACACGTAGGCGATGAGTTTCCCACCTACGCCGATCTGTTTCGCCTTCGTCTGGGAGATCACGCCTTCCGTCGTCGTCAGGATGAGCACGCCGAAGTCCTGGGCCGGCAGGTAACGGGCTTCCCACTTCTCGAGCTCCGTCCGCCGCACCGCGAACCGCGGCTTGATCACCCCGCAGTTGTTGATGCTCCCCACGAGCGCCACGCGGTACAGGTTCCCCCGGCCGTCCTCGATGAGTTCGAACGAGCGGATGTACTCGCTCTCCTGCATGACCTTCAGCACGCGGCCGATGAGCTTCGACGCGGGCCGGATCATGCATTCCGCTTTTCCAGCGGCCTCCGCGTTGCGAATCGTCACCATGGCGTCGTTGAGCGCATCTTGAAGCATCGGATCCCCTAGCTGTATTTCCGGAAGCCGAGCTCGTACGCGATCTCCCGGAAGCATTGGCGGCACAGATGGAGGCCGTACCGCCGCACGATGCCCCGCTTCCGGCCGCACCGCAGGCAACCCTTCTTCCGCCCGAAGTCTTTCGTTCGCCTCACTCGACCACCTCGACCTTGAAGTGATCCTTGATGAACTGCATGCCCTCGGTCCGCGTCACGCGGTGTCGCCGCGGAATCGGACGGGGGTGTATCGCCCGGCGGGCGACGCGCCACCCGGGTCGCTGGAGGCTGACGCTCACGTCCATCCCGAACACGCCGATCTCCGGATCGTACTTCATCCCCCGGAAGTCCGTGTAGTCCTGGATGCCGAACGAGAAGTTCCCGGCCGGGTCGAAGCTGTACCCCGGAAGCCGGTTGTTCCGGATCGACAGCGCCTCTTTGAGGAACTCCTCCGCGGGCGCTCCGCGGAGCGTGACGCGGGTCCCGATCGGCATGTTCCGGCGGACACCCCAGTCGCGGATGGCGCGGTGACTCAAGGTCTGGACCGACTTCTGCTTCGTCACGAGCTCGAGGACCTTCTGCGCTTTGACGAGCTTCTCGCCGGCCTCGCCCACGCCGACGTTGACCACGACTTTCTCGATCCGGATCTCCCGCATTCCCGCCATGGTCCCACCTAGATCGCCGGCGCCTCCGGCATTCGGATCGACGGGGCCTCCTTGCCGACGACGAAGACCTTGCCCACGTCCGTCGAGAAGCCTTCCGTGAACGTGACCGTGTTCGCCCGCGGGTTCCGTGTCCGCTGGACCTCGAGCACATGGGCGATCTCCCCGACGTGCTGACCGCCGGTGACGAGAACCGGCGCGCCTTTGTCCAGCTCGTAGGCCTCCACGACCTTCTGGTCGGGGATCTGGACTTTCAGCGTCGCGCCGGTCTTGTATGCATCCTTCGGCAACAGCATGTTCCGGCCATCGTGGAGATTCAGCTGCGTCTTGCCGCCCCGGACCGTGGTCTTGTCCTCGATCCGACACAGCTTCCACGTCGCATCGTTACTCTCGATCGGGACGAGCGCCATCCGTCCGCGGGTGTTCACGAGCATGCGGAAGTTGGCTTTCGTCTCCTGCAGAGAGAGCACATCCATGAGTCCGACCGGGAATTTCGGGTCGGTCACGACCCGGCCATCGACCCGTACCCCGCGATCGTTGAGGACGTGCCTCGCCTCCCGAGCCGAGGCGCAGACCTTCAGCATGTCCCGCAAGATGAGCCCCATGGGGACGCTGGCGTCGATTGGGTGGGGCCCCGCGGACGGCCTCAGGACCCAAAAGTCCGTCTTCCGCGCGATCGTCCAGCTGCGGGGCGCCGGCAGGCGCTTCAGGTGCTTCTTCACGCCCTTGCCTCCTCGAATTTCCGCCGCCGCCATGGGTCCGTATCGTCCATCCGGATGATCATCAGGTTCGACGCGTGGAGGGGCCGTTCGACCTTTTTCTCGTCGACCTTCTCGATCGTAATCCCTTCGATGACGACGGTGCCGTGCACCCGATCGACGGAGACCACCTTGCCTTCGCGGCCGCGGAAGCCCCCGCGCATGATTCGGACCGTGTCTCCCTTGCGGACCGGGAGGGCGCGCGGCAGGCGACCTTTCGCCTTGTCATGAAGTTCCGGCGCGAGATGGGAGGACGCCAGCAAGCGTTTCACATGGAGCGGCGCGTTCGCCGCCCGTTTTCGCTGGGTCCGGGGTTTGGAGCTCGTCATGGGGAACCTCACACGATCATGCTTGCGGTCGCCGCCACCCGCGGCCATCGTTCCGCGGCCTCGCGGGCCACGGGACCTTTGATATCGGATCCCTTGACCTCGCCTTCCGGCGTCACGATCACGCAGGCGTTGTCCTCGAATTGGACCATCATCCCTTCGGGTCGCCGGAACGGACGCCGCTGGCGCACGACCACGGCGTTCATCACCTGCTTCCGGGTCTCCGGCGTCCCTTTCTTGACCGAGACCACGAGGAGGTCCGCGATCCCCGCGGAGGAGATGCGGTTCCGGACGCCCCGGTACTTCATGACCTCAATAATCTCCACAATCTTCGCGCCCGTGTTGTCGATGCACTCGAGGCGCGCGCCTTTCGGGAGGCCGCGCGTCTGGCGACCCGGGAGGCCCTTCATCCGGCGACCCCCTGGTTGTGGATCGCGACGAAGTGCACGGTCTTCCCGAGCGGACGGCACTCCATCGCCAAGACCCGATTCCCGACCTGGAGGCCGAGGCACGGCGGCGCGTGGACGTTCACCCGGCGCGTCCGCTTCTCGTACCGCTGATACTTCCGGATGAATCGTAAGTGTTCCCGTTCGATGACGACCGTGTTTTGCATCCGGGTCGAGACGACGACCCCTTCCAGGGTCTGGCCCCGGACCGGCAGCCGCCCGTGGAACGGACACTTCGGATCCGTACAGGTCTTCTCGGGGACGGGGACATCGATGCCCACGTCGCGCACTCCCGGCTGTCGAGGCTTCGGCCCCGCTGTGGGAGCCGCAACGGCCGGCTTCTTCTGCGCTTTCTTTCCTGCCGTATCGATCACCGAGCCTTCTTCACGCGGTCTTCCGGCCGGTAGCGGATCTCGTCGCCATCGATCTCAAAGCCGCCCGGAACCGCGAACCGGAACCGGGTTCCGTGCTTCGGGATCCGCTTCTCTTCGCCGCGTACGTCGACGATCAGCATGTTCCGCGTCTCGTCAACGACCCGGCCTTCGAGATGCGCCTGGCTCGGGTCGCTCGCGCCGATGACCTCGACGCGCAAGCCGATCAGCTCGTGCTTCCGCAGATTCACGGCCCATCCCTCGAAGCCGCGTGAGTCCGCGTCCACATCAGCTCTCCTCTCCCGCGGGAGCCGGCTTCTTGCCGGCGGCGGGGACCTGCCCGCGACCGAGTCGTTCTTCCTCCCGCATGATCGTAAGAATCCGGGCGATGTTCTTTCGGAGGGCCCGGATCTTTCCCGGATTCGGCGGGGCTCCGCCCATCGCCGCCACCCCGCGCTCGTGCATGAGCTCGTCTCGAAGCTCCACGAGCTTCTTTGCGATCGCCTCGGCGTCCATTCCTCGGATCTCTTTCGTCCGTAGCAGCGGCATTAGGCTTCGTCGCCTCCTCCCGCGTCGATCGTCGCGTCGACCCCGAGCTCTTTCACTTCCTTCGCGACCTTCTTGAGGCGCTTCGCCGCAACCTTGCCCTTCTTCACTTTCTTCGTCGTGGCGTCGGATTCCTCGAGGACCGCGAGGGCGTCAACGTCCTCGGCCGCTTCGCCCTCCAAGGCGGGGGGCGCTTCCAACGGGACTTCCTCCAACCGCTCGACGGTTTGCGGCACCACGACAGGTGCCGCCTGCGCGGCCGCCGCGGCGGCCAAGTATTCCGCCGAGGGCTGTTTGATCTCGACTTCGTCCGGCAGCTTCGCCCGCGGATCCATGATCTCGACGGTGACGCCGATGATCCCGGGCTTGAGCTTGGCGGCCGCGAACCCGCGGTCCATCCACAGATTGCGCGGCTCGCCGCAGTACTTGATGTGGCCCGCCTTGAATTTCTCCGTGCGGTGCCGCTGCCCCGTGAGCTTTCCGGCGATCACGACGAGGCAACCTTTCGCGCCGGCCTCCATGATCCGGCGGACTGTCGAGTGGCCGGCTCGGCGGAAGTGCCAGCCGCGCTCGAGGGCGTTCGCGAGTTTTTCCGCCATAATCTGCGCATTGAGCGCCGGGCTCCCGACCTCTTGGACTTCAATCTGCGGGTTGTCGAATTTGAACTGGCGCTCGACCGCCTCGGTGAGGCTCTTGATCGCCCCGCCCTTCCTGCCAATCACGAGCCCTGGTCGCTCGGCGAGAAGCGTGACCCGTGTGCCCATCGGCGTGCGCTGGATGTCGAGGCCCCCGAAGCCCGCGCGGCGGGTCTCGTTCATCAAGTATTCTTTGAGCAAGACGCGTCGAACGTTCTCGACGATGATCCGTTTGTCCTTCCGCTCGACCTTCGATTCCCGCGCCATCTCAGACGACCTCCTCGAGCACGATTTCCAGGTTCACGGTGTCCGAATTCCACGGACTGCTCCGGCCGTAAGCGCGAGGTCGGAAGCCTTTCGTCGTCGGCCCCTTGTGGGCGTTGATTACTTTCAGGACCATCGAATCGGGATCCTCTTTTCCCGTGAACTCTGCGTTCGCCACCGCGCTCTCGAGGATCTTGAGGAACGCTTTCGCCGCTTTGACGGGATACCGGGCGGGCCCCGTCCCGGACTTGTGGGCCACCCACCGCTTGTATTTCTTCATCGGCACGGGCTGCTTGAGGCTGATGACGCCCTCCAGGTAGTCGCGCGCCTGGTCGACCGTCTTGCCTCGCAGCTGTCGCGCCAACTCGACGGACTTCTTCCACGCAAGCGGCAGGTCTCGGCCATAGGCTCGGGCCATCGTCTCGATCTTGTATTCGACCGTGTACCCGCGTTTCGTCATCGCCCTCACTTCAGCGGCATGAACTTCGACGAGCGCGTCGCGCCGACACCGGGACCACTGTGGACAACGGCCTTCCGCGTCATCGCGAACTCGCCGATGTAATGCCCGATCATCTCGGCCTTGATCTCGACCGTCACGAACTCCTTCCCGTTGTGGACCGCGACCTTCTTGCCGATGAAGTCCGGCAAGATGGGCACGTCGCGGCAGTGGGTCCGGACCGCCTCGTCGCTCCCGTTCGCGCGCAGCTTTTCCACGAACGTGAGGCGCTCCTCGTCCAGCCCTCGGATGAACGAACGGCGTGGCCTCGCCGGGAGAAGTTCGATGATCTCCTCGAGGGTCATCGCCTTCATCTCGTCGAGCGTGTAGCCTCGATACGTGAACTCCTTCTTGCGCCGCGTCTCGACGAGCCCTGCGCGCTTCCGCAGCTTGCGTCGGGCGGCTTTCGCCAGACCCCCCATCTTCTTCGCCATGTCACGTCCTCCGTCGCTTCGCCTTCAGCCGTTTCGGCTGCGGGCCCATCCGGCCGACCTTGCGGCCAGGTGGCACATCGTAGCCCACCGTCGACGGTTTCCCGACGTGCTGATGGGAGCCGCCGCCATGGGGATGATCCACCGGATTCATCGCGACGCCGCGAACCTTGAACATCGCCTTGCTGAAGGAGCGGAACGAGAACCACTTCTTGCCCGCTTTCGTGAACGGCTTGTCGCCCCGGCCCGCGCCCGCAACCGCGCCAATCATCGCGCGGCAATCCGGGTGGAAGCTGTGGAACTGGCCCGACGGAAGCTGAACGACCGTTCGGTCGCCGTGACTCACCACCACGGCCTGGGTCCCTGCGGCACGGACGAATCGGCCACCGTCCCCGGGCCTCGCCTCGATGTTGTAGACGAGCGTGCCTTCCGGGATGTCGCGGAGCGGCAATGTGTTCCCGCGATCAATATTCGTCGCGCCGTGCGTCACACGTTGGCCGACCGCGAGTCCATCGCACGCAATCATGAGAATCTCTTGGCCGTCGAAGCGAACTCGCGCGAGGGGCGCCGTATGGCCGGGAGCCTGGAAGATCTCCGTCACAATCCCGTCCCCGCGGCGCGCGGGAAGCGTCACGGGGCCCGGATGCCGATGGCTCGGAGATCGATACGTGGGCGACGTACCGCGCCCCCGACGTTGACCCCGAAGATTCTTCCCCATCAGAACACCCCGATCCGCATGCCAATCTCTTCCGCGGAGAACCCCGGTTTCAGCTTGATGATCGCGTGCTTCCCGTCGCGACGTACGAACGTGTTGACTTTCGCGACTTTCACCTGGAAGAGCTCTTCGAAGGCCTTTTTCACCTGGTCGCGGGACGCCTCCCGCCGGACGAGGAACTCGAGTCGGTTTCCGTCTTTCAGGTTCTGTGCCGGAGTCCCTTGCATCATGTTCAGCGTCTTTTCGGTGACGTACGGATGGAGGAGAATCTCGTGGGGTTTCATGCGGGCCAACTCCGGAGGACCTCGAGCGCTCCTTCGCTGAAGACGGTGAGGCGGCCCGGATCCCCACCCGGCGCAAGGATCTCGGCGTTCAACGCCGCGGGGCTCACGACCTCGACGCCGGGGAGATTGCCGAGGAGGCGCCGGACCTTCTCCGGGCCCTTCACGACGATCAGCAGGCTCCGCGGCTGGCGGTACCGCCGCCCGCGCATCTTGCCTCGGCCCGCGCGAACGTGTCGACCGTCCTTCGACCGTTCTACGTCGGCGAGGAGGCCGAGATGCTTCAGGATCTTGAGGCCCTCCCGGACCATGCCGCTCTCCGGCTCGAGTGTTTCGAGCGCGTCCTCCACGACAATCGGGAGACTGACGTCCGCATCGAATCGGTGTCCGCGGGAGGCGACCATCGCGGAGTCCTTCAACGCGGCAATCGCCGCGTTCCGCGCGAGGCGTCGTTCGTGTTCGTTCACTTTCTTCGCCCAGACCTTGTCGGGACGCGGGGGATGTGCGCGTCGGCCGCCCATCGTCCCGGGCGCCTGCGCGCCGATCATCGTGCCGCGGATGCGAGGCACCCGGGAGACGCCGTGCCCTTTCCCCGACCATCGCACCGAGTGTCGCATCCCCGCGTGAGATGAAGGACCGTACGGCTGTCGTCGGTTCGCTTGGAACGCGGTAACCGCGCGTCGAATGAGGTCGACTCGAATATCCGACTGGAACACGCCCGGAAGCGCCACGGTCTTCACGACGTCGCCGTCGAGCGAGTACACGTGGACGTTACCCGCTGGAGGGCGCGGCGCTTCCGCTTCCTTCTCCTTCGCCTTCGGCGCCTTTGTCGCTCTCGGCGCCTTTGCGGGCGGCTTAGCGCGTCCTCGGCGCTTCGGCGCCCGCTTCGACTCCGCGGATCTCGTCGGCGTCGCGTCGTTCTCCTCGGGATCCGCCGTCGCTTTCACACTCCTTGCTTCGATTGCCGCGAAACGTACGTGAGGTCGGGAGACTTGTCGAGCTTGACGTATCCGCCGCGCGCCGCATCGCGAAACCGGATCAGACGTTTCGTTGGCCCCGGAATCGAGCCGTGGAGGAGCACGTACGGATTTCGGATATTTCCATAATGAAGGAACCCTCCGTCCGGGGTGACGTCATCTCCCTTTTCGCCAATCTTGAGGATGCGCTTGTTGTACTCCGTGCGCTGATGGTAGCCGAACTGTCCGCCTTGCGGGACGGTCGGCCGCACGTACCCAGGTTGGAAGTTCCCCAGCGTTCCGATGTTCCGTCGGTGTTTCGAGTTCTTGTGGCTCAGGAGCCGCGTCCCCCACCGCGTGTGGTGCCCCTGCCATCCTTTCCCCTTGGTGATCGCCGCCACGTCGACCATCGACCCTTCGCGGCAGAATTCCGTGACGGGAATCTCCTTACCGAGCAGTCCCCTCGCGTACTTGATCCGTTCCTCGATCGACCCGCCGCCGACTCGATTCTCCATGAGATCCGGTTTCTTCTTCGGGACGCCGGTCACGAGGGAGGGCTGTGTGTACGTAATCACGCGGACCTCGTCAATCTGCGCCGGATCGACGGATTTCCACGCCGCCTCGACGTCGTAGTCCTTGGGAATCGGGAAGACCCGCCGGAGCTCCGCGTCGAGCTGCGCAGCCCACACTTCCGCTTTTGTCTGCAAGCCTTCGGGGTTTCGGCGGTAGAATCGGATTGCGGCAACCCGCATTGGAGGAACCTCGACGACCGTGACCGGAACCTGAACCTCCTGACCGGAGGTCGTGGAAGTTGGCCGGTAGTCGACGACGATCGCGTGCGTCATGCCCGCCTTGTAGCCCGCGAATCCTTGGAGCTTTGGTGCGCTCCCGTCGACGTCGGGCCAACTCGAGAAGTGGGGAATCGGGCTCTCGCTGCGCTTGCGGGGCGAAAAGCCCATCGAGCCGTGTCGCGGTCGGTGTTCCTTCGGCACAGGCCACTCCTCCGATAGAGTGGTCTCTCGTCGCGTTCGAAGAGGCGCGGCGTTCTGTCGCGTCACCGTGACGCTGCCTGCGACCCCACAAGGATCGGGCCCGCATTTCCGGGATCCGAAAACGGATTGCCCGGGGTCGTCTGGTCGACGCGCTGGGCCGCCCACATGGAGGGGGCGTATATAACTCTTTGCGGAACGAGGCTCCGCCTCCCTGGGAATTTGTCGTGGGCGATCCGCGCAATCGAGGTTAGCGAACGAGCGCCCGCGGTTTTGTCTTCAGCGGCTCAAGCGGCTCGATCACGATCGGCTTGACGATCGGTTCGTCCGCCTTCTCCTCGTTCTCGAGTTCGTCCGGGTCTGCGAGCGCCCGCCAGAACGCTTTCATGCGCGCATCGTAATATTCGTCACACATGGCCGCGCCTTCGCGGCCACATACTCGACGAGGATACAAAATGGTTCGCCTTTCAGCCGATCCCATTGGGGCCATCGAGACGAACGCGAGGCTCGCGCGATTCCCCTGTATCGTCGGTGATAACACTCCCATAACGTTTAAGCGGGCCACGCAGGCTATGCCGCGTCGTTGGGCGGTTCTCCATGGAAGTCAAGCGGATGAAAGTGAAAGTCTGCCTCGTGGGTGAGGCGGCCGTTGGCAAGACGTCCCTCATCCGCCGATTCGTCTTGGAGAATTTTGACGACAAGTACATCCAGACGCTGGGCACGAAGGTCTCGAAGAAGGAACTCACCTCGCGGTCCCCGGACGGTTCGGGGGAACTGAAGATCGACATGACAATCTGGGACATCATGGGCCAGAAAGGCTTCCGTGAGCTGCTGAAGGAGGCGTACTTCTACGGAGCCCGCGGGATCCTTGCGGTGTGTGACGTCACGCGGAAGAAGACCCTCGATGACCTCGACGACTGGATCGAAGGCGTCTACAGCGTCACCGGGAAAATCCCGATCGAGTTTCTCGGCAACAAGATCGATCTTCGAGATCAACTCCAGATTAGCGAGGACGAGATGGTCCAAGCGGCGCGTGCATACGACAGCCCGTTCCACTTCACGTCCGCGAAGGCCGGTGTGAACGTCGAAACGGCGTTCCAGTCGCTCGCGGAGCGCGTCGCGAAGGAGCGGTACGCGAGAAAAGTGCTCCCTGATGAATAAAAATTATCAGGGGCGATACTCGCGTCCTCACGGTACATAAGACCGTGCTCGATGGGTGACGCATGATGGCCACGCCCGCCGTTGTCGGGCAAAAGCGCCTCAAAGCGAAGGTATGCCTGGTCGGGGACGTGGCGGTCGGGAAGACCTCCCTGATCAAACGCTTCGTCCAAGACGAGTTCGACGACCGATACATCGCCACGGTCGGCACGAAGGTCACGAAGAAGACGGTCGACGTGGTGTGGCGCGGTGCACCCGCGACGCTCGACATGATGGTGTGGGACATCATGGGTGAAAAAGGGTTTCGGGCTCTGCTCCGGGACGCGTACTTCGAGGGCTCCCACGGTGTCATCGCGGTCTGCGACATGACTCGCAAAGACACCTTCTACGACCTGAACAACTGGGTCCAGATGATCCGCAAACAGGTCGGCAACGTCCCAATCGTGTTCCTGGGGAACAAGATGGACCTCACGGAGCGGCTCGTCGTGAGCCAAGAGGAATTGGCGCGCATGAGCACCATCCACGCGGCGACGCACTACTTCTCATCCGCGAAGACCGGATCCGGCGTAAACGAGGCGTTCAAATCACTCGCGGAAGCGATTGGACGCCGCGGCGAAGCGTGACGGAAAGCCGTCCTCCGAATCGTACTGAACGGGCTGCTGTTATCTCAAGAGATAACCGCTGGCCAACGGATTTATAACCTAACACGTGTCCGAGCGCAGCGTCTGGCTCGAGGACGGAAATGGACCGCCAGAAAATGAAGGTTAAGATCTGCCTCGTCGGCGAGGGCGCCGTCGGCAAGACGTGCTTGATCCGTCGGTTCATCCAAGACCAGTTCGACGATCGATACATCTCGACCCTCGGCGCGAAGGTCTCGAAAAAGGAGATCCGGGTTGATGGCCCGAACGGCGGGATCGATATCGACATGACGATTTGGGACATCATGGGTGAAAAAGGGTTCCGCGAGCTGCTGAAGGAAGCGTACTTCCACGGAGCCCAGGGCGTGCTCGCCGTGTGCGACCTCACGCGGAAGGAAACGCTCGACGACCTGGGCGACTGGGTCGCGGCCGTCGTCAAGGTCACGGGCAACGTCCCGATCGCGTATCTGGGGAACAAGTACGACCTGAAGGACCAGATGGTCGTGAGTCGGGCGGATCTCCAGGGCGCGGCTCAGGCCCACGGCTCGCCGTACCTCTTCACCTCTGCCAAGACCGGCGAGAACGTCGAAGTCGCCTTCTCGAAGCTCGCGCAGATGATCGCGCAGCGGGCGTCGTAGCGCGTCGGCAGCTCCTCAACCGGCTTCAACTTCGCAGAACCCGTGCGCGTCCCCGGAGGACCGCCCATCCGATGCGACGTCTCATTCGAGTTTTCTAGGTCAAAGTGTTTAAGTAGAGGCGTCGTGTATTCAAACAACACCAGGCGTGGGGCCGGTCAGAAGATGGTGGAGACGCCGGGAGAAACCGAGGAACTCCCTCCTGTGGACTCCTGGATCAACAAGCTCGATTTCCGCTCGACCGCGGAAGTCAAGATTCCCGAACGACTTGTAGACCAAGTGATTGGCCAAGAGCGCGCTGTCGAAGTGATCCGCAAGGCCTCGGAGCAAAAGCGGCACGTGATGCTCATCGGCGACCCGGGCACGGGCAAGTCGATGCTCGCTCGCTCGATGACGGAGATGCTGCCGCGGGACGATCTGCAGGACATCATCGTTTACCACAACCCGGAGGATCCGAACGAGCCGAAGATCCGGGTCGTGCCCTCGGGGAAAGGGCGCGAGATCGTCAACGCCCAGAAGGCCGAGGCGATGCAGCGCCGGGAGCAGAAGCAGTCCATGGTCATGACGATCGTGTTCTTTATCATCGGACTGGGCGTCATCATGGCCTGGGACTGGGGCGCAGCGACTCCCGGCTTCAAACAAGAAGCGCCGAACATCATCCTGTTCGCGATCCTCGTCGCGGCGATCATCTACATTGCGACCCGGTACACGGGCCACCGCCAAGAGACGCTGATGGTGCCCAAGCTCCTCGTGAACCACACGCCCGATGAGATGCCGCCCTTCATCGACGCGACCGGTAGCCATGCGGGCGCGCTCCTCGGCGACGTGAAGCACGACCCGTTCCAGAGTGGCGGGCTCGAGACGCCTGCCCACGAGCGGGTCGAGGCCGGGGCGATCCACAAAGCCCACAAGGGCGTCCTGTTCGTCGACGAGATTAACGTTCTTCGGATGGAGAGCCAACAGAGCCTCCTCACCGCGATGCAGGAGAAGAAGTTCTCGATCGTCGGGCAAAGCGAGCGGTCCTCCGGCGCGATGGTCAAGACGGAAGCCGTGCCGTGCGACTTCATCCTCGTCGCCGCGGGGAACCTCGATGCGGTCCAGGGGATGCACCCCGCGCTCCGCTCCCGGATCCGAGGGTACGGATACGAAATTTACATGAAGAGCACGATGCCGGACACCTCGATGCGGTCCAGGGGATGCACCCCGCGCTCCGCTCCCGGATCCGAGGGTACGGATACGAAATTTACATGAAGAGTACGATGCCGGACACGGAGGACAATCGACTCAAGCTCGTCCGGTTCGTGGCCCAAGAGGTCGCGAAGGACCGGAAGATCCCGCACTTCGACCGCACCGCGGTCCTCGAAATCCTCCGGGAGGCGCAACGGCGTGCGGGCCGTCGCGGTCAGCTCACGCTGCGACTCCGAGAACTCGGAGGCCTGATTCGCGTCGCCGGCGACATCGCCCAGGAAGGGAGTTCGCCGCTCGTGACCGCGAAGGACGTCTTGGATGCGAAACGGATTGCCCGCTCCCTCGAGCAGCAGGTCGCGGACCGGATGATCGAGCGGGGCAAGGAGTACCAGACGTTCATCACCACAGGAGCGATCGTGGGCATGGTCAACGGCCTCGCGGTCCTCGTCGGAGACAACTCGATCGCCGAGTTCAGCGGCATCGTCTTGCCGATCGCCGCCGAAGTGACGCCCGCCCAGGCGAAACAGGGTGGCCGGATCATCGCGACCGGGCGCCTCGGAGAAATCGCAAAGGAAGCCGTCGAGAACGTCGCGGCTTTGATCAAGAAGTACACGGGCGAAGACATCTCGAACCACGACATCCACGTCCAGTTCGTCGGATCGCGGGAAGGCACGGAGGGCGACAGCGCATCGATCTCCGTCGCCACGGCCGTCATCAGCGCGCTCGAGGAGGTCCCGGTGAATCAGACGGTCGCGATGACGGGGTCCCTCAGCGTCCGGGGACAAGTCCTCCCGGTCGGCGGTGTGACCGCGAAGATTGAGGCCGCGGCGGAACTCGGCCTCAACAAAGTCGTGATTCCCCGCGCGAATCTGAAGGACGTCCTCCTGGAGGACAAGTACCAGGGCAAAATCGAGATCGTCCCCGTGGACACGCTGAGCGAAGTCCTCGAGGTGGCGCTCGTGGGCCCGAAGAAGTCCGGGCTCATCAGCAAGCTCGCGGCCCTCATACCCAAGATGACGCCGGACAAACCGGGCCCCAGCGCGGTCCCCCACTGAACTCCGGAGTGAGCCCGTGGCCGGACCATCGGAGCCGTTCGAGTTCTCCGAACCGATGCCGTGTTACGAGTCCAACGAGGTCCTCGGGCCGGCCCAGGATGACGGGCGTTGCGTCCACTGCCGGAAGTTCCTCACGCTGGAGTGTCCGTACATCGACCACTTCATGTCGGAGGAGGACGAATGAGCGGCCGCGCGCTGTTCGTCGGTCGGTTCCAGCCGTTCCACCGCGGGCACCTCGCGACCGTGAAACGGATCCTCGAGACGAACGACGAAATCATCGTGGGGATCGGGTCGGCGCAGTACAGCCACACGGGCGAGAATCCGTTCACCGCGGGCGAGCGGTACGAGATGATCAAGCGCGCGCTCGACGCGGAGGGCATCCATGACTACCACATCGTGCCGATCCCGGACACCCACGTCCACAGCGTGTGGGTGAGCCACGTGACGTCCCTCGTGCCTCGGTTCGATGCCGTCTACACGAACTCGGACCTCGTGGTGCGGCTCTTCCGGGAACACGGCCTCAAGGTGCTGTCACCCGCGCTCGTGGACCGCGAACGCCTCTCCGGAACGGAAGTGCGACACCGAATGTTGAAGGGCGGTGACTGGGAATCCCTCGTTCCCTCCGTGGTCGCGGAATACATCAAGGAAATCGACGGTGTCGAGCGGATCCGGGAAACCCACAAGTATTCCACGCCGTACGGGACCCGAGAGAACCACGAGGACTAGCACGCCGACTTGAAGGAAAGGGTCCCGTCCACGACTCCCCGCGGGGACGGGCGCGGGCAGGCATCCCTCCAACGAGGATTTCGCTCCCCTGGATTCCTGCCTTGCGCTCCGGGACCGCGTCGAGGGAGATAATGCCCAATTACCAATCACTTACCAAAGGATGTTCCGTTCTCGACGGTCCATCCGATCTCATATCCACAGTACGGATCGCCCCGCAACATGCAGGCGACCTTCGAGACGGTTCCCTGGATGCCGACCATCGCCAGGATTCCCTCGTACATGCCGAGGCGAAGGGCGCAACGCGCGGGACTGCTCATCCAGTCGTAGCTCTTCATCAGCGCGTGGCGGGCGTGGACCTCGACCTCGAGGCGACCGTGATTGAATTCCCGATTGTAGGCGCCGGGCAGCAGCTCGAGAAGGATCGGGAACGGCAACGCCCGCGCCCCCAGCCGCTTCAAGGTCAGGAAGTTCGGGACCTCGTCTCGCATCATCCGGCGAATCGTATCGTAGGTCCCGTCGCCGAAGTGGGCCTCGATGTAGTCGAGCATCCCAAGGAGGGACCGGACCGGGTACCAGCCGTCGCCGTTCAGGCGGCCCGGATGCAACCCGGCCACGATCAGCGCCTCGTCCGCGGCCACGATCAGCGCCTCGTCCGCCGCGGCGCGTCCGTGATGGACCCCGATCCAGTGATGGAAGTTTTGGCAGTGGCTTCCGCGGACCATCGGGGCGATCAATCGGTCGCCCCGGTTGTCGACGAGTTCGCCGAACACGGCGACCCCGAGGTTCGAGATCCCGTAGAGCTTCCCGCGGCGCTCTCCGCCCATGCACTGCAAGAGGTCCATTCGGACGAGTTCCCCCAGGGTTCGGCTGACGTGCGAAAGGCGGAGGCCCGTCTGCTTCGAGATCTGAACGGGGGTCTGAGGGCCCGGAATCACCGCGGCGAGGACCCGCTCCCGCTGTCGGCTCGCGAGGATGTAGGACAAGCTGTCAACGACGTTCCCCGATCGCGCCTGCCCGGGTTGCATCGACGGACCCGCAGTTGGGAGTGCAGATGCGAGAGAGACCTCTTTACGTTTTCTCAGACACCGATGGCCGCGTACGTCAGGAGGACCGGGACGAGGAGGGCAGCCATCAGATGGACGCGCCGAACCCGAAGCGCGATGGGGACGACGCCCACGAGGGTCGCGAGGCCCGCGAGCGCGACGCCGAACGGGCCCGTCGCCACCGCGAGCAGCGCGAGCACCGCCAGGAGGGCTAGCCCACAGATTCGCCGTGAGTCCACGCGCGACCAGCGCCGGGCGAGGCTTTGGCCGATCCTCGTCGCCAGGGGCGCCGCAATCGCCGTCGCCAGCACGGCCGAGGCCATGAGGACGACCAGGGACATGGGGGCGGCCCCGAGGCTCGACCACGGCGCGAGATCCCCGAGGAGGCCGCGAACCGCGGCCGCCGCGCCGCTCCGGGCCCGGTGAATCACGAAGAGCACCGCGACGCTCAGGAGTGCGGTCGACGTGGAGACGGCGCCGAGGACGACCATGAACTGGCTCGGCCCCATCGCCTTTTTCGTCCCAATGCAGGCAAGGGTCGCAGCGGCGCCTCCGCTGAGTCCGGGAAGCCAGGACACGAACGCACCCGCGAACGTGCCGCGCAAGGCGCTCCGGGCGTCGTCGGTCGAGACGCCCCGGAGAGGCTCCTGCCTCTGATAGGGAATCCGCCCCGCGTGCGACCGGATCCCGATAAGCAATGTGGGAATCCCGAAGAGACCGGAGAACAACGGGAACAAGGCGGTGTCCGGGTCGATCAGCGTCGGGCCCCGGAGGGTCGCGACTCCTAGCAGGGCCGCAAGGGCTTGGACCCAGACCGCGCGGACCACCCGATGAAGACGAGCCCGTCCGCGAAGTTCGGATGCGAGGATCGCGCCCAACACGAACACGAGGAACGCGGGGGTCCATGGCCGGAATCGATCCGCCAGATTGATGGGATCGGCGAGGAGAAACCGCAACGGCAGCAAGGCGACCACCGCGAACCCTGTCCCGAGGAGTGCGCCGCGGGCCGCGAGGGCGACGGCTTTCGCGCCTTGCCCGACGAGCAGCAGGCGATGGCCCGGCAACGTGGCGAGGGCGGTGTCCTCGGTCGGCGCGCCCAGGAAGACGGTCGGGACGAAATCGAAGACCGCATGGCTCCCGGCCGCGGCCAGGAGGAAGCACGACAGGAACAAGCCCGCATCCGCCGGGTTGACGGACGCCTCCGGTACGAGGCCTACAAGGACCGAGGTCCATGCGGCCCGGGTGGCGAGCACGAGGGCGGCCACGTTGTTCACATGAAGCCCGGGTGACAGCCCGGTCAGGCTGCCCGCGAGGACCCCGAGGAGCGTGAGGAGGAGGAACCCCAGGACAAATCCCGCAATCGTCACGGAGGGGACTGGTCCGGAATCGGGTCAATCTCTCCGGTGCAAGTAGCCTACTCTCAGGTCCGGCGGGGCCTCGGAGGCCCCCAGCCGCCTCCGCCCGGGGTCTCGATCACGAGGAGGTCGTCGCGTCGGAGCTCGAGGGTCGCTTTCGCGGGAAGCTTCCGGGACCGCCCGTGTCGTCGAAGCGTGTTCCGGCCCGTGCGGCCGTCGTGGCCTCCTTGAAGCCCCTTCGGGGGTCGCGCGCGGCGTTCCGTTAGGATCGACGCAACCCCCCGCGCTCCGAGAAACCGGATCGAGCGGCGGACTCCGTCGCCTCCCGGATGGCGGCCCAAGCCCCCGCTCCCCCGAATCAGCCGATACTCCTCGATCCGGAGCGGGTAGGCCATCTCGAGGGCTTCGACCGGCGTGTTTCGCGTGTTCGTCATGTGGGTGTGGACGCCGGACATCCCGGGCCGGAACGGGAGTCCGCCCTCTCCCCCCGCGATGGTTTCGTAGTACGAGAACGGCCGCGGGCTCCAACCGCCGATCGTCAAGTTATTCATGGTCCCCTGGCTCTGCGCCGGAACGCGATCGACCAGCGGCTCCGCCATCGCGAGGAACAGGACATCGACGATGCGCTGCGACGTCTCAACGTTTCCCGCGGCAACCGCGGCAGGACGGCGAGGACGGACGAGACTCCCTTCTTCTGCGACCACTTGGACGGGACGGTACGCGCCCGCATTGCGGGGTGCGGCCGGGTCCGTGAGGCACCGCACGACATAGTACGTGGCGCTCAGGGTCACCGCAAAGGGCGCGTTGAGGTTTCCGCGGACCTGGCGGTCCGTCCCGGAGAAGTCCACCGCGATGCCGGATCCTCCGACCGCGATCTCCGCGCGAATCCGGATGAACTCCGGCTCTTCCGGTGACGCACCTTCCAGCACGTCTTCCCCCGCCCATGTCCCACGAGGCAGGGAGGAAATCGCGGCGCGCACCCGACGCTCTGCATAGTCGAGCAGTTCGTCGATGGACCCACGAAGACGCGTCACCCCGATCCGTGCCGCGACGTCCGCCAGCCGACGGGCGCCGAGCTCGTTTGCCGCGACCTGAGCGCGCAAGTCCCCGAGCCGCTCCGAGGGGTTCAAGGTCTCCTCGCGAAAGCGGTCGAGGACCGCGGCCCGCTCCCGTCCACGGTCTAGGAACTTCTGCGGCTCGAGCACGAGGCCTTCCTCCTCGAGCCGCGTCGCGTCCGCGGGCATGGAGCCGGGCGTTCGACCGCCGATATCCGCGTGGTGCGCCCGGTTCACCGCGAACCCGATGACCGCGGCACGAAAGAACACGGGCCGGATCAGGGTCACGTCCGGGAGGTGCGTGCCGCCCCGATACGGATCGTTCAGGATAATCGCATCCCCGTCGTGCAGCGTCCCGGGGAAGTCCCGCAAGACCGCCTCGACCGCGAGCGGCATGGAGCCGAGGTGGACCGGGATGTGCTCCGCCTGCGCAACCATCCGGCCTTCTGCGTCGAAGAGCGCGCAGCTCGCGTCCATCCGCTCCTTGATGTTCGGGGAGTACGACGTCCTCCGAAGGGCGACGCCCATCTCCTCCGGGATGAACGACAAGGCGGTCTGGAAGACTTCGAGCTCCGCGGGGTTCACGCACCCACCTGAATCTCGAGCGTGCCCCGCGATCCGATTCGGAATCGAGCATCGGGAGGGACCACGGTGGTCGCGCCGTCTTCGGCGACAATCGCAGGCCCCTCCGCCTCAAAGCCGGGTTTCAATGTGGTTCGCTCGAACACAGACGCAGTCGTCCAGCCGTCCTCAAACAGGACGTGGCGGGTCGAAACGCGCGGGGCCGCCTCTGCGGACACCACGGGAACCGCGACCGGTCGAGGGATCCGCCCGGTCAATCGGACCGTGACGAGCTCGATGGGTTCCTTCGTCGCGGCGTATCCGAAGCGTCGCCGGTGCTCCCGCCGGAAGGCGGCGGCGAGGTTGCCGCGAAGCGGGACGTTGATCTCGTAGCTCTGCCCATGGTATCGGAGGTCCGCGCTCCCCGTGAACACGGCCTTGCGGACATCGAATGCGTGTTGTCGGAAAACGGCCCGGGCCCGCGATTCGAACGATCGGATCGTTCGCTCGATGAGGGTCTTTGTCCGTTCAATCGGGCGCACGACCGTCTGGCTATATTCTAGCTGTATCGGTGAAATCAGGATCCCGTACGCCGAGAACGCCCCAGGCAAGAACGGAACGTGGACGCGTGGAATCCCGAGGTCCCTTGCAAGCGCCCATGCGTGCATCGGGCCGGCGCCTCCGAAGGCCAGGAGGGTGAAGTCGCGCGGATCGAGCCCGCGACGGGCTAGAATGATCCGCATCGCTTTCGCGATGTTCGCGCGAACGACGCGCTGGACGCCGAAGGCCGTTTCATCGGCCGACAAGCCCATCGCCTCCCCGAGTCGGCCGATTCCTTTCGCCGCGAGATCTCGATGGAGCGGAAGACGCTCGCCGAGGAGACTCGGTCCCAACGCGCCCGCGAGGAGGTCCGCGTCGGTCACGGTGGGGAACGCCCCGCCCTTGCCGTACGCCATGGGACCGGGATCCGCCCCGGCACTCTGAGGACCGACCCGCAAGGCGCGACCCGCGTCGAGCCACGCGAGGCTCCCGCCACCCGCCCCGACGGATTCGATGTCCAGGATCGGGAGGGCGATTGGGAATGTGTCTATCAACGCCTCAGTGGTCCACGATGCTGCACCGCGCACAATCGTCGAGAAATCCGCGCTGGTCCCGCCCATGTCGAACGTCAACAGGTTCTGCGAGCCCGTCAGCCTCGCGAGCGCGACCGCCGCGGCGACACCGCCCGCGGGGCCGCTCACGACGATTTCGACGGGACGACGCAGGATCGCCTGATGGGGGACGACGCCCCCCGAGGACTTCATGACATAGAACCCGCCGCGGA
>Ga0209056_10001367_pt1 | contig 26891 bp, 24 predicted proteins | sample GraSoiAngelo_114_FD_185876 | JGI IMG/M metagenome (GOLD analysis project Ga0209056, IMG submission 185876) | Grasslands soil microbial communities from the Angelo Coastal Reserve, California, USA - 14_0903_13_40cm (SPAdes) (version 2) | ecosystem: Environmental > Terrestrial > Soil > Grasslands... | reverse complement strand
GCCCCACACCGAGGAGCCGCTCCACCAGATCGATGTAGGGCGGCAGCGCCACCAGCGACTGTCCGCCGTCGACGTAGAAGCACTGTCCGGTCACCCACTCGGCCGCCTCCGAGGCGAGGAAGAGGACCATCTGCGCGATGTCCTCCGGCCGGCCGACCCTTCCGATCGGGATGTGGCGCAGGAAGGCTTCGCGCGCGCCGGCCATCGCGAACAGCGGAGCCGTGAGGTTCGTGTCGACGGGCCCGGGGGCGATCGCATTCACCGTCACGCGACGCGGGGCGAGCTCGAGGGCCGCGACCTGCGTGAAGGCGACGACCCCCGCCTTCGATGCACAGTACGGGGAATGGCCGGTGGTCGGCACGCTGGCGTTGGTCGAGGCGATGTTGATGACGCGTCCGGCTGCCGCTGCTCGACCATCCAGCGCGTCGCCGCCCGCGTCAGCAGGAAAGTGCCGCGCAGGTTCACGGCGAGGACACGGTCCCAAACGAGCGGATCGAGCTCCCACACGCGCCCGATCCCGCCGATCCCGGCCGAGTTCAGCAGGATGTCGAGGCGCCCGAAGCGACGCAGCGTCTCGTCCACCGCGCGCTCGCAATCGTCGACCTCCGCCACGTCGCCGCACACCGCCAGGAGCCGCTCCGCGCCGAGAGCTGCCGCCGTCTCCTCGAGGTGCTCGCCGCTCTGGTCGAGGATCGCGACGCGCGCGCCCGCCGCGAGCCAGGCCGCCGCCGCGGCGCGGCCGATCCCCGACGCGCCGCCGCTCGCGAGCGCGACCTTGCCGGTGAAGTCCCAGGTGATGTCGGGCATGGCTGTTCCTCCCTGGCGGCAGATAGCGGGGAGGCGCCCGAGGTGTCCAGGAGGTGGCCGACTACGACGGCAGGGCCTGAAGCCGCGCGCGCAGCTGCTGTTGCGAGAGGCGTGCGGACTCCGTCGAGGCGACGAAGTTCGAGACCGTCCTGGCAAAGCGTTCCGGCGCCTCGCAGTGCGGAAAGTGTCCGACGTCCTCGAAGATCTCGAGGCGGCTCCCCACAATCGCGGCATGGGCACGACGGGCATGCTCCACCGGGATGATCGGGTCACCGGCGCCCCAGACGATGAGCGTCGGGAGATCCGCGGCGAGCTGCAACCGGTCGTTCGCGCTGACTCTCTGTCCGTCGACGCCGATGACGGCCCGGAGGGTGGAGAAGAACGCCGTCCGGCTGAGCGGATCGGTGAGCGACACGTAGCCGCGGCCGATCTCCTCGGCGGCCGGAGTCGGGCCGAAGCCGACTCGCCGAGCCCACTCGACGACGGTGCGTCCGGCATCGGTCAAGGACGCTCGACAGAAGAGCCGGAGCACTTGCTCGGCGCCGGGAAGGGCGAGGGCCCGCAGCAGCAGGTTCACCTCGCGGCCGAGGCCGCCGCTGCCGACCAGCACGAGGCGCTCGCAGAGCTCGGGGAACTGGTAGGCGAACTGCATGGCCACGCCGCCGCCGAACGAGTGGCCGACGAGCGTCGCGCGCTCGTGCCCGAGGACGAGCAGCAGGTCCCGGAGCAGGGTCGCGTGAGCGCCGAGCGAGTAGTCGCCGGGCGGCGTCGCCGTCTGCCCGTGGCCGAGAAGATCCGGCGCGAAGACCGTGAACCGGCCGGCCAGGCGGGAGCCGACCGGCGTCCATGCCGCCGAGCTGCTCGCCATCCCGTGGACGAGCAGGAGGACGGGCCCCTCGCCGGCAAGGCGGAGCCCCACCCGATGGCCATGCAGGGTCACGGAATGGAGCTCCATGCTGGCTCGGTGTGTTGGCCCGGCTACTCGTGCGTGGCTCTAGCGAGCGTCCCCAGGCGTGAACGCGTCGCAGGCCGCCGCCACGACCTTGGCGGCGTCCTCGATGACCCCGCGGCTCAGCTTCGCGACGTTGTTCATGAGTGTGTCCATGAACTTGCCGGTCGCGGTGAGAACGTCGCCCACGTAGTCGGCGACGAATTCACTGCCCGCTCGGGTGATGTCGTCGATTCTGCGGTCCATGATCTCTCCTCCTCGGCGGCCGCTGCCGCCCGCTGCACTACTTCGTGATACAAAGGCGCCCAAAAAAACTCACTCCTTGCCGATCCGTCCGACACAGCCGGGACAGAGGAACACTGGAGCGGCGTCCGGCTGATCCGAGAGCCCACGATACGCGCGAGCACCGCGATCGAGCTCCTCTGCGCAGTCCCGGCAGCGCTCGTCCCGATTCAGGATCAGCTCATGCCAACCGTAGATCCCGGCCTCCTGGCCCCGGACTCGAACTACGGCTTCGCGGACCCGCTCCGCGCCCCGCCGGGCCGTGCTCGCGATCTCGAGGCCGTCGCCGACCACGTCCTCGACGAGCTGGAACGTCTGCTCGAGCACGTTGCGCACGAGGTTCGAGACCGGGATGCGCAGGCGACGCGCCTTGGTCTTGATGGCGTCCTCGAGCGACTCGGGGATCCGGGTGTGAAGGACCCTGTCCTTGGGCTCGTCTTCCTCGGGCGGGTCGGCCGGCCGCTTCGCCATCGCGTGATACGCCTAACTACATTGTGATACAAAGTCAACCCCGCGGGGCGGACGAGGCTTGACCGGCTAACCGCCCGCCGGGGCGGGCTTCGTCCACGACCACCCCGCGACGCCCAGCCCCTTCTCCGGCGTGTAGCCCGTAGCATAGCTGCGCACCTTGCCGGCGCCGTCGAGGAGCACGAACGTCGGCGTGCCGCTGACGCCGTAGGCGAGGAAGGCCTTGCGGTACTCGTCCATCGCCACGGTCTCGGGGAACGGCCGGTCGAACTTCTTGAAGAAGGTGTCGAGCTGCTCGCGAAGCTCGTCGGTGACGGCGATCACCTGCGTGTGCCGCTCGCGCTCGAAGGCGAGCACCTCCGGCAGCGATGCCTTGCACGGGCCGCAGTACGTCGCCCAGAAGAAGAGGAGGTGCGCGCTGCCGTCGGCGAGCTTGGGAGGGACGTTCCCGCGGTACGCCGTCAGCGTGACCGCCGGCGCCGGCGCGTCGATCTTCGGCGGCCCGGCCATCGTCGTCCATTGGAGCGGGTAGGGCTTCGGGGCGAGCGTCACGCGCAGCTGCCGATCGCCGCGCAGCACGAGGAGCGGCGCCGGCTCGCCGATCTTCGACAGCATCGTCCACTCGCGGATCTGCTGGTTCTCCTTGAAGGGGGCCCCGGGAGGACCGAGGATGACGTCGCCCACCTGCAAGCCGGCGGCCTCGGCGGGCGAGTCGGGATAGACCGCCTCCACGGCGGCGGCGCCCGCCTCCAGGTGGTGGTGCTCCCGCGTCTCCGCCTCGGCCTGCTTGAAGCGGATGCCCATCCAGGCGGGGAGCACTTTGGCAGCCAGCCGGACGTCGTCCTCGTAGGGAGGGAACGGCTCGGCGACGGCGGCGGTGGTCAGCGGCAGGGGGCCCTCCCCGGGACCCAGATCGAGGTTCTCGCAGCGGGCGAGTGCGTCGTATGCCGCGCGCTCGTCCGGCGTGCCGCGCGTCGCCAGATAGACGCGGCCGGCGACGGCGGTGAGAATGGCGCGCATGCGGAGCACCACCCCGAGCCGCACCTCCATCCGGTACGAGGCCGCCTCCGCAACCTGCGTCTTCTTGCGCAGCACCTCGAGACGGCGGGAGGTCGTCGCATCGCCGTCCGTGTACGCCGTGAGGTCGGTGAGCAGCGCCCGGGCGAGCGCCCGCGTGCCTGCGGCGTCGAGCGCCGCGATCTGCTCGGGCTGCGTCCGCTCCTTCCAGTCGATGCTCGCGGCGATGAAGCGGTCGAGGTTCTCGCCCGTGAGGCTCCGGAGGCTCGTCTCCCACGCGCTCTTGTAGGTCTTCAGCTTGTCGGTGATGTCGACCACCTGCATGGCGTCGAGCTCGGCGAGCGAGCGCGGGCTGAAGCAGCCGAAGGCGTGACCGATGCGGTCGAGGAGCCGGATCTCGGGCTCCCACGCCGCCTTGTCTCGCCAGGCCTCGCGGAGGAGCCCGTCGACGAGCGCGGTCGGCTCCACGCCGATCTCGGTCGCCTTCCGCCGGAGCAGGTCGTCGAGGTAGGCGTCGGAGCTGCGCAGCGGTACGTCGGGCGTCGCGTCGCGGACGAGGACCTGGGCGTGCGCGTCGGCGAAGCGACGCCCGGTGGCGAGCGCCTGGATGAAGTGGAACGAGTGGCCGACGTTCTCCTTGCCGCGGTTCTCCGGATAGCAGCCGTAGGCCGGGCGGTCGGCGGTGGAGGAGAAGTAGCCGCAGAGATTGCCCGCGGGCGGATCGGGCGGGTGCAGCGAGACGAGATGCGCGAACGCCCCGGAGTAGCATTGCGACATCAGCATCACGACGCGGACGGTCGGGCGCAGCATGCCGAGAAATTCCCGCAGCTCGTTCACCGAGAGCGACGCGTTCGGCCCCCAGAGCGTGATCGAGTTGTTCAGCGGGTCGTCGCGGTTCTTCTGGCCGTGGTCGGTGACGTAGAGGAGGAGCGTATCCCGCCCTCCGAGCGCGCGATGCGCGCGCTTGAACCAGCGCCGGAGGTTGTCCTTGGTGGCCGCACGCAGCTCGACGCCCGGGACCGAGGAGTTGGCGTACGTGATCGGCGTCGCGAGCTGGTGCTCGAGGCGCGTGCCGCGGAGCAGCCAGAACTCGGGCTCGGGCTGTACCTCGCGCACCGCGAGGTCCTCGGCCGGGTCGGGGCCGTCGGCACTGAAGACCGATACCCGCTCCGGCCGCACGCCGGCGTGGAAGAGCACGTCGAGGAGCTGCTGCACGTGCAGGAGGTGCGACTGATAGTTCATCGCCTTGCTCCCGCCGCCGTTGAGCATGAGCACGTGCAGGTGCTCGAGCGGCTCGGCCGCGCGCGACGGGCCCGGCTTCTCCGCCGGCAGCGGCTGCCGGCGGCAGCCGGCCCCGACGAGCGCACAGGCGCCGAGCGCGAGCACCGCGCGGGCGACGAGGCGCAGGCAACGCCGCGAGCCGAGCATGCGCCGAGCTTAGCGGGACGGTCGCGGCAGCGGAAGTTCGGGGGGGAGCTGCTAGATCGACCCGAGACGGCATCTCCGCGCGAGCCGCGCGCGCGGCCGAGCGAAGCGAGCGGGGAGTGAGGACGGGCTTCGCCCGACGGGGGCGAGGGGCGGAACCCTTCGCTGAGTTAATGGAGCGGGTGGTACGGGCCGTCGAGCACGCCGAGGACCGTGAGCGCCCCGTCGTCGTCGATGTGATAGAGGATGTAGTAGTTGTCGATCGCGAGGTAGAAGCAGCCGCCGATACCCTGCAGCAGCGAGGACCCGGGCGGATAGGGGTTTTCCGCCAGGGCGATGATCGCTTCCCCGATGTGCCGCAGCGGGGCCTGCGGGATCATCTCGAGCTCGCGGTAGGCGCTGTAGGTTATGTTGAGCCTCATCTTCGCGCGGACAGCGGAATGGTTATCGGCAGCGGCCTGGGTTCGCTTGAGGGTCAACGCAGCGCTCCGTAACAGCCCGATCGTGCAGGTGCTGTGTGCCTCACGTCTTGCAAACGCCACACGGCGCCAGTAAGTTGACGGTTGGTGTACCGCAGGGGAGCGAGCTGATGCCTGCCAGTGAGTCCGAGGTGCTCGTGGGCCGCCGCTATCTGGAACGAGGATTCCTCGATGCGGCCATGAAGCTGTTCGTGCGGAACGCTGAGCTGGTCACGGCGGCCGATTGGACGGGCCTCGCCGAGCGTCTGATGCAGCGAAACCGCCTCAACGACGCCGTGCGCATCTGCGAGCTCGGCTCCGTCCCCCAGCCTCGTGACCGCTTCCTCGCCCTCGGCGACGCGGCCCTCAAGCGCAAGGACATCGATGGCGCCATGCGGCTGTACGAGCTGGGCAACGCGGACCGGGAGCGCTGGACGCGGTTCGTCGACATCCTCACCCGGCTGCCCGACCGCGGGCGGCAGGCGATCGAGGTCGCCGAGCGCCACCTGGGGAGTGCGCCCGAGCCCGAGACCGCGGACGACGGCAAGGCGCCCCGCCGCATCAAAGCGGTGAAGTAGCCCGGCGAGGCCGGCCGTTCGTCCTTCCGACTGGCTCCGGCCCTCCATCCGCGGGCTGCCGCCCTACGTCCCAGGGGAGCAACCCGAGGCCGGACGGCGGGTGATCAAGCTCAACACCAACGAGAACCCCTACCCGCCCTCGCCGGCCGTCCTGGAAACGCTCGCTCGGGCGGCGGACACGAGCGTACGTCTCTACCCGGATCCCGAGGCGCGCGCGCTCCGCGCCCGTGCGGCCGAGGTGTACGGCGTGCCGATGGACCACGTCCTCGCCGGCAACGGCTCGGACGAGCTCCTGGCGCTCGTGCTCCGCGCCACCGTCGATCCCGGGGATCGCGTGGCGTTCCCCGTTCCCACCTACAGCCTCTACGAGACGCTCGTCGCGGTGCAGGGCGGCCAAGCCGTCCAGGTGCCATTCGGCGACGACTTCGGGCTCCCGCCGGCGCTCGGCCGCGCGCGCGCGCGCGTCACCTTCCTCTGCAACCCGAACTCGCCCTCGGGCACGCTCGTGCCGCTCGCCGATGTCGAGGCGCTGGCACGCGAGGTCGCCGGGGTGCTCGTCGTCGACGAGGCGTACGTCGACTTCGCGTCCGGCCATGCGCTCGGCGTCGTCGGCCGGCTTTCGAACGTCCTCGTCCTCCGCACGCTGTCCAAATCATTCTCGCTCGCGGGGCTGCGCGTCGGGCTCGGCTTCGGCCACCCCGAGCTGCTCGCCGGGCTGCGCACCGTCAAGGATTCGTACAACGTGAGCCGCCTCTCGCAGGCGGCAGCCGTGGCCGCGCTCGGCGACCTCCCGTCCATGCAGGCGAACGTCGGCCGCGTGCGGGCGACGCGGGCGAGGCTCACGGCCGGGCTCGAGCGGCTCGGCTTCCGCGTGCCGCCGTCGGAGGCGAACTTCGTGCTCGCGCGGCGATCCGGCGTGGACCAGGGGCCCGTCGCCCGGGCGCTCGCGGCGCGCGACATCCTCGTCCGCCACTTCGCCGAGCCCGGGCTCGCGGACGCGCTGCGCATCACGGTCGGCACGGACGACGAGGTCGACGCCCTCCTCGCGGCGCTCGGCGCGCTCTGAGCGCGGCCCTCCGCCTGCCGAGCCTGCCCTGCCCGGCGCCCGTCAGGCGGGCGTGCAAGGGAAGGCGAACGCCTTGCGTTCCTGCAAGGCATCCCGGAAGGCGCGGATCCGGATCCATGCGGTCGGAGGGCGCCCTGCAGGGGCTCCGTGGCCACGCTTTTGCTTGACCATCCGCGACGGCCAGCGCTAGCTTCGGCCCGCTCGGGCGCGCGGCTCTCGCTCCGCGCGAGGCAGACATGAGACGCTTCACGGCACGGCAGGCGCTGAACACGGTGCTCAACGAGGCCGAGTGCTGCCTCCAGTCGCCGGTGGTCCACTCGCTCCCGCAGAACGTCGACATCGTGCTCACCAAGGCGTGCAACCTCGCGTGCACCTTCTGCGTCGACTACGAGACGCCGGGCGCGAAGCGCATCTCGATCGAGAACTTCGAGAAGGTCGCGCGCCAGCTCTTCCCCACCGCCCGGCTGGTCAGCATCTGCTCGGGCGGCGAGCCGTATCTCCACAAGGGGCTGGAAGACCTCCTGCGCGTCGCGCGCCGCTACCGGACCGCGACGTGGGTGCTCTCCAACGGCATGCTGCTCCGCGAGGACCGGGTCCGCACCATCGTGCGCGAGGGGCTGATCACCACGCACGGCTTCTCGGTCGACGGCTTCCGCGCCTCGACGGTGGAGGCGGTGCGCGTGAACGCGAAGCTCGACACCATCCTCGAGAAGATCCGGATGGTCCTCCGCGTGCGCGAGGAGGAGCGGAAGCGCGAGCCGAGGACCATCATCCGCTACGCGCTCATGCGGTCGAACGTCGAGGAGCTGCCCGATGCCGTCGAGCGCTGGGGCGAGATGGGCATCGACCGGATGGACTGCGGCTACCTCGCCGTCTGCAACGGCATCGACCCGCAGGAGAGCCTCTACTTCCACCAGGACCTCATGAGCCGCGCCTTCGCCGAGGCCCGGCGCGTCGCGGCCCGCTATCCGCGACTGCGGCTCAACCTCCCGCCCACGGTGCGCGACGAGCAGCCGAAGCGCGAGCACCCGGCGCGTTGCAGGGCGCCGTGGCGGTTCGTCAAGATCGACACCGACGGCCGCGTCCTGCCGTGCTACCGCGCCTGGGAAGCGATCAACATGGGCAAGGTGTACGACGGCGACGGGCTGGCCTTCCACGACATCTGGAACAGCGACAAGTACCAGGCACTGCGGCGGACGGTGAACGACGACACCGTCAAGAAGTCTTTCCCCTTCTGCGCGCGCTGCGACTACCGCTACGGCTGGGGCGACCTCGCCCAGCACCTCGGCTTCGAGGAATGGGCGGAGACGGTCGCGCCCGAGGTCCCCGACAACGGACAAGCGATCGACCACCGGCGCGACCGGCGCGCGTCGGCGTCGATGCTGCCGAAGAGCACGCCGAACCTCCCGGCGTAATCGCGCTCGTACGCGGCGGGGAGGCGGGAAGGGGCACCGCCTCGGCTCCCGGTCCTCGCTCCACGCGCGACTCGAAGCTGCAACGTCCCCCCGCAGCTGCACGCGCGCGCGGGAGCTGCGGAGGTCGCCGAGTCGGTGCCCCTTCCCGCCTTGCACGCCGAGCTCCGGGCGGCGCTGACGCCGTGAGCTTCGGCGCGCGGGCGTTGCGGGAGCGGCGGCGCCGGGTGCCGACTCCGCAGCCCCCGCGCGCGTGCAGCTTCGGGGGGACTGTTGTTGCCGGCCATCACCACCACCACATCGTAGCCGTGCGTGACGCCATAGCGGTAGCCGGCTCGCAGGGCCGCTCCCACGCCGGCCACACGGCCCACCGACAGCACTTTCGCGCCCAGCTGGCGGGCGATGTCGGGTGGACCACGAGGACCTCGTCGACGACCGCGCGCGGCGTGCGTCGCAGGACGTGACCGATCTTGGTCTCTTCGTTCAAGACCGGGACGACGGCGATCCCGGAGAGCCCACGGTACATGGTTCCGGCCGGCCGTCGCCTTCGGTCACCGACCTACGGCCGCCGCCCTCCGAACGCGACACCACGCCGCGGGCCCCGCCGCCGCTCGAGGCGCTCGCGCTCCCGCTCGCGGACGAGCGGCACCAGCTCGGCGATCGCCTGGTCGACCTCCTGGCGGCGCGGGCTCGCGGGGTCGAGCAGCGGCTTGGTGCGCTGGAAGTGGCTCAAAGCCTGCTCGAGCTCGCCGCGCAGGCGCGAGGCGACGGCCAGGCGATAGAACCCCTCGGCCTCGTCCCCTCGCCGGCCGAGCGCGACTCCGGCCAGCCGCTGGGCCTCGTCGAGCTCGGGGTCGCAGCTGATGGCGCGCTGAAACTCCTTGAGCGCGCCCCCGTCGTCGCCGGCATCGGCCAGCGCCTTGCCGAGCTGCAGGTGCGACCAGCCGTCCTCGGGATGCTTCGCGAGATAGCGGCCGAGCGCCTCGCGGGCCTCGGCCGGCTTCTTGAGCGCGACGTAGACGGTACCGAGGGGCCGCTCGACGCGGCCGTCGAGGCCGCCGAGCGCGCGGCAGCGCTCGAGCGCCGTGCGCGCCGCTTCGAGCTGGCCGACGGTCTGGTAGACGCGGCCGAGGAGGAACTGCCGCTCGGCGTCCTCGGGCTTCTCGTCGGCCATCCGGCGGTAGCGGGCGATGACGACGTCCGCGGGCTCGGCGATGCCGCGCGCCACCGCCTGCGCCTCGGGGAGCTCGGTGCCGGACGCGGGCCGTCCCGCAGGGGTCTTCAGGTGCTGCGACGTGATGGCCGTCGCGACGTTCGCTACCCGGTCCTCGGTGAGCGGGTGGGTCAGCATGTAGGCGGGGACGCCGGCGGAGTTGATGCGCTGGTCGGCGAGGAGCTCCTTGAAGAACGCGCCGAGCGCGTGCGGGTCGTAACCCGCCTCGCTCGCGTAGCGCAGCCCGAGGTAGTCGGCCTCCTGCTCGAACTCGCGCGAGTACTTGAGCTGCGCGGTCTCGGCGGCGGCGATGCCGGCGGCGCCGAGGACCGGGTTGACGGCGGAGACGAGGAGCCCGAGGAGGGCCGCCGCCGTCCACACCTGGCCCTCCTTCTGCTGGCGCAGGAGGTGATGGCCGCTCACGTGGCCGATCTCGTGCGCGAGCACGCCGGCGAGCTCGTCGTCGGTGTTCACCCGGGCGAGCAGGCCCGAGAACACGAACACGTAGCCGCCGGGGACGGCGAAGGCGTTCAGCGCCGGGTGCTGCACGACGTAGAAGCGGTAGTCGAAGCTCTGCGGGCCGAGGACGGCGACCAGCTTCTCCCCGATCCGCTCGACGTACCCGGCCACCACGGGATCCTGGACGATCGGCAGCTCGGCGCGGGCCGCGAGCAGGAAGCGTCGGCCGAGCTCGCGCTCGTCGACGGCGCGCGCCGGTGTCCCGATCGCGACCACGATCGCGAGGCCCAGCCCGAGCGCCCGTGCCGCGAGCCGGCGCCTCACGCCTGGCCGAGCCTCCGGGCGGCCACGTCCTTCGCGAAGTACGTGATGATGATGTCGGCCCCTGCCCGCTTGATGGCCACCAGGGACTCGTCGACCACCCGCGCCTCGTCGAGCCAGCCGCGCGCCGCGGCGGCCTTCACCATGGCGTACTCGCCGCTCACCTGGTAGGCCGCCACGGGATAGCCGAAGCGCTCCTTCACGCGGCGGACGATGTCGAGGTAGGGGAGCGCGGGCTTCACCATGACGGCGTCGGCCCCCTCCTCGATGTCGAGGGCGACTTCCCGGAGCGCCTCCTCCGCGTTGGCCGGGTCCATCTGGTAGGAGCGCCGATCGCCGAAGGCGGGCGTCGACTCGGCGGCGTCGCGGAACGGGCCGTAAAGCGCCGAGGCGAACTTCGCGGCGTACGACATGATCGGCAGGTGCGCGAAGCCCGCTCCGTCGAGGGCGCGACGGATCGCGCCGACGCGCCCGTCCATCATGTCCGAGGGCGCCACGAGATCGGCGCCCGCCCGCGCGTGCGCCAGGGCCTCGGCCGCCAGCAGCTCGAGGGTGGCGTCGTTGTCAACGTCGCCCTCACGGACGACCCCGCAGTGACCGTGGTCGGTATACTCGCAGAGGCAGACGTCGGTGATGAGGACGAGGCCGGGAGCGGCGCGACGGATGGCGCGCAGCGCCCGCGGGATGATGCCGTCCGGGTCCGTTGCGCCGCGGCCGCGGGCATCCTTCTCCTCCGGGATGCCGAACAGCAGCACCGCCGGGACGCCGAGGTCGACCAGGCGGCGGCATTCCTCGGCGGTGCGGTCGACCGAGCGCTGCGCCACCCCGGGCATCGACTCGACCGGGCGCTCGACCCGCTCACCCGGCACGACGAAGAGCGGCTGCACGAGCTGGTCCGGAGAGAGGCGCGTCTCGCGCACAAGTCGGCGGAGCGCCTCGCTGCGGCGGAGCCGCCGCGGGCGGTAGGCGGGGAAGCGGCTCATGGCCTCCCTCCAGCTTTGCAAAAACAGGTGGCGTCCATCAACCGTCAAGGCGCAGGCGCTCGACCAGCGCCGCGGCCAGCGCGCGGGCGGTGTACGCCGTCGGCTCCACGGCCACCACGAGGCCGGCCGCACGCGCCGTCTCGGCCGTCACCGGGCCGATGCAGGCGATCGCCGGCCGGCCGTCGCGGACGAGGCGTCCAACGTCCTCCGCGCCGACGAGCGTGACGAAGTTGCGCACCGTGGAGCTGCTCGTGAAGGCGATCGCGTCGACGGCTCCCGCAGCCAGCGCGGCCCTGAGGCCATCGACGTCCGCATCGCGGGGGAGCATCGCCTCGTAGGCCACGGCCTCCTCGACCAGCGCACCGCGGGCGGCGAGCGCCTCGGGAAGCACGGCTCGCGCGCCGGCGGCGCGCGGCAGGAGGAAGCGCCGCCCGCGGAGGTCCTCGCCCGCGAGCGCCTCCACCAAGCCCTCCGCCCGATACTCCGCCGGCACGACGTCCGGGCGGAGATGGCGGCGGCCGAGCTCGGCGGCGGTCTCGGGACCGATCGCCGCGAGCCGCACCCGCGCGAGCTCGCGGACGTCGCGCCCCTGCGTCGCGAAGCGCTCGAAGAACACGCGCACGCCGTTCGGACTGGTGAAGACGATCCAGTCGTACTGGAAGGCGCTCGCCACGGCGTGGTCGAGGGCGGCGGCGCTCGGCGGCGGGCCGATGGTGATGGTCGGGAAGAGAATGACCTCCGCCCCCGCGTCCTCGAGCAGGCGCGCGAGCTCGCCGGCCTGCGCCCGGGGGCGCGTCAGGACCACGCGGCGGCCGAACAGCGGCCGGTCCTCGAACCAGCGCACCCGCTCGCGGATGCCGACGACGCTGCCGACCACGACGATGCCGGGCGGGCCGAGGCCCGCCTCCCGCACGCGCGCGGCGAGGGTGGCGACGGTGGCGACGACCGTCCGCTGGCGGCCGGTCGTCCCGTGCTCGACGACCGCGGCCGGAGTGTCCCGGGCGAGCCCGTGCTCCATGAGCTTGGTCATGATCAGCGGAAGCTGTCGCATGCCCATCAGGAAGACGAGCGTGCCGCCCTGGCGCGCGAGCTCGCTCCAGGGAAGCGCCGGCACGGTCGGCTCGGCATCGGGAGCGGGGCGTGCCTGGTGGCCGGTGGCGATCGTCACGAGCGAGGCGTGGTCCCGGTGCGTCGCCGGGATGCCGGCGTAGGCCGGGACGGCGAGCGCCGCGCTCACGCCCGGCACGACCTCGAACGGCACTCCCGCCCGCCGGAGCGCCTCGGCCTCCTCGGCCCCACGCCCGAAGAGGAACGGATCGCCGTTCTTGAGCCGCACGACGGTCTTGCCGGCCTTCGCACGGGCGACGAGGAGCCGTTCGATCTCCGCCTGGTCGAGCCGCGCGGGATCGCCGTGCGCGCCGCCGACGGCGATCACCTCGGCGTCGGACCGCGCATGCTCGAGGAGGCGACGGCCGACGAGATCGTCGTGCACGACGACATCGGCCGCCGCAAGGCAGCGCTGGCCCCGGAGGGTCAGGAGGCCCGGGTCGCCCGGGCCTGCCCCGACGAGGTAGACGCATCCCGTCATCGGCCGATCAGCTCCGCCGCCCCGGCAGCGAGCAACCGCGCCGCGAGCGTCCGCCCGAGCGCCTCCGCCTCGGCTGCGACCGCCGTGCCGCGCTCTTCCAGACGGCGGCGGCCGTCGGGATCGGCGACGAGCGCGCGCAGCGTCACCCGGCCGTCGGTGACGGTCGCATGCGCGGCCAGCGCCGTGTTGCAGTCCCCCCCGACCGCAGCGAGGAAGGCCCGCTCGGCCGCGACGGCCGTGGCCGCCGCCGGGTCGTCGATGGCCGCGAGCAGGGCCCGCGTCGGAGTGTCGTCCGCCCGGCACTCGAGAGCGAGCGCGCCTTGGCCCACGGCCGGGAGGAACTCGTCGATGGCGAGAGGACGCGCCGCCGGCTCTGCGATGCCGAGCCGCGCGAGGCCCGCCGCGGCGAGCACCAGCGCCTCGACCTCGCCCGCACGCCACTTCCGGAGGCGGGTATCGACGTTGCCGCGGAGGAGCACGACCGCGAGGTCCGGGCGGCGGGCCAGGAGCTGCGCCCGCCGGCGCGGACTCGCCGTGCCGACGCGCGCTCCGTTCGGGAGGCCGGCGACGCCGCCGCCATCGCCGCCGACGAGGACGTCCCGCGGGTCGACGCGCTCGGGCACCGCGCCGATCACCAGCCCCGGGGCGAGCCGCGCCGGGAGATCCTTCATCGAATGCACGCCGGCGTCGACGTGACCGGCGGCCAGCGCCTCCTCGATCTCCTTCACGAACAGCCCCTTGCCGCCCGCGGGCGCGAGCGGGCCGCGCAGCCGGTCGCCGGTCGTCCGCACGAAGACGAGCTCGACCGCGAGGCCGGCATGGCGTGCGCCGAGCGCCGTGCGCACGAGCTCGGCCTGTACCCGCGCCAGCGGGCTCGCGCGGGTGCCCAGGCGGAGCCGGCCGGTGACGGCGCCCACTATTCCTCCTCGTCGTCGGGATCGGCGCCGAGACGGAACAGTCGCCGGGCCGCCTCGACGTAGAAGGCCTCGCCCGCCTGCGCCTCGTGGCGGCGCAGCGCCGTCAGCGGCCCGTGCAGGATCTTGTTGACGATCGCGCTGGTCACGCGCTCGAGGACCTCCGGCAGCTTGGGGTCTGCGTCGCCGAGGGCCGTGAGACCCCGCGCGACCTCGCGCCGGCGGATCCCCTCCACCTTGTCGCGCAGCGCGACGATGGTCGGCACGACGTCGAGGCTCGTGAACCAGCGCCAGAAGGCGTCGACCTCGGCGTCGATGATCGTCTCGGCCTTGACGGCCTCGCGGGCCCGGGCCCCCTTGTTGTCGGCGATGACGCCCTCGAGGTCGTCGATGTCGAACAGGTAGACGTCGTCGATCGCGTTGACGCCCGGGTCGAAGCCGCGCGGCACCGCGAGGTCGACGAACAGCATCGGCCGCCGGCGCCGCTCGCGCATCGCCTCGTCCACCAGCGCCGGCGTCAGCAGGAACTCGTCGCCGCTCGCCGTGCCGATCACCAGATCGGCGAGCGGGAGGTAGCGGGCCAGCCGCTCGAAGGGCACAGGCATCCCGCCGAGCTCGCGCGCCACGTCCATCGCCCGCTCGTAGGTCCGGTTGACCACCAGCACCGACCCTACGCCCTGCGCCAGGAGCTGGCGCGCGGTGAGCTCGCCCATCGCGCCCGCACCCACCAGCATGGCCGTCTTGTCCTCGAGCCGGTCGAAGATGCCGCGCGCCATCTCGACGGCGGCCGACCCGACCGACACCGCCTTCTCCGCGATGCCCGTCTCGTTGCGGACGCGCTTGGCAACCGAGAAGGACTTGTGAAAGCAGCGGTGCAGCACGCGGCCCGAAGCGCCCACCGAAGCCGCCAGCGCGTACTGCTCCTTCAGCTGCCCCAGGATCTGCGGCTCGCCGACCACCATCGAGTCGAGGCTCGCCGCCACGCGGAAGAGGTGCCGCACCGCCTCCCGGTCGGCGTGCGTGTAGAGGTGGCCGGCGAGGGCGGGCTCGCCGAGACCGTGCTCGCGCGCGAGGAAGGCGGGCAGCGCACCGCCCACCGTCCCGACGTCGGCGCCGCAGGCGATGACCTCGACGCGGTTGCAGGTCGAGACGATGGCGCCTTCGAGGACGCCGGGGAGTGCCACGAGATCGCGCAGCGCCGGCTCGAGCCGTCCGTTCGCGAACGCCACCCGCTCGCGGACCTCGACCGGTGCCGTGCGATGATTCAGGCCGACCAGCACGATCGTGCGGTGCTCCACGCTAGAACGCCTTCCCGTGATTACCGAGCGCCAGCATGTTCACGCTGACGAGCGAGAGCACGATCACCGCGAAGCCGGCGATGGTGAGCGTCGCGGCCCAGCGGCCGCGCCAGCCTGCCGTCATCCGGCCCTGGAGGAGCACGACGTAGACGGCCCAGGTGAGGAGAGAGAAGACGAGCTTCGGATCGGTCGACCACGAGCGGCCCCAGACCTCGTGCGCCCACATGATGCCGCTCACGATGCCGAGCGTCAGCAGGATGAGACCCCACACGAGGCAGGCGTAGTTGACCCGGTCGAGCGTCTCGAGCGACGGGAGATGGCGCAGGAGCCCGCGGCCGCGGTGGGTCTTCAGGCGCCGCTCCTGGACGAGGTAGAGCAGGCTGGCGCTGAAGGCGAGCGCGAAGACGGCGTCGCCGAGCGTCGCGAGCACCACGTGGACCGGCAGCCAGGCGCTGTCGAGGACGGGCGGCAGCGGTCGCGCGCCGCTGTACGCGGCGTAGGCGGCGAGTACGAGCCCGAAGGCGAGCGGGCTCACGACGGCGCCGAGGGCGACGAGCGGCCGCCGGGCCTGGACGGCCAGGAAGATCGCCACCAGGAGCGCGGCCAGGAACGAGAGGGCCTCGGCGAAGGTCGTGACCGCAATGTGACCGCCCGCCACGGAGCGGATGATGATCGCCGCGGCGTGGACGCCGAGCCCGCCGAGCAGGAGCCGGGGCAGGAGCCGGCGCGGCAGCTCCTGCCGCACCGCGATCCCGACCAGGGCCACCAGCGTGGCGGCGAGGTAGAGCAGGGTGGCGAGCCGCAGCAGGCCGAGCTCCATCCCCTACCTCTCGGCGCCGAGCGCCACGCCGAGCCGCTCGAGCGTGAGGTGGTCCCCGGCCACGCGCGCGAGCAACCGGTCGATCTCCTCGCGGGCCCCGCGGCGCACGAGCTCCAGGAGGGAGGAGTCGAGCAGGGCCGAGAGGACCTCGGCCCGCCCCGGCTCGCGCCCGAGCGCCCGCCGGATCGCCCCGAGGATCGCGACGAAGGGGCCGTACTCCGGCCCCACATGACCTTCGAGCTCCCGTCGGAGCCGGGCCGAGAGTCCGGGGCTCGCGCCGCCCGTGCCGATCGCGATCGTGAGCTCGCCCCGCGCCAGCACCGCCGGCGAGAGGAAGGTCGACGCATCCGGGACGTCGACGACGTTCAGGAGCACCCGCTCCCGCTCGGCCTCGTCGCGGAGCTGCCTGATCACCCCGGGGTCACGGGTCGAGGCGTAGGCCAGGAACGCACCCGCGAGGTCGCCGGGCCGATAATCCCGATCGACGTGACGAAGGCCGTCTTCCGTCGCCAGCGCCGCCGGCAGCTCGGGGGCGACCAGCGTCACGTCGGCGCCGGCACGGAGGCACGCCGCGGCCTTCGCCGCGGCCGGGCCGTCGGCGCCGACCACCACGCACCGCCTGCCCTCCAGGCGCAGGAAGACGGGATGGGTCCGCATCCGCTCCTGGATCGTACCAGAAGCAAAAAGCGGTCGAAACGAGCGGTCTCAGGCCGCGCTGCGACGGACGCTGCGAGGAATCCGGAGGGTCTGCCCGGGGCGCAGCCGGCCGGCCTTGTCGAGCCGGTTGGTGACGCGCAGGCTCGCCACGCTCACCTTGTAGCGCTTGGCGATGTGCGAGAGCGTCTGCCCCCGCTGGACCCGGTAGGTGAGCACGGCGGGGCGAACCCGAGCGCTCCGGACCGCCCGGTGGGCGACGACCGGGATCACCTTCCGCTCGGTTCGCTCGACCCGCTCCACGGCGGGCGCCTCGGCGAGGCGCGTCTCGAAGCCCGCGGCCCCGGACTCCGGCAGCCTGAGCCGAACGCCACGGGGAATCGGGCGACGGCCCGCGATGACGAGAGAAGAGAGGGAAGGGTTCAGGCTCGCCAGCAGCTCGCGGTCCGCATGCGCCATGTGGGCCGCCTGCTGGATGCCGATCGCGCGGTCGAGCCGATGCTCGCGCGTCCTCGGCGCGGGTTCCACCGGCAGGTTGCCGAAGTATTCCCGGTAGTTCCGCTCGACATCGAGCGCCGCCAGGAACTCGGCATAGAAGTTCCGCGACGCGAAGCCGAAGGCGTTGCCGTGGTAGTCACGGACGATGGTGACGATGTCGGTGGTCCCGAGCTGGGCGACGGCCCGGGCCATACCTTCGGGGCCGTGGTTGTAGGCCGTGATCGCCAGCGGCCATGCAGCGAGCGACCCGTGCATCTCGGCGAGGAAGCGTGCCGCCGCGCGCGTCGAGAAGATCGGGTCGCGGCGCTCGTCGACCAGGTTGTCGACGTGCAGGAAGCGCCGGCCGGTGGCGGGCATGAACTGCCAGACGCCGGCCGCGCCCACCTTGGAGTAGGCGTGCAGGTTGAAGCACGACTCGACCAGCGGGAGCCGGGTCAGCTCGACCGGCAGCCCTTCCTCGCGGAAGATGCGCTCCATCTCGGGCAGGTAGCGCCGCGAGACGCGGAGGCCTTCGCCGAAGCGCTCGCGGAGCCCGCGCTGGCCGCGCAGCCGCTTCTCGTCCGCGGCGGCGAGGAAGCGGTCTGGCGCGGGGTCGTCGGCGAACAGGTCGTGGATCGCGCGTTCCTCGGCCGTCAGGCCCTCGGCGTTCGGACCGAGCGCGTGCAGCCGGAGCAGCGTAGCACGGATGCGCTCGAGCTCGAGATCGGTCTCGATGCGCTGCAGGCGGTCGACCTCGGCCGGGCTCACGCCGTCTTCGAGCTCGGGGCGGAAGTCGAGGACCTTGTAGACCTTGTCGAGATGGAGCGCGTCGTGCAGAACGACCTGGTGAATCGAGGTCTCAGCGAAGATGCCGCGCCAGAAGCGAACCTGCGGCTCGAGTCCTGCCGGACACGGAAAGGCGTCGGCGTGCGCCGGCGGCTGGTCCGCGCGGGCGGCGCCGGCCGGCAACATGCTGAATAACGAAACAGCTAGAAAACAAGTCCCGACGCGCATTGGCCTCCACCGGCCCCTCCGCTGCTGCCGTGCACGCGACAGCCAGCTCGGCGCATGCTACCAAAGCGTTCCGAGCAGAGTCAAACCTGGACGGGCTCTTGGCCTCGCTCTGACGGTGCTCGGCGGCCTCGCCGGCGGCTGCGGCGAGGCGCCGCCCCCGCCCGGGTCCCTGGTGGTCGCGTTCGACAGCGACCCCGAGAGCCTCGACCCCCGCTTCCAGACCGACGCCAACGGCGCGCGGCTCGCCGACCTCCTCTACGCGGGCCTGACGCGGGCCGACGCCACCGGCCGGCGGGTTCCCGACCTCGCCCGCGCGTGGGAATTGGCCGATTCGCGGAGCTTCGTCTTCCGGTTGCGGCCGGATTTCCGCTTTCCGGATGGGAGGGCGGTGACGGCCGCCGACGTCAAGGCGACCTACGAGGCGGTGCGCGACCCCGCGCTCGCGTCGCCAAAGCGTGCAGCGCTTGCCGTCCTGTCTGCGATAGAGGCACCCGACGCGACGACCGTCGTGATGCGCCTCACGGAACCCTTCGCCCCGTTTCTCGATGCAACCGGGCTCGGCATCCTGCCCGCGGCGCGGGCGCGGGAGGCGGGCGACGTGACGACCGGGGCGGGACCCTTCCAGCTGCTCTCCGCCGAGCGGGGCGAGCGGCTCGTGCTCGCGCCGAACCCCGGCTATCCCGACGGCGCCCCGAAGCTCCACACGGTCGTCGTTCGCATCGTGCCGGACGAGCTGGTCCGCGTCCTCGAGCTCCGGCGCGGCGGGGTCCACCTGGTCGAGGATGCCCCGGAGCCGGAGATGGTTGCCTGGCTCGGCACGGTCCCTTCCCTGCTCGTGCGCCGGACTCCGGGGACGAGCTTCGTCTACCTGGCGCTGAACCTGCGTGACCCGCGGCTCGCCGATCGGCGGGTCCGCCAGGCGATCACGCTCGCGCTCGACCGCGCGGGACTGGTGCGTTTCGTCCTCGGGGGCGCCGCCCGCCCGGCGACGGGGCTCCTCGCCCCGGAGCACTGGGCGTACGCCCCCGCTCGCCCGCCGCGCCACGATCTGCGGCGGGCACGCCGGCTCCTCGATCTGGCCGGCTATCGCGCGCCCCGCCCGGGGGCGCCGCGCTTCCGCCTGGTCTACAAGACCTCCGCCCAGCCGGTGCGGCGACGCCTGGCCGAGGCCGTCCAGGCCGAGCTCGCCGCTGTCGGCATCGCGGTGGACGTCCGGGTCTACGAGTGGGGAACTCTCTATGCGGACGTCCGCAGCGGCAACTTCGAGCTCGCCTCGCTCGCATGGGTTGGAGTCACCGACCCCGATCTGTACTACCTGGCCTTCCACTCGACCATGCTGCCTCCCGCGGGCTACAACCGCGGCGCCTACGTGAGCCGCGTGACCGATCGACTGACGAGTGCGGGCCGCCAGACCTTCGAGCCGGCCCGGCGGCGGGCCATCTACGCCCGCGTGCAGCGCCGCCTGGCGCACGACCTGCCGGTCGTACCGCTCTGGTGGGAGGACCGGGTGGTGGTGCAGACACGCCGGCTGCACGGATTCGAGCCCTCGCCGAGCGGCGACCTCCGGGGCCTCGCCGGCGCGTGGCTCGACTAGGAGGCTGTCCTCCCAGTGCGCGCCCTCGCCGTCCGCCGCCTGGTGCTCCTGTTGCCCACCGTGCTCGGGGTCGTCACCCTCGTGTTCGCCTTCCTGCACCTCCTGCCCGGCGACCCGGTGGAGATCATGCTCGGTGAGTGGGCGGCGCCCGCCGACGTCGCGGCGCTCCGGCGCGAGCTCGGCCTCGACCGCCCGCTCGTGGCGCAGTACGTCCGCTTCCTCGCGCACGCCGCGCGCGGCGACCTCGGCCACTCGATCGCGTTCCGGGCGCCCGTCGCGAGCGTGATCGCGGCGCGCTACCCGGCGACCCTCGAGCTGGCGGCCGCGGCGTTCGCTCTGGCCGTCGCCTTCGCCGTGCCGTTCGGCGTCCTGGCCGCGGTCCGGCGTGGCACGGCGCTCGACCGGGTCGCCCGGCTGGCAAGCCTCTCGGGCGTCTGTCTGCCGAGCTTCTGGCTCGGTCCGCTCCTGATGCTCGCCTTCTCGATCCGGCTCGGGTGGCTTCCGGTCGCGGGACGCGGCGGCCTCCCGCACCTCGTCCTGCCCGCCATCACCCTCGCGCTCGGCATGGTCGGCATCCTGGTCCGTCTGACGCGGGCGAGCCTTCTCGCCGCGCTCGGCGAGGACTACGTGCGCACGGCGCGCGCCAAGGGCGCGCCCCGGTGGCGGGCAGTCGGCGTCCACGCATTGCGCAACGCGCTCGTGCCCGTCGTCACCGTGCTCGGGCTGCAAGCGGGCGCGCTCCTCGCGGGCGCGATCATCACGGAGACGGTCTTTGCCTGGCCGGGGCTCGGCCGGCTCGTCGTGCAGGCCATCCAGGCGCGCGACTACCCGCTGGTGCAGGGCTGCGTGCTCGCGATCGGCGTGAGCTACGTCGCGGTCAACACGGCTGCCGACGTGCTCGCGAGGGCGATCGACCCGCGGCTCATCGAGGACGAGCGATGAAGCGTGCAGGCTCGCGCGCGGCCCTCGCCGGGATCGCGACCCTCGTGCTGCTCGCGCTGGCGGGTGCGGTCGCGCCCTGGCTCGCGCCCGCCGGTCCCTACGCCGCGGACCTGACCGGACGCCTGGGACCCCCGAGCGACGCGCACCTCTTCGGTCAGGACACGCTCGGCCGCGACGTCCTGGCGCGTGTGCTCTACGGCGCGCGCATCTCCCTCGGCGTCGGCGCCGCCACGGTGCTGGTCTCGCTCGGCGCCGGCACCCTCCTCGGCTGTGCCGCGGGCTACGCCGGCGGCTGGGTGGACGAGGCGCTGGCGCGCGTGATCGACGTGCTGCTGGCCTTCCCCGGCCTGCTCCTCGCGATCGCCCTCGCCGCGCTGCGCGGGCCGAGCCTGCCGAACGTCGTCCTCGCCCTCAGCGTGCTCGGCTGGACGGGCTACGCGCGGCTCGCGCGCGCCGCCACCATGACGCTCCGCCGCCGCGAGTTCGTCGAGGCCGCCCGCGCGCTGGGTGCCACCCCCTTCCGGATCGTCTCCCGCCACCTCCTCCCCCTCGCCGCGCCGATGCTCCTCGTGCAGGCGACGTTCGGCATGGCGGGCGCGATCGTCGCCGAGGGGAGCCTCTCCTTCCTCGGCGTCGGCGCTCCCCCGCCGCTGCCGTCGTGGGGCGCGATGATCGACGAGGGGCGGCCCTTCCTGCTCGTGGCGCCCCATCTCGTCCTTTTCCCCGGCCTCGCGCTCGCCCTGGCCGTGCTGGCGCTCCAGCTCCTCGGCGACGGGCTGCGCGACGTGCTCGACGTGCGCGCCGAGGGATCGGCCCGAGGAGTGGTCCCACCGTGACGCGCGCCTTCGAAGTCGTCGTGATCGGCGGCGGGATCGCCGGGGCCTCGCTCGCCTACTTCCTCGCCGCGCGCGGCGTAACCGACGTCCTCCTCCTCGAGCGCGAGAGCCAGCCCGGCTCTCACGCCACCGGGCGCAGCGCGGCCGTCCTGGCCGAGCTCGATCCGATCTCGACGCTCCAGGAGCTGAAGGTCGGGAGCGCCGGCTTCCTACGCCGCCCCCCCGCGGGTTTCTCCGAGACGCCGCTCCTCGACCCCTCGGGCATCATGATCCTCTTCCGCGAGCCAGTCTGGAGCGCGCTCCGTCAGGTGGCGCCCCTGATCGAGCAGGGGGGCACGCGGCTCGAGCTCCTCTCGCCGGCCGACGCTGCAGCGCGCATCCCGGTGCTCCTCGCCGAGCGCTTCGACGGCGCTGTGCTCCTCCCGGAGGACGGCCACATCGACGTTCACGCGCTCCTCTGGGGCTACCTGCGCCAGGCGCGCCGGCGCGGGGTCGAGCAGCGCTTCGGCGTGGAGGTGCGAGGGGTGCGCGTCGAGCATGGACGCGCAACCGCCGTCGTGACGGCCGACGGCGAGATCGCCGGGCGCTGGGTGGTGAACGCCGCCGGGGCGTGGGCGGGAACCGTCGCCGCGCTCGCGGGCGCCCTGCCCATCCCCCTCGTCCCGCACCGCCGGACGATCGTCGTCTTCGACGTGCCGTTCGACGCGCGCGCCTGGCCGATGGTGGCGAGCGACGCCGACCAGCTGTACTTCGCGCCCGAGTCCGGCGGACTCAAGCTGAGCCCGATGGACGAGGAGCCGATGGAGGCGTGCGACCCGCAGGCCGACGACGTGGCGGTGGCGCGCGGCTTCGAGCGGCTCGCCCGGCTCGCCCCGGCGCTCGTGCCGCACGCGCTCCGCCGGAAGTGGGCCGGACTCCGGACGTTCGCGCCCGACCGGGTGCCCGTCGTCGGCGAGGACCCGCGCGTGCGCGGCTTCTTCTGGCTCGCGGGCCAGGGCGGCTGCGGCATCGAGACGAGCCCCCTCATGGGCCAGGTCGCGGCGGACCTGCTCGTCGAAGGAAGGACGGAGCGGTTCGGCGCGAGCCAGCTCGCGCCGGCGCGCTTCGCGACGGCGTGAGGTCCGTCCGCCGTCACCGCTGGCAGCGGGGGCAGTAGAAGGTCGAGCGCCCGACGACGACGCGCGTCCGGATGGGCGTGCGGCAGCTCGGACAGGGCCGGCCGGCACGGTCGTAGACGCAGTGGTCGAGCTGGAACCACCCCTCACGGCCGAGGCCGTCGCGGTAGTCGGAGATCGACGAGCCGCCGCGGCGGATCGCGTCGGCCAGGACCATGCGCACCGCTGCCACGATCCGCCGGCAGTCGTCGCGCGCGAGGCGCGCAGCCCGGCGGCCGGGGCGGACGCCGGCCCGGAAGAGGATCTCGTTCGCATAGATGTTGCCGAGGCCCGCGAGCCGGCGCTGGTCCATGAGCAGGGCCTTGATCGGGGTGCGGCGCCCCCGGGTCAGGGTGAAGAGGGCGTCGGGCGTGAACGCGTCGTCGAGTGGATCGATGCCGGCGCCGGTCTCGGCCACGAGCCCCGACGCCTCGATCACGGCCATCCGGCCGAAGCGGCGCGGGTCGTTGTAGGTGAGGAGGCGGCCGTCGTCGAGCTCGACCACGACGTGATCGTGGCGGCGGTCGGGCCGGCCGTGCGGGGCGAGCGTCAGCTGGCCGGTCATGCCGAGGTGCACGAGCCACAGGCGCCCGTCGTCGAGGGGCGCGAGCAGGTACTTCCCGCGCCGTGCGACCGCCTCGATGCGGCGGCCCGTGAGCCTCGCCGCGAAGGTCGGCGCCACGCCACCGCGGAGGCGCCGCTCCCTCACGCGCACCGCGACGACGCGACGGCCGATGACGGCGGGCGCGAGCGTCCTCGCGACCGTCTCGATCTCGGGCAGCTCGGGCACGGCCTCTAGGGGGTGAGCGCACGCGCGAGCCGGGCGAACGCGTCGAGGTCGAGCGTCTCGGCCCGTGCGCTGGACGCCACGCCCGCGCGCGCGCACGCGAGCTCGAGGTCGACACCGCGGCGCCTGGCGAGGGCGGCGAGGGCATTGCGCAGCATCTTTCGCCGCTGCCCGAAGGAGCCGCGGACCACCTCGCGGAAGGCCTCCTCGTCGCCGAGGTCGATACGCGGCGCGGCGCTCCAGCGCACGTCGACCACCGCCGACTCGACACGCGGCGGGGGAAGGAAGCTCCGGCGAGACACGCGGAACGCGAGCCGGACGTCGGCGAAGGCCTGGAGGAGAACCGTCGTCACCCCGTAGTCGGGCGTGCCGGGACGGGCGACGAGGCGGTCGCCCACCTCGCGCTGGAGCATGACCACGGCACGCGACATGCGGGCCCTCTGTTCGCGCAGCCGGAAGAGGATCGGGATGGCGATGTTGTAGGGCAGGTTGCCGATCACCGTGACTCGCGGCTCGGTGACCAGCGTCTCGAGGGGCAGTGCCAGCACGTCGCCTTCGATCACCCGCACGCGCGGGTTCCCGCCATAGCGCGCGGCGAGGCGCGCGGCGAGGGCCGGGTCGATCTCGACGAGGTATAGGCGTCCCGCGCGCCCGGCGAGCTCGTCGGTGAGCGCGCCGAGCCCGGGGCCGATCTCGAGGGCGACCGTGCGCGGCCCGACCTCCGCGGTCTCGACGATGCGGCGGGCCACCGTGGGGTCGCACAGGAAGTGCTGGCCCCACCGCTTCCTCGGCCGGAGTCCGGCGGCGGCGAGCGCCTCGCGCGCCTCCCGCCGCGCGCCCATCAATCGGGAGCGCCGAAGGGCAGATCGGCCTCGGCGCCGATGGCGAGGCCGTCGTCCTCGCCCGCCTCGAGCCGCCGCCAGCCGGCCATCGCGATCATGGCGGCGTTGTCGGTGCACAGCTGAAAGCGGGGAAAGACGACGTCGACGCCGAGCTCGGCCCCGGCCTCGGCCATGCGCGTCCGCAGGCGCCGGTTCGCCGACACGCCCCCGCAGACGACCAGGCCCGGGACCCCGGTCTCGACGATCGCCTCGACGGTCGTGTCGACGAGCATGTCGACGAGCGCCTCCTGGACGCTCGCGGCGAGGTGAGGAAGCGCCGCGGGCGACGGCGGCTCGTCGTGCACGCGCTGCCAGACCGCCGTCTTGAAACCGCTGAAGCTGAAGTCGAAGCGCGCGCGCTTGATGCGGGCGCGGGGGAGGCGGATCGCTTTCGGGTCTCCCTGCTCGGCGAGCCGCTGGATCGCGGGGCCGCCCGGGTAGCCGAGCCCCAGCAGCTTGGCGACCTTGTCGAACGCCTCGCCGACGGCGTCGTCCCGCGTGCGGCCGAGGCAGCGGTAGTCGCCCGTGCCACGCACCAGGTAGAGGCCGGTGTGGCCGCCCGAGACGATGAGGCCGAGGAACGGGAACGCGATCGGATCGTCGGGCGGCCGGTCGAGGTTGGCAGCGAGGAGATGGCCCTCCAGGTGGTTCACGCCGACGATCGGCAGGCCGCGCGCGTGCGCGATCCCCTTCGCCACCGAGAGCCCGACCAGAAGGGAGCCGATCAGTCCGGGTCCGCACGTCACCGCGATGCCGTCGACCGCCTCGAGCCCGCGCTCCGCCCGTGCGAGCGCGGCATCGATCACCGGCAGCATGTTGCGGATGTGGTGGCGCGAGGCGAGCTCCGGGACCACGCCCCCGTAGGGCCCGTGCACGGCATCCTGCGACGAGACGACCGAGGAGCGCAGGACCCCGGCGTCGAGCACGGCCGCCGCCGAGTCGTCGCACGAGCTCTCGATACCGAGCACCACCACGGGGCTTAGGCGCGCGCGGCGCGATGCGCGGCGGGGAGGCGGGAAGGGGTGCCGCTTCGGCTCCCGGTCCTCGGTGCACGCACGCCTTGGAGCTGCAGCGTCCCCCCGCAGCTGCGGGCGCGTGCGGCACCTGCGGAGGTCGCCGAAGCGGCACCCCTTCCCGCCCTGCACGCCGTTCGCTGGCCGCGCACCGACACCGGCGGTCGGCGCGGGAGCGGGGGCGCCGGAGCGGCGACCTCCGCAGCTCCCGCGCGCGCCCGCAGCTGCGGGGGGACGTCGCGGCGAACGCCGGCGCGCGTGGAGCGAGGACCGGGAGCCGATCCGGCGCCCCCGATCCCGCGGACCGCAGTCGGCGTCCGCACTGCTAGCCGCTCGACGGCTTGACGGCCAGGAAGATCGTGTTGTCGCCGCGGCGGACGAGGAAGAGGACGCTCTTTCCCTTGCCGGACGACTTGAGCGCCTTGCGGTAGGCGTCGACATCCTTGACCGGCGTCCGGTTCACCTCGAGGATGACGTCGCCGCGGCGCAGGCCGGCGTCGGCGGCCGGGCCGCCTGCGTCCACTTGCGTGACCACGACGCCCTTGAGGCCGCGGTCGAGGCCGAGGGTCTCGGCGACCTCGGGCGTGAGCGTTTGCACCGTGAGGCCCAGGTCCTCGGCGGTGCCCGTCCCCGCCTGCGCCGTCTCTTCCTCCTTCAGCTCGGCGATCTTGATGGTGAAGGTCTGCTCGGCCTTGTCGCGGATAACCTTCAACTTGACGGTCCTGCCGACGCCCGTGCGCGCGACGAGGAGGGGCAGCTCGGCCGAGTCGTTCACCGGCTTGCCGTCGTACTCGACGATGACGTCGCCCTGCTTGATGCCGGCGGCCTCGGCCGGCCCCTCCTTCACCACGTCGGCGACGAGCGCACCCTTGGCGCTTGGCAGCCCGAGGGAATCGGCGATGTCGGGAGTGACCTTCTGGATCATGACGCCGAGCCACCCGCGCGTGACGTGCCCCTTCTCCTTCAGCTGGGGCACGATCTCCTTGGCGAGGCTGATCGGGATGGCGAAGCCGATGCCGATGTTGCCACCGCCGCGGCTGAAGATGGCCGTGTTGATGCCCACGACCTCGCCCCGGGTGTTGAGGAGCGGCCCGCCCGAGTTGCCCGGGTTGATGGCGGCGTCGGTCTGGATGAAGTTGTCGTACGGCCCCTGGTTGATGTGCCGGCCGAGCGCGCTCACGATCCCCACCGTCACCGTGTTCTCGAGCCCGAAGGGGTTGCCGATGGCGACCACCCATTGCCCCACCTTGAGGCCGTCGGAGTCGCCGAGCACCACCGGGGTCAGGTCGGAGGCGCCGTGGATCTCGATCAGCGCGATGTCGGTCTTCGGGTCGCGTCCGACGACCTTGGCCTTGAACTCCTTGCCGCTCGAGAGTTTGACGACGATCTCGTCGGCGTTCTCGACGACGTGATTGTTGGTGAGGATGTAGCCTTTCGTATCGATGACGAAGCCGGAGCCGAGGCTCTTCGCCTTGTAGGGG
>Ga0209056_10001365_pt1 | contig 26898 bp, 33 predicted proteins | sample GraSoiAngelo_114_FD_185876 | JGI IMG/M metagenome (GOLD analysis project Ga0209056, IMG submission 185876) | Grasslands soil microbial communities from the Angelo Coastal Reserve, California, USA - 14_0903_13_40cm (SPAdes) (version 2) | ecosystem: Environmental > Terrestrial > Soil > Grasslands... | reverse complement strand
ATTTCTCCAGTCTCCCTCGCATCTGCACGGAGCTTGTGCCCCGCATCTAGGTGTCACGTTACTCTTGATTCGCAGGAGCAGAGTGCCATCTCCGGCAACGAGCATCGAGCGGTGAAGTTCGCATCCCGTGCCCTGCTTACGCCTGGTAGGACGCGACTACATGGAGCGATGCGGCCAGTCGGCAGCGCGGTGCGTTCTTTCGGTGCAGTCAGGGGTGCCCGAACGTATTTATTTGGGCACCACGTTCGTGTAGATAGTCATGGGGCTGGCGGTGGTCGGAATTGGGCTGACCCTATCACACGGCACAGGAATACCGGATGTAGTAGTGAACGCGTAGCATATTTTCTTTGCGGTCTTAACGGCCGGCTGTGACCGTGCCGGGCGCACTACGTTTTTGCTCGGATCAGCAAATGCCGATGCGCAAAATGCGAATGTGAGCACGACACTTACGCATTGAACCGACGAACCGCACAGGCGACCAAACCTGTTTTCTATTCTCATGCCGTGATCCTGATTCCGTTTCGAATCTGGCGCAAGCTTATTCAAAGACCAGTCAATGTCGGGGAACCGGTATTGAAAGTCTTCAACAGCTGGCGCCGGAACTTCCGTTGCCGCTCGACCGTGTCCGTTAATGCCGCGATAATCAAGCTCAGTAGTTTGAAAAACATTCAAGTGGTTCCGCGAAGTACTGGGAGTTAACCTCTCGCCAAGGAATGGAGCGCAAGCCTGCTGCCGCGGTTATTTTTCACCACATTGGTCCTTATCACCACGCGCGGTTGAATGCTGCGGCTGAGAGATTGTCAGTGATCGGCTTCGAATGGTCAGCCAGGAGCTATGACGGGTGGGGCGCAGCGGCGACGCCTGCGCGGTATCACAAAGTTTCGCTCTTCCCCGAAGCAACAGATCATCACCCGGACAAGGCCGAACTTCGGTCTGCGTTCTGGTCGGCTTTGGAGCAGACGAATCCGGATGTGGTGGCGGTCAATGGCTGGAACAACTTTGGATCGTTGGTTGCCGCGAATTGTTGTGTGCGTCGCGGAATACCGATGGTCGTGATGTCCGAGAGCGCGCGGCAGGATGAAGCTCGCACTTGGTGGAAGGAAATCATTAAGCAGCGGGTCGTGGGTCTTTACTCTGCCGCGCTCGTCGGTGGACAGCGTCACGTCGAGTATCTGGTGGAACTCGGGATGCCGCACGAATGGATCTTTACCGGATACGACGTGGTTGATGATGCGTATTTTCGCGAGAAGACGGATGAGATCAGAAGTCAGAGGTCAGTCGTCAGACGGAAGTACCAGCTACCGGAGAACTACTTCCTTGCCTCAGCACGATTCGTCGAGAAGAAGAACCTGCGAAGGCTTATTCAAGCTTACGCGGAATATCGAAAGAGGTGGTCCGCCTACGCCAACCAGCCTGCGCATAAAGCTACGGCGGGTCGAGGGGCCGCGGCGGACAGGGAAGTCGCAGGAAAGGCGCCATGGAACCTCGTAGTTCTCGGCGATGGACCTCTCCGTGAAACTCTCAACTCTCAACTCTCAGCTCTCAACCTGAGTGAGCACGTGCATCTGCCAGGTTTTAAGCCGTACGACGAATTGCCGGTTTACTACGCATTGGCGAATGCGTTCGTGCATGCGAGTACGACTGAGCAATGGGGGCTGGTTGTGAACGAAGCCATCGCGTCAGGGTTACCAGTCATTGTGTCGGAGCGGTGCGGATGCGTACCGGAGCTCGTGCAAGGCAACGGGTTTACTTTTGATCCAACTAACGAGCACGAATTGACCGCGCGGCTGTTAGAGATGGCGTCATTGTCGGATGAGAAGCGAAAGCACCTCGGCGACAACAGCCACAGGATCGCAGCGAATCTTGGGTCGGAACGTTTTGGCGAAGGTTTGGAGGGTGCAGTCAACATGGCGCTCGCGCCAAGGAGATTTGGACTGATGGATCGGGCGTTGTTACTCGCTGCCACAATGTATGGCCGATAACCCTAACGACAGGTCGGTTCCGAAGGTGAACGATCCGGTCACTGCGTATTTCGAAAAACTTTCGCAGGTTCACAAAAGGCAGTTTGGCGAAAACGAATCCGGCGCGAGCTTCTATTTTCGAACCCGGCTGCGACTGACGTGTGAATTGGCGAGCGGGTCAGCGGGGCGATTGCTGGACTGCGCGGCGGGCACGGGTGAGATAACCTGCGCGTTATTAAAGCCCGGCAGATTTAATCACGCCACCGTTGTCGATATTTCGCCGGCGATGTTACAGAGCGCAAAGGCACTTCTCGCTTCGCAGATCAAAAACGCGGAACTTGAATTCGTTCAGTCGGACGTGTTCGCCTTCAAGCCATCTGATTCGCGTTTCGATCTTATTCTCTGCCTGGGATTGATTGCGCACACTGGACGACTGGACATTTTACTGCCGCATTTGAAATCGATGCTCATGCCTGACGGGCGAATCATTTTGCAGGCAACACTAACCGATCATCTCGGAACACGCATTGTCCGTGCACTTACTTCGCGAAGTGAGGTGGCCCGGCGCGGCTACAGGATTTCCTGGTTCTCCCAACGAAACATCTCCGACGCGTGCGACCGCGCCGGGTTGCGGATTCTGGAGACGCGGCGGCATAGCCTCGGTTTTCCGTTCGGCGATCGTTTGTGGCCGTGGGCGAATTTTCAGCTGGAAACTCGGCTGGAAAAATGGGCGAGCCGGCATGGAGCGGATGCGCTTTACCTCCTCGCAGCTGAATGAAAGTCGGTTTTCTTGTCAGCAGCATTTCCCGCGAAGCAGGCGGGTTATTTCAAAGCGTGCGCGGACTTGCCAAAGCAGTGGCGTCCGCAAATGCGAATGTGCGGGTGTTTGGGATTCGCGACGAACAGAGTGCTGTTGATCTGCAGGAGTGGCAGCCGCTTTCGGTTCAGACGTTTCGTCCGCGACTGCGCGCGTGGGGCTACTCAAACCAGCTTGTGCCGCGCATCGTCGACGTTAACGTCGACGTTCTGTCGGTCCACGGTTTGTGGAAATATTGCTCCGTCGCTTCGTTGCGATGGCATCGGCGCACGGGTCGCCCCTATGTAGTTCATCCGCACGGCATGTTGGACCCATGGGCCTTGCGAAACGCGCGTTCGAAGAAACGAATCGCAGCGGCGCTTTATGAAAATCAATATTTGCGCGAAGCCGTTTGCCTGCGGGCACTGTCGGAAGGCGAAGCAGGATCGATCCGGAGTTATGGATTACGTAATCCGATTTGTGTAATTCCCAATGGGATTGATTTGCCGGACCTGAGCGAGAGCAATGCAAAAACTCAGTCGGAGAATCGAAAAACTCTTCTCTACCTTGGCCGACTTCACCCGAAGAAAAACATCTCGAACCTGATCCGTGCCTGGAACGAAACCTTCAACTCTCAGCGCGGCAGCGGCAACCGTTGGGTTCTCGCAATCGCAGGATGGGATCAGGGCGGATACGAGAGCGAACTCAAGCGTATCGCAGCTGGCGATTCGGTTGTTTTCCTCGGCTCACGATTCGGCGCGGAGAAAAGCGAATGCTATCGCACGTGCGACGCATTCATCCTGCCGTCGTTGAGCGAAGGCCTGCCGATGACCGTGCTCGAAGCGTGGGCCTATGCGAAACCGGTGTTGATGACACCTGAGTGCAATCTGCCCGAAGGTTTCTTAGCCAACGCGGCATTGCGAATTGGACCGAGTGCAGAGGAAATTGCCGCGGGCCTGAAACAACTAGTTGAAATGAGCACCGACGATCGCGCTGCAATGGGCGCTCGTGGACGCGATCTCGTGACAAGAGACTTTTCGTGGCCGCGAATTGGCGAACAGATGCGTGCGGTTTATGACTGGGTGCTCGGCGGGGAAATGCCGAACACTGTGCGATTGTGAGAAGACGGTGGATGATAATGTCATTCTGAGCGGGGCGAAGAATCTCAGATCACATTTTGGATTCGATCTTGCACTGAATAGACCAGGGATGTTTCGCTTCGCTCAATATGACAGCGGCATTTATAAGATGCGGTTCTTAGATGCTTTTGTGATAGCTACCGTCATCGGACCTCTTTGAACTCTTGAAAGACTATGCTGGATGTTAAAGAAAATCGCCGCGCTAGGAAGTACACATCGGGCGAGATGATCCGCCGAGTGTTGTGGACGCTGGCGCTGCCGCTTTTCCGATTCAGTCCCAGGCCTTGTTTTGGTTGGAGAAGATTTCTGCTTCGGCGGTTCGGCGCAAAGATTGGTCGAAGCGTGCATGTATATCCATCGGCGACAATCTATTTTCCGTGGAATCTTGAGGCTGGAGATGAGAGCGCAATCGGCGAGCAGGCGTTCGTGTATAATCTCGGTCGCGTGACACTCGGTCCGCGCGTCACGATCTCGCATCGCGCCCATCTCTGCGCGGGAACACACGATCATACCAAACCGGATTTTCCGCTGCTGCGTCCGCCGATTGTGATTGGCTCCGACGCGTGGATTTGTGCGGATGCGTTCGTGGGCCCGGGTGTCACCGTTGGCGAGGGAGCAATTGTTGGTGCACGAGCGGTCGCGATGAAGGACGTAAAACCTCGAACCATTGTGGTCGGAAACCCGGCGCGCGAAAGCAAGAAGCGCGAGATCACTCAATGAGCGAGCGGTCCGACGCGCCGGCGCCGTTGTCCGTGCTTGTCCCGGTTAAGAACGAAGCGGTGAATCTGCGCGACTGCCTCGCCAGCGTCTCCTTCGCGCAAGAGATCGTGGTGGTTGATTCGGGCAGCACAGACGGCACTCAAGCGATCGCCGAGGCATGTGGGGCTCGGGTTATACAGTTTGCTTGGAATGGAAAACTGCCGCGCAAGAAGAATTGGGCGTTGGAAAACGTTTCCTGGCGACACGAATGGGTGCTGATCATCGATGCCGATGAGCGCATCACCGTGGAACTGGAACGCGAAATTCGCGAGGCCATCCGACGCACCGACGTGGACGGATTTTATCTCAACCGTCGGTTCTGGTTTCTGGACGGTTGGATAAATCATTGCGGTTATTTTCCGAGTTGGAATCTGCGCCTATTCCGGCATCGGCTTGGCCGTTATGAACAAATTGAAGTTGGCAACGATATTCCTTCTGGAGACAACGAAGTCCACGAGCACGTATTGTTGAATGGCCGCGCCGAATATCTACCGACACCAATGGAGCATTATGCCTTTCCAGACATTGCTACGTTTGTTGAGAAGCATGGTCGCTATTCCTCGTGGGAAGCGGCCGCTTCGAGAATGCTGCATTCAGGGGACGAAAAATCATTGCGATCCACACCCTTTGGAACCGGACTGGAACGTAAACGCTGGTTGAAGAAAGCTACGATGCGAGCTCCGTTCCGTCCCAGTTTGCGATTTCTTTATCATTACGTCTGGAAACAAGGTTTCCGCGACGGCTATCGTGGCTGGGTGCTCTGCCGGTTGCTTGCGCAGTACGAGCGGATGATTGTATCGAAGGAGCGCGAATTCAAAAAGCGAACTGCTAAACCAACTGCCGGATTGTAGGGTATCTGTGTGGGACGCCAGCCCGACTTCTGCGAGGCGTCCGTCGGGCTACATACCCTCGACCAGAATCATGTTTGTTTTTGCCGTGCGGTGGCGCATCCTACGCGGCTCGCGATATTCTTCGCAGTTGAGCCACTCTTTGGCGCGCTGTGCTGATTCAAACTCAAGCACAACAATGCGCTTGGGTTGCCAATCGCCTTCGAGTACTTCGGTTTTGCCGCCGCGCATGATGTATTTTCCGCCGTACTTCTGCACACTCGCACCGGCGAGCTTTTTATATTCTTCGTAGCCGACGGGGTCGAGTATCTCGATTTCGACGATGATGTAAGCGGGCATGGCTCGGTTGAATGGTCGAAGCGTTGAAGGATTGAAGTTGGGAAACTCAGCGGCCGTTGTGGCTGCGGTCTTTTGCAGCAAGCTCCGGAATTTTCCTTCGCCGCCGCAGTCGCAACCAGTTGTTCCATGTTTTACGCAGGCTATCGCGCGGGGTCTGGTATTGCTGGTTTAGTTCGTTGCTCTTTACGATCTGCGCCAGAATTCCTTTCACGGAAAAGTCGTCCGTATTGACGATCGTATAAGCGGTGCCAACAGCAGCGGCATGATGCGCGTCACTCGCTGCGGTCATTGGCAGACCGCGGATCTGCGCGTATTTGAAAGCGTAACGGTTGTAACGACGGAGTGTGGTTGCGGCATTGAAAACTTCGATCGCGTCCACGGGCAGGGTCTCGAGAGTGGCGAACCGGATTCCAGCGCGGAACAAATCATAGGGGTGCGGCGGAATGGCGAGACCGCCGCGCTCGTGAATGATATCGCACACTTCACGCGCGGGTTTTCCTTTCAGATAGGGCAACTCGGCGCCGATACAAAGCAGATGCCCGTCCGCGGTAGTCACCTCGACTCCCGGCAGAACGAGAAACTCGTTGACCGGCATTCCGTCCAGACGCATCAGCCCTTTCTCCAGCAGGTAATTGACGGCGTCACACGTGTTGTGATCGGTGACGGCGATGCCGTTCAAACCTTTGCCGCGCGCGGCCGAGATCATATCTTCCGGGCTGGAAATTCCGTCACCGGAAAAAAACGAATGCGTGTGCAGATCGATGTTAAGCGGCATGGCGAAAGGTTTCGAAACCGCTACACAAGCTCTTCGACAAGAATCCCTGGTTCGGTTTCGCTTTCTTTCTGAATACGATTGAACTGGTGATCGTACAAGCGGCGATAGTATCCGGATTTGTTCAGCAATTCGGCATGTGTGCCAATCTCCTTTATCCGGCCGGAATCCATCACAATGATTTGATCAGCGGACAAAACGGTCGAGAGCCGATGCGCGATCGCGATCACAGTGCGTCCCGCGGCAAGTTTCGCGAGGGCCTTTTGAATTTGTTGTTCCGATTCGGAATCGAGCGATGACGTCGCTTCGTCGAGCAAAAGAATCGGCGCGTTCTTCAGAATAGCGCGGGCGATCGCCAGCCGCTGCTGCTGTCCGCCGGAAAGGAGACATCCTTTGTCGCCAATCACAGTCTGATAATCTTTTGGCTGCGCCATGATGAACTCGTGCGCGTAAGCGGCCTGCGCGGCTTCGTAAATTTGCTCCTGCGTCGCATTGAGTTGCCCGAACAGGATGTTGTTAAAGATCGTGTCGTGAAACAAAAACGTCTCCTGTGTGACAAGCCCGATCTGGTCGCGCAAGGATTTCTGGGTGATCGAGCGCAGCTCGCGGCCGTCGATCTTCACCGCACCGGAAGTCGGATCATATAAGCGCAGGATTAGGGAAAGAATGGTGCTCTTGCCTGCGCCGCTGGCCCCGACCAGCGCGAACGTTTTTCCAGGCTCAATATGCAGGGTCACATTCCTGATCGCATCTCTGTTCGTATTGGCGTAGCGGAACGTGACATTTTCAAAATCAATTCGGCCCTCTGACGATTTCAGCGCCACCGCATCGGGCGCGTCCTGCACAGTGGGCTTTGAATCAAGGATCGCGAAGATTGCACCCGTCGCAGCGATGGATCGCTGCATCACAATGTGGATCTTGCTCAGCGTTTTAATGGGATCGTAGAGAATAAAAATCCCTGAGAACAGTCCGAAGAAACGACCGACGCTCAGGTTTGCGGCGTAAACGTACAGCAACGCCATGCCGACCCCGATCGCGGCGATGATCTCGACCAACGGACCCACCGCTTCCATCGACCGGATCATGCGCATCATCTGCGAGAACTGCATTTGATTACTGCGCTTGAATTCCTTTTCCTGGTACGCCTCGCGCGCAAATGATTTGATGACGCGAATGCCGGCAAATGTTTCCTGCATCGTCACAACCATTTGCGCCATGCCTTCCTGTTCGTTTTGCACCGCTTTTTTGGCGCGCCGCCCGTAAATGCGGAGCGGTAGCAAACAGGTTGGAAAAAGAATCAGTGTAACCACGGTAAATTTCCAATCCATCAAAAGCAGCACCGTGATCGCGCCGATGATCGTGATCGGTTGTTTGAAGACGTCGCTGCTGACGCTGGTCAAAGCCATCTGCATGATGCGGGTATCGTTGGTGATGCGCGACATCAAAAAGCCAGATCGCATCTTGTTAAAGAAATCCATGGAATGGCGGACCATTTTGCTGAAAAGCTGGACACGGATATCGGAGACGACCTTGCTGCTCACCCACTGCATGCAGTAGGTGCTCCCGTAGGAGCAAAGGGCGCGCACAGTCATGATCGCCGGGATAGCCAGACAAATCAGAACGATCGAATTGATCTTTGGCCCGGCATTGTTCTCGAGCATCTGAAGATTTGAGCGTACTGCCGCCGGATTCGGAGCGGCACCGTGGAAAATCGTGGTGGTGACCCGGGCAAGTGCCAACGGGAGAAGTGAATTAACTCCGCCATAGGCCAGACCCAACGCCAGCCCGAAGATAAATCGCACCTTGTAAGGCTTGACGTAACCGTAAAGCCGCCGGTACGAACCGGAAGCTTCGTGTAACGTTTGCCAGAGGGACTGCTTTTTCTTAGCCCGTTTTGCGCCGCTCATGAATTGTGCGCCGCCGTAGGACGCGGCAGCAGCGAATCCATAGCATCTATCACGGCTTCCGTCGAGATTTCGCTCATCGGAAAGCGCGGGCGGACCGGCGCAAACTCGGTCACAGGCGCGCCCGATTTTCCGTGTAAAATCAGTGCCGGACTATCCGTGGGCCGCCAATGAAACGGATTCGTCGGCCCGAACAGAATCACTTGCGGCGTATGTGTGGCCGCCGCGAAATGCACCGGAGCCGAATCGACGGTCACGAGCAGTTGCGCCTGCCCAATCAACGCCGCCAGAGTAAGCAGATCTGTCTTTCCAGTCAGATCGGTAATTTTTCGCCGCAAGCGCTTCATAATTGCCGTGATGTGCGCTCGCTCGTCGGCGGATGGCCCACTCGTCAGAACAAGCTCGAATTCGTTGTTTTGACGGAAGTGGTCAATGACCTCCGCCCATCGCGCAGGGTCCCACAGCTTTTCCCGGCGAGCCGAGCCGGGATGCAAAATCACGTAAGGTCGCCTGATTTCCCAATCACGCCGAAGCGCATCGGCTTTTTCGCGCGCCCTTCGCGGAAGATCAAGTTGCGGACCGGAAGAAGCAGCACGCACGCCGAGCGGGTCAAGCAAAGCCAGATGGTAGTCGATCGTGTGCATATCGCGGACACGAACTCCAACGAGATCGGTGTAAACGCGGGCACGCGTCTTGGACTGCTCGCGCACGCGGTAAGAGGCAACCCGTCTTCGCGCGCGTGACAGGAGGGTCAAAAAAGCCGAACGATCGTTTCGCGTAAAGTCGATGCAATAATCAAATCTCTCGCCGGCGACAGAAGAAACCATCGCGACGTCCCGCAGATTGCGTCGCGCGATTAGAACGCGATCGACGTTCGAGATGGCCGGAAGCAGTTCGGCGCATTCGTTCGAAACGACGAGGGTGATGTGCGCGTCCGGATAATTCTTACGCAAGGCAGCAATCGCGGGCGTGGTCAAGATCAAATCGCCGATTCGCTTGAGTTGCAGGAGAAGAATTTTCATCCGGCTTCGTTTCACTCCGGCGCGATAGGCAGGCTCACTCTTATGCGACGGTTATCGCACCATGCGCATCGCGGTTTCGTATGCGTCCAGCAATCGCGTTCGAAAATGGTCCCAGGTAAAATTGTCGACTACGCGACGTCTGGCGGCGGTGCCCATTTCCTGCACGATTTCAGGATGTCGATACAAATGCTCCAGCGCTGCCGCAATTGCGTTCACATCTCCCGGCTTCACGATGATTCCCTCAATTCCATTGCGAACCACATCGCCCGCCTCGCGCGTGGTGATCTGCGGCAATCCGCACGCCGCCGCTTCATAGCTGACTTTCGCGCTCCCTTCCCATTGCGAGGGAAAAACGTGGATCGTTGCCTGACTGAGATAATTCTCGGGGTCACGCACGAAGCCAACGACGCGAATGCTATCGCGCCAGAACTGGTTTAGAAATGGTTTCGCTTCGTCATGCACAAACCCGATTAGCCACAACTCGCCATCTGGCAGATTGAGGCGGTGCCATGCTTCGAGAACATGTTGAATTCCTTTTCGCTTAATCAATGCCCCTGCAAACAAGGCGCGAAATTTTGCGGGACGCGCGCCTGGCTTGAAGCGCTCCACGTCCACTCCGCGCGGCAGATAGAACAGCTTTTCCTCTGGAAACCCTCGCACACGAAACGTCTTCGCCGCCTTTTCGGATAAGACCAGCAAAAGATCAGCAAGTTCATATTCCCGTATGAACCGCTTCCGCTCGAGCAATAGTCGATTTTTCCACTTTTCAAAGAGCGAACGATGCTCAGTTGGTGCAGGCATTTTCGGCCGCAATATCTTCTCCTTGCCACCGTCGCGGTGCCAGGTCGGGATCTCAACGATTGAGGGAATGCCGCGTTGTTTTGCAACTTTCAGCGAACGCAAGCAATCGCCTGACCAGCTGTGAAAGAGATCGTAGCGACCGGTTGCCAGGTGCCGGGAGGCGATCCAGTCGAGATATTTCTTTTTCGCCCCATAGTAGTACGGCCGATCGAGGAACGAGATCAGGCGCACTGGATGCCACCGCAGGGAATGGATCAACGAAGAAGGAATTTCCTTTTGCCGGTTATCATACGCGATTGCCTTGCCGAGAAAGCCTCCGCGATACGACGCGCGCAACGTTTCAAAAGCATCCGTGTCCAAGCCGGAACCGCCGACGCGAGCAAAGATCGAATAGAGCAAACGCCTCGGCAACGTCCGGGCCACAGGCGCAGGACAGACCACGGGCGCAGGAGGATTTAGGGTTTCTCCCAGCATTGGCCTACAAGTATTCTGGCGAACGTGGAGCGTGTAAAGTGGCCTTGTGTATATCGCGGCTTCGACCGACGACGATCCCGCATTCAATGACGAGATCGACTAAACTACGGTGGTGAAGAGACTAAGGATTGCTTTCGTTCGCCGCGGCTATTCGCGAACCGGCGGTGCAGAAGCTTACTTGCAGCGACTTGGGCGTGGGATCGCGGGAGCGGGACATGGGGTGCAACTTATCACCGGCGAAGATTGGCCGGATGACCAATGGACATTTGGGTTGGTGAAGCGCCTGCGCGCGAAAACCGTAACTGGCTTTGCCGATGAGTTAGAACAAATTCGGCCGCAGCTTGACTGCGATGTCTTGTTCAGCCTCGAGCGCGTCTGGGGCTGCGATGTTTATCGCGCCGGCGATGGTGTCCATCGCGCCTGGCTCAGCCGCAGAAGAAAATTCGAGCTTCCGCTCAAGCAATTTGTCCGCGCGGTTAGTCGGAAACATGGCGATTTGTCGCGGCTGGAGGAATCGCTCTTTCAGAGGCGCAACGCCGGGCGCGTGATCGCGGCTTCGCAAATGGTGGCCGACGAGATCGCCAATGTTCACGGCTATCCTGCCGACAAGATCGACCTAGTGCGCAACGGCGTTCCGCTCGATCGATTCCGATTCGATCCTGAGCTTCGCGAAACATCGCGCGTGCAGCTCAAATTGAAGCCCGACCAAATTGCGTTGTTGTTCGCAGGCTCCGGTTGGGAACGCAAAGGCTTGCTGTTCGCAATCGAAGCGATAGCGCTCTGCAAGAATCGAAAAATGCGCCTGCTGGTGGCCGGGCGAGGAGACGCAAGGCCATATAAAACGACGCGCTTGCGTTTCTGGCGCGATGATCCCGTGCAATTTCTCGGCGAAGTTACAGACCTTGTGCCGGTGTACGCGGCTGCGGACATCTTCATTTTGCCCACAATTTACGACCCCTTCTCCAATGCATGCCTCGAAGCGCTGGCCAGCGGGTTGCCGGTGATCACAACGCGTTCCAATGGGTTCGGCGAAATCATGGAGGACGGAGTCCACGGATCGATTGTCGAAGATGCTGGCAATCTGATTGCTTTGCGTGACGCTATTCGCTTCTGGTCCGATCGTTCGCGGCGCGACAGCGTCCGGTCGGTCAATATTGAGCGCGCATCGCAGTTCGACATTTCGAAGAATGTTGCGCAAACGCTTGAGATTCTGACGCGCGTCGCGCTGTAGTGTCGCTGTCCTAAGTGAATTTTGCCGATCGGATTAGCCTGCCAGCGCGGCATCCGCGTCCGGGAAAATCTGAAAGACCTGATCGAGTCGCGAGATTTCGAAGATCGAGCGCACGGTTTCCTGCAACCCGGCCAGCATGAATTTGCCTCCGTAGCCTTCCACCTTCTGCATCGCTTGAATCAAGGTCGCGAGTCCCGCGCTGTCGATGTAGCTCACATCGGAAAGATCGACCACCAACCGCTCGGGTTTCTTGTCGATCACGTCGTTGAGCGCCGCCGTGACCGTCGGGGACACGTGCAAATCGATTTCGCCCTTGAGGGGCACAACGTTGGAACGGTTCTCACGCGGCCTGGTATTTGATGGGGCTGGCTCTTTTTTCATTTCACCGTGCAATTCGTGAATGGATCACCATCCGAGTGTGTCCATAATTGTTTCCACGTTCGAGAGATCATCAATCAGAAAATCCGGCTGATGCTTTGCAAGCTCATCCCGGCCCCATCTGCCGGTTGCCACCGCGATCGTCCGCGCGCCGAGAGCTTTGCCGCACGCGATGTCGCGCGGCGTGTCGCCAATGACGTCGATCTCGGACGCAGCGAACTCCCGTCCGTGCTTTTCTTTTGCGCGGGCGCGAGCAAATCGGCCGAGCTCGTTTCGGTCGCGGTGATCATCTGCAAACGCGCCGAATTCGAAGAAATGCCAGACGCCGTAATGCTCCAGTTTGAGTCGCGCGCCGCGAGATACATTCCCTGTGAGAAGTGCCAGCACCACGTGCTGGCGCGATTTGAGCCGTTCGAGTAACTCCAGCACTCCGGGAAGCAGTTTGCCTTTTCGGCGCGGTAGTTCCAGCGAAAGGAAATGCACGTAGCTGTCCAGGAACGCGCTCACGTTTTCGTTAATCGCAGGAATTTTGTGCTTGTTCAGGATGCTCAGGACGATGCCCGAATCCGTCATGCCCGCGATCTCGACGTCGTGCAGATCATCATGAATGCCGAAGCGTTCTTTGAAAGCCGATTTCAGCGCCTGGACGCCCGCGCCGCCCGAGTGGATCAACGTGCCGTCGATGTCGAAAAGTAGCAGGCGTTTTGTTTCTGCTGTCATCGCGAGTGAAGTCGAGCGATCCGCTGAATCATCCACCGATTTTGCCACGGGACTCGTGCGCCTTAAAGGCTCGGCGCGTGCATCATCAGCATCGCAACCATGCTCGCGAGAAACACGAGAAGCACAATCCCGAGTCCGATTATAATTCCAGTGCGAACCGGGTCGTTCTGCTCCTGCTGGCGGCGGAATGGAGATCCGCTAGTCAGATGGGGCAACTCTGCGCCAGCTTCCGCAAATTGAGCCTTAATTTCCTCAGGCTTCGGCAACGGCTTTGAACCGCCGACTTCCGACGACTCGTATCTCGCTTCGGCTGCGCCAAAACGAATTCGATCATCAAACCGAAGCACGGTTTCCGTTACAGGCTTACCGTTGACGCGTGTGCCGTTTGTCGAATCGAGATCTTTCAGGCGATACGTGTCGCCTTCCAGTAACAGCTGCGCGTGATGCGTCGAGATTGATGGATCGTTGACCACGATCGTGTTATCCGCTCCGCGTCCGATCGTGATCGCCTCGTCCACCAGTTCATGTGTAACGCCCGAAATGATCAGCTTTGGCATGCCGCTGACTTTAACCGAATGAGGAGAGCGGGACAAATAGCGTGGCCACGGCGATTGACCGCGCACAACCAGACTCGGATAGTGGCGCTTCCATGGCTATTGAGTTGACGCGCAATTTTTGCATCATCGCGCACATCGATCACGGCAAGACGACGTTGTCGGACCGATTGCTGGAGCGCACGGGTACGATCCAGGAGCGCGAGAGGCAGGATCAGCTTTTAGATTCAATGGACTTGGAGCGGGAGCGGGGGATCACAATTAAAGCGCATCCAGTGGCGATGCGTTACACGAGCAAGTCAGGTGAAACGTATCGGCTGAATCTGCTCGACACGCCGGGGCACGTGGATTTCGCCTATGAAGTTTCACGCAGTCTCGCGGCGTGCGAAGGCGCGTTGTTGGTGATTGATGCTGCGCAGGGCGTGGAAGCGCAAACTGTGGCGAACGTTCACCTCGCGCACAAACAGGGCCTAACGATTGTTCCGATCATTAACAAGATTGATCTGCCGAATGCCGACATTGCGTCAGTCCAGCGACAGTTAGAGGAAATTCTGGCGATTCCTGCCGAGGAAGCGATCCAGGCGAGCGCAAAAATGGGCATGGGCATTGATGAAATTCTCGAAGCGATCCTGCACCGGATTCCGCCACCGCAATCGCCGCCAGACGAAACGCTGCGCGCGCTGGTGTTTGATTCGGTGTTTGACGTTTATCGCGGCGTAGTCGGCTATGTGCGCGTGGTCTCGGGAACAATGGAAGCGGGCCGCGGCATTATGTTTATGAGCAACAGCGCGCGATACGAGATCAAGGAGGTAGGCGTGTTTACCCCGAAGATGCGCGTCCAGGAACGGCTGAACCCGGGCGACGTCGGTTATTTCATTGCGAATATCAAATCAACTGCCGACATAAAGATCGGCGACACGATCACTGATCAGCGGCATTCCGCGCGAGAGCCGCTGCCGGGTTTTCAAGAAATTCATCCGATGGTGTTCAGCGGGATCTACCCGATTAACACCGGGGATTTCGAACATTTGAAGACTGCGATTGGCAAGCTGCGCCTGAACGATCCTGCGTTTGTTTATCAACCGGAAAGCTCGGTTGCTCTAGGTTTCGGATTTCGGTGCGGGTTCCTCGGGTTGCTTCACATGGAGATCATTCAGGAGAGGCTCCGGCGCGAGTACAACATGGACATCATCGCGACGAGCCCCAGCGTGGTGTACGAAGTTTTAACAACACGCGGCGAGAAGCTCCTGATCGATAATCCAGCGCACCTTCCCAACCCCAGCATGATCGCCGAAATCCGGGAGCCGATTGTCAGGGCGTACGTGCTCTGTCCGAATGAAAATATTGGTGACATCCTCCAATTGATTTTGGAGAAGCGCGGCCAAATGGAACGCACCGAATCACTCGACACGCGTCGGGTGATGTTGCATTGCGAATTGCCGCTCAACGAAATTCTCGTCGACTTCAACGACAAGATTAAGAGCATCACGCGCGGCTATGGTTCGATGGATTACGAGCACGCCGGTTACCGGCCGGCGAAATTGGTGAAGCTCGATCTGCTCGTGAATGGCGAACCCGTCGATGCGTTCTCAACCATTGTGCACAACGACCGTGCCGAGGCGCGCGGCCGCCAGTTGGCTGCCAAGCTGAAGGAAGTGATCCCCCGCCAGCTTTACGCGGTGGCGATTCAGGCAGCGATTGGCGGGAAAATCATTGCGCGCGAGACCGTTTCCGCTTTACGAAAAAACGTGACCGCGAAATGCTACGGCGGCGATATCACCCGCAAACGGAAATTACTCGAGAAACAAAAAGAAGGAAAAAAACGGATGAAAAGCATCGGAAAAATCAATATTCCGCAGGAGGCATTCATCGAAGTGTTAAAAGCGCAATGAACCTGTTTGTCATGTCGACCGAAGTGGAGAGATCTCGGGATTCCTCTCCAAAATTAGCAAGAGATTCTTCGACTTGCTCGGAATGACTGAACGGTAGTCGATTCAATCCATGTTCACGCCGCGTCACATTAAACACAGCCGGCTGCTCCTGCGGCACGCCCGGAAGTACCTTCGTTACAAGCACGATAAGCTCGGCGACGCCGACCGGCAACAAATCGTCGCTGAAATACAATTGCTTCGCGAAGCTTTGCGCTCGAGAGACCGGCAGAAGATTCACAGCGCAGCAGAAACACTCGATAAGACGCTGCACAAACTAACCCCGGTAACGTGGGAATCGCATTGGCGAGAAAATTGCGAAGTGATTTTGGTTGCGATCGTGATCGCGGTGGGGATTCGCTCCTATTTTCTGCAGCCCTTCAAAATTCCGACCGGCTCGATGCAGCCGACGTTAAACGGGATTATCGGTCATCCCAGCACCGAGCCGCCGCCAAATATTTTGCGACAGATCGTCGAATTCGTCGTTCTGGGTCGCAATTACATCAACGTGGTGTCGCGTGAGGACGATCAGATTTTCGAGATCGTGCCGAGGAAAGTAGCCTTCTTTTTCACCTTTTCGCGATTGGTGTGTGAGCGGCAAAGCTTTCTCGTATACGCTCCGCCCGACACGCTTCGTCAGGATTTCAATGTCTTTCCAGGTCGGCTTTGTCATCGGGGCGAAGTTATCGCCACAGGTGCAATCGACACCGGCGACCAGGTGTTTGTCGATAAATGCAGTTACAACTTTGTTAAGCCGCATAACGGGGATGTCTTTGTTTTCAGGACAAATGGTATCCCGGGGATTCGCGAGGACCCGGTCTCAGGCCCGCCGTTTTATATCAAGCGGTTGGCAGGTCTGCCTGGCGACCAGTTGCGTGTCGATCCGCCGTTTCTCTACATCAACGGCAAAAAGGCCGAGGGTTACGGGTTCGAGCGGGTGATGTCGGCGAGACCGCCTTATCGCGGATATGCGCTCGGCCAGCAATATCTTTCAAAGCCTGATCAGAGGTACACTGTGCCGCGCGACGGTTATTTCGCCCTGGGTGATAACAGTTATAACAGCTACGACAGCCGCTATTGGGGACCAGTCCCCGTGGAGAACCTGGTCGGCCGAGGGTTGTTTGTTTACTGGCCCTTTTACCCGCATTGGGGACTTATTCGTTAGGCCGATGACGGAGTGATGGAGTAATGGAGTGCTGGTCTGATGTTCTGACTCGCATTCCTCCAATACGAATTGTTGCTGAGGTGGGGCAAGCCGTGCCCGGTGTTTACGGCTGGCTGGGGCTTTGCGGTGGTTACGCGCTGATGATGCTTTTTGCGCCGGTCCGGCGAGCGCTCGTTGACGGTCTTCACTGCCTACGGCGTTACCAGCGGATCTGGATCACCTTCGCGTTCCTTGGGTTTGGCTATTTCGTCTTTCAGTTTGTCACTTTCACGCCAATCCGGAACTGGGCGGACTTGGAGCTGAGCCAGATCACTTCGTTGCCGCAATGGGCTTGGCCAACGTTGAGTGAGATATGGAGGGAGACTCTATTGCCTGCGCTAGAAGGCGTGGCGGGAATTTTCGATAACGCCACGACCACGTATCCGCTCTCCGTAATCGCCGCAGTCCTGATGATTCTGAACTGGCGCGGATTGCACGCCGCGTTGCTGCGCGCACTGCGTAAACGGTACGGCTTTTGGGGTTACCTCGTTTACTTGATTCTGTTGCTGAGCGCGCTGGCGTCGCTGCTGAAGCCGATCGTTTTCTGGCGATTGCCGGAATGGAGTGGCCTTATGCCCGCAGCCGGCCTGCTGCGCATCTCGGCTACCGTGGATGCGACGGCATTTATCTTCGAATACCTCCTGGGAGTTTATATTCAGGTCTATCTCATCACTGTCTGCCTCGCCTGGACAAAAGGCGTCAGCTTTGAAGAGGGCGAACTGTTCCGGTTCGCGATGCGGCGGTTCAGTTACGTGTTGGAATGGGCGGGAATTGTGGTTGCAGTCAGCACGTTGATCGTCCGCCTGCCGCTGCTGCTCGCGTACTTCACGAACATTCCCGGAGTGCTCGATTACCTTCCGATTGCGCGAGTTCTCATGAGCGGATTGATTATCGCGTTTTGTTCCGTTCAAATCTCGCTGGCGTTGCACAACGAAACGTTGATCGAAGCGATGCGCGCGCACGTTCATTTCGTCCAAACAAATGTCGGCCGGCTCGCTTGGTTTCTGGTGATTTGCGGGATCCATTTTTATGGCATCATCGTTTGCGACGCGATTCTGCGTGGCGCGATTGCCGATCGGTTGGGGGCGCTCTTGCTGTGGAAATTAGCTTTTGCGTGTCTGCGAGGAGTGGTGACCGGCTGGCTTTTGGCTTCATGGGTGTGCCTGTTTCGGCAATGCGAAACAGGCAGAATTCACCAGGAGAAATGGATTCAATACTGATTCGGCACTCTCCGAGAAGGCGAATGTGAATGCGGCAACGATCACGCGTCAGAGCAAATCGAATCTTGCCCTGGCTTTTGTTTCCCTGGGCCGTGAGCGCAAACGCGACATCACGATTTTCTATGCATTCTGCCGTGTCGTCGACGACATAGCAGATTCGTCGGACCTGAGCGTCATCGAGAAACGAGTGCGTCTGGCGAAATGGCGCCAGATGCTTCGCGCCGGCGCTCCGGAGGAGCCCCTGCTTGCGCGGGATCTGCGGCAATTGATGCACAAATATTCGCTTTCACCCAACATGCTTGAGGAAATTATTGCCGGAGTGGAAATGGATTTGAGCACCGTGCGATATCCAACCTTTGAAGAGCTTCGTGTTTACTGCCACAGGGTTGCAAGCGCAGTCGGCCTGGTCAGCATCGAGGTCTTTGGTTATCGCAATCCGCGTTGCCGGGAATACGCGATTGACCTCGGACTTGCGTTGCAAATGACGAACATTATTCGCGACGTCTGGAAGGATTTTCAGGCCGGGCGTATTTACCTGCCGCAGGAAGATCTGGCCCGGTTCCACTATTCGGAAGCTGACCTGGCGGAACGACAATACAACGAGCACTTCCTACAGTTGATGCACTTCGAAGCGTCGCGCGCGCGTGAATTCTTCAGCCGCGCGGTAGCTGAGCTCCCGCCCGAAGATCGCCGCGCGATGGCGCCGGCAGAGATCATGCGCTCCATTTACCGCGCGCTGCTTCGACGAATTGAACTGGACAACTTTCGTGTTTTCGAAAAAGAATATCGGCTAAGCAAGCTGGAGAAGGCAGTCTGGATCACGGCGCAGTTGTTCAATTCTTTTTTGAATTTGCCGCGTCGGGCATCCGTCTGAGTTCCTGGCTTCGAAAATCTTACGAACAATAAAAATATGAAAATGAAATCTCTGAAAATCGTTTCGGCATTAGCGTTCGGTCTGTTTGTGCTCGGCACAACGCTTTATGCGCAAGGGATCGACACCCGGACGAGCCATCCGGTCATGACAGCGGAAGGGATCACGAAAGAAGATGCTCAAAAGAAATATCCGGCGCCCAGTTCGGGATATCCGCGTGGCAACCGGGACCCGCATGATCCTTCGGGAGTTGTTGCCAGCCCGTATCCGCCTTATCAAAAGTATGACTGCTCGAAGGTTAATCACGGCGGGCTAGTCGTGGACGTGCGTGCAAAGAAGGTGTTTGTCTATCCCTAAAAGACTCGTCGGCTAGAAAAGCAGTGGGTTGAAGCCGCCTGCGTGCAACATCTGCGAGGGCGTGCGGTTTAAGGATCGAAGGGAAATACACTATGAGAACGACTGTTTTCGCCGCCTGGCTTGGCGCTTTGGCTTCTTGCATTCTGAGTTCGTGTGACACCCCCGTGGGCCAGGGCGCGGGCTGGGGCGCTGCAACCGGCGCGATTATCGGTGGAGCCGCAACTGGGCGGGCTCGGTATGCGGCGATTGGCGCAGCAGCAGGAGCCGCCGCCGGCGCTTTAACCGGAAAGATTATCCAAGAGAATCAAGCTGCGCGATATGGTCCGCCGCCACCGGGCGATTATCCTTTTGCGCGGTGGGCGGGAACACCCGGCCTTTACTACAGCCCTTACACCGGACGCGTGTACAATCTTCGCGGAGTCCCACCAGGCGGCCTGACTCGCGACGTTGATACAGGCCGGCTTTTCCGCAAACCATAGGCAATACTTCTCATTCTGAGCGGAGTGAAGCGACAGCGGAATGACGACGAAGGATCCCAGTGCATTGCCTAAAGTCGCTGCCGCGGGATTCCTCGACTTCGGTGCGCTTCGCCAGGAATGACATTCATCGGAGCTTGCGCTGTAGTTCATCCACGAGTGCTCGCGCTCTGTCGGTCATTTTCAGTAATTCCGGCCACGGCCGGTGATAGTTTTCGCCCGGTAATTTGCGCGTCGCATCAAATCCCATGTGGGAACCGATGTTCTGTTCACTCGGTGCGTGATCGAGCGAGTCGCTTGGATTTTTAATGACGGTTGTGTCCCGGGCGGGATCGGTGTTCGCGCATAATCGAAAAAGCACCTCGCTCGTATTATGCACGTCGCAATCTTCGTCCACTGCGATTATGTACTTGCTAAACATCATTTGTCCCATCCCCCAGAGTCCATGCATCACTTTGAAAGCCTGATACGGGTATTGCTTCCGAATGCTTACAAAAACCAGATTATGGAATACGCCTTCGGGCGGCAGCGTCATGTCCACAATTTCCGGAAAATTCATCTTGAACACCGGCAGAAGAATTCGAACGGAAGCGTCGCCGATGTAGAAATCTTCCATTGGTGGTTTGCCGACGATCGTTGTCGGGTAAATCGCATCCCGCCGGTGCGTGATCGCGGTCAGATGAAAAACGGGGTAGTTTTCAACTGCAGTGTAAAATCCGGTATGGTCGCCAAAGGGCCCTTCCGGGCGCATGTCGCCAGGCTGCACATAGCCTTCTAGAACAAGATCGACGTCTGCGGGCACCTCCAGGTCAATGGTTTTGCAGCGAACCAGCTCAATTGATTTCCTTCGCAGGAACCCGGCGAATAACAATTCGTCCAAACCATCCGGCAACGGTGCGGTTGCCGCGAATGTGTAAACCGGATCGCCGCCCAGCGTGACAGCCACTGGCATGCGCTCACCCCGTTCGTAGTAGCGTTTTCCGTGGCGCGCGCCGACCTTGTGAAGTTGCCAATGCATCCCGGTCGTGCGCTCGTCGTACACTTGCATTCGGTAAATGCCCACGTTGCGCGCACCGGTTTCCGGGTCGTGCGTATGCACATTTGGCAAAGTGATGAAACGCCCGCCGTCTTTCGGCCAGCATTTGAGAATGGGCAGATCGCGCAGGAAAAAATCGCCGCAACGCTCGATTTCATGCACCACTTCGTGGCACGGCGCGTCGCGCACGGATTTCGGCCGCGCATGCAGCAGATGAATTCCTTGTTTAAGTAAACTCCAGCCTTCACGGAGATCTGTCGGCGGTTTTGCTTTCAGGATGAGCTGAATTTCCCGCGCGACATCTTCAATGTCGGAAACCTGTAACGCTATGGCCATGCGGCGGCGCGATCCCATCGTGTTGATAGCGACCGGGAATTCCGATTTTTTACCATTCACAATCGGTTGCTCGAACAGTAGAGCTTTTCCGCCGGCGGGCGATTTCATCTCGCGATCCGCCCATTCGGCAATGATCAGGTCGGTATCGACCGGGATTGCAACGCGTTTCAATTCGCCCGCTTGTTCCAGAGTATCGAGGAACTGTCGAAATGAGCGGTAAGCCATGGATGAGACCCGCCGGAATATTCATCCGTCGCGTGCCATAACGCGACAGAATTTTTGATCGGCTAGGGCGGCGTCACGTACTGGAAAGACGCAACTCTGCCGTTGGCGAAAGTGACCAGCTTGCCAGGATAAGGAATACTTTGCGGGAACCAGGAATAACAAAACGGATCGTACAAAGGAGCTCCGAAATAGATGTCCCACGGGGCGTAAGACGGATAGTATGGGTAACTAGCGTAATAAGTGTAAATCCATGTCTCCGTCGGGCCGCCGCCCATGTTGCCCACGATTTTTCGATCAGGCGAACCCCACGCCAGCCACACCGGGGTTCGTGACATGCCGATGCGAATTTGCCCCTGATTTGCTAGCGTTTGGTCTCGATTTGAAAGACTCTGGTAAAGGTCTGGATGCTCAGAAATTCGCGTTTGCGGCGTGGAGCAACTGGTCAGAACGATGGCGGCGGTCGCAAGGGCAAGCGTGATGTGCGAACAATAAACCGACGCTTCATGCCTTGAGGAAATCATACCGACCAGCAATTTGGCAAGTCAAACCGTGCATTGAACCTCACGGCAGCGGCGAATCGAACTAACGAGCAGAATGGCATTACAGCGGCGGTGGCGGCGGCACGTATTGGAAGAATACAACTCTGCCCTTTGAAAAAGTGGCGCCTTTGGAGGCATACGAGAACTTTGGCGGGATATACGACCAATCGAATGGTCCGTAATAATAGGGGCCGCCGTAGCTGGGAGGCGTTTGATAACGTAAATACAGCCACGTTTCGGTGGGACGATCCCCCATGTTGTCAGGAATCTTTTGATCGGGTGTGCCCCAGGCCAGCCACACCGCGTCCATCGTCATGCCTGCGCGAATCTGTCCCTGACTTACCAATGCCTGGTCTCTCGCCGAGAGGCGTTGATACATTTCCGGATGTTGCGAAATGCGCGTCTCCGTGGTTGCACAACCCACAAGAATCAGTGTCGCGGCCGTTATCCCGAATGCCAGCGCGAAGAATAAAACTCGACGCTGCATAGTGGGACGATCATACGGCTTAGCTACATCGAGTCAATTGATGCGACTGGTTGATTCACCACGCGTTCCTCGTAACGTCTCGACTGATGCAGGATCGTTACGGCCATCGGATTTCCTATCTGCGCGTCTCGATTACGGACCGTTGCAATGAGCGCTGCAGCTATTGCATGCCGCAGGAATTACAGGAGTGGTTGCCGCGCCACGAAATCTTGACGTACGAAGAGACCCTGCGGCTGATTCGCATCGCGGCGGAGCTCGGCGTCTCGAAAGTGCGAATTACTGGTGGTGAACCGCTGACACGTCGGGGCATACTCGATTTTGTTAGGCCAATTCCTGAGATCCCCCGGATCACGAGCATTGGTCTTTCGACAAACGGGACCCTGCTCGCACGCGAGATTACGCCCACCAAGACAATGGCGGAAGCGCTGCGCGATGCCGGTGTGCAATCGGTGAATATTTCACTCGATACGCTTGATGCCGCAGTTTATTCACAGATCACCGGTCGGGATTTCCTTGCACAGGTGCTTGATGGAATTGACGCGGCCATCGCCGCAGGATTCGACCAAATCAAACTCAACGCAGTCCTCATGCGGGGCCGTAATGAAGATCAACTGCTGCCGCTAATCGAATTCGCTGCAGAGCGAAACCTTCTGGTTCGTTTTATCGAATTGATGCCGGTGAGCACCACAGAAGTTCTAAACGAGAGTAATTTTATGTCGGTGATGGCGGCGAAACGGTCAATCCAATCGGCTTACGGGAGTCTGATTCCTGAGACGGAGTTTCGAACGAATGGTCCAGCCACCTACTATCAGATTCCGGGACGGGCACAGCGGATAGGGTTCATCGGGGCGATGACGAACATGCATTTCTGCGAGAACTGCAACAAGCTTCGGCTCACGTGCGATGGAAAGTTGCGCCCATGTCTTGGCAGTTATTTGGAGTTCGACATCATGGGACCGCTGCGGGCGGGCGCGAGCGATGAAGAGCTCAAGCAGTTTTTTGTTAACGTGGTCGATCGAAAGCCGCGGGAACACGATTTTCGAAACAATTACCAGCCCAATCGCAAAATGATTGCGATTGGCGGATGACCTTGAGCATGGGCTCGTTTTTGCCTGTCATGTTGAGCGAAGCGAAACATCTCTGAATTTCACCCTGCGTTGGTGCAAAAACCGATCGGAGATTCTCCGCTAAGCTCAGAATGACAAGCAGACCAAAAATGAAGAGACTCACTCACGTCGGCACTGATGGACGCGCGCAAATGGTTGATGTTTCGGCGAAGCCGCTGAGCAAGCGAAGAGCCGTTGCATCCGGAAGGATTCGGCTCCAACGGGAAACGCTCGAGCTGATCGCAAGTGATCAAATCGCCAAAGGCAATGTGTTCGCGACCGCGCGCATTGCCGGGATTCAGGCCGCCAAGCAAACTGCGCAGCTCATTCCGCTTTGCCATACTTTGCCGCTCGGCCAGGTAAATATCGAGATTATTGCTTCAAAGGATGGTGCGGAGGTGAAATGCATTGCGCAGACAATTGCGCAAACCGGAGTCGAGATGGAAGCACTGGTCGGCGTCACCGTCGCGTTGCTGACCATCTACGACATGTGCAAGGCAGTGGACAAAGAGATGATCATCTCCAACGTACAATTGTTTGAGAAGACGAAAACCCGTGTGGCGGCGGCCTGTGATCGCCGGAGCGAAAAAACGCGGCGCTCATAGAAACGCCGGTACAAGCATGCAAATACAAGTTGGTATCATCACGATTTCTGATCGCGCCAGCGCGGGCGATTACGACGACCTCGGCGGGCCAGCCTTAAAACAAATCGCGCAAAAGATTGGCTGGCACGTTCTAGCGGAAGCGATCGTGCCAGACGAAATGGTCCGGATTCAAGAAACGATCCGATCGTTTGCCAGGCAAGGCTGCGGCTTGGTTCTGACGACGGGCGGCACGGGTATCGGCCCGCGTGATGTCACGCCGGAAGCGATTCGTGCCGTGATGCGAGTAGAATTGCCAGGATTCGGAGAAGTGATGCGCGCCGAATCGATGAAGATTACGCCCGACGCCATTCTGTCACGCAACCTCGCCGCGGTCGTCGATCAGGCTCTGGTGATCGCGCTGCCAGGCAAGCCGAGCGGCGCTGTGGAATGTCTCAGCTTTGTGCAAGGCGCAATCCCACATGGAGTCGCGCTTGCGCAAGGCACACCGACGTCCTGCTGAAACTTTCGGCACGTATTAATTCGGCCAGATCAGCAGGCGCATCAACTGCACGCCATAGTTCGTGAGATGCGCGTTTGCTCCGCGGCCGGAAACTACGTCGCGGGTGAGGTAGGAGCACTCCGCCGCGCTGTTTTTTATGTAGCTTACTTCGGGCTGCGCTACGCGTTTGTCGGTTGGTTCAATTCTCAATGGGACACCGGAACGGGCGAATGAGACTTCCCATGATGATCCACCTCGTTTTCCTGCTGCAAGCATCCATGGATAGAGTGTTGGCAAATCGAAATGCCGCGCCTTCGGCAAGGTGACCTTGTAGAACGCCTCTTCCGCGGTGAGAAATTCGGGAATGGTGAGTGCCGGATTCTTTCGAAGCGCCAAATACAGGCGCGCCACATCGAGACCGGCGAGGTTCATCCCGTTGTAGAGGCCATGGCGATTGGGATCGTTCCTAAAAAATGTGTCGTACCAGACTTCGAATTGGCGACTGAACATCAGGCACAATTCCAGATGCAGATGTGCGCGTTCGCGGTTTATGCCCGTTCCGGTGTAACCCATCACGGCGATAGGCTGACCGCGCCTCACCGTCTCCCCAGATTGAGCTGAGATGTCCGTACAAACTATAGTAGTTCGAGCCGTCCCACCGATGCTCGATTACGATGTATTTGCCATAATTTGAGTAGCCAGGTACGAGATTGACGTGCACGACCTCGCCATCGGCAATGGTTCGCACTTCGTCGAGCGGCTCGCCATTTGCATCGCGGTGCACGGAGCGAATATCAATTCCTTCGTGAAACCGGGTGTAAACCACGCCTCCCCGGGTGCTTTTCGGATCACGGACAAAGCCATATTGGCCGCCCTCCCATGGTGTCGATTTCACGCCGTTGTAGTCTCGGTCGACATATTGGTAAAAAGCAGGGCCGTCTCCCGAAAAAAGGGCATCATTGTCCGTGGGCAGAACAAGATCGAGACCCTGATTTTGTGCCGGCTGAATTGTCATCGGAACAGAGAAAATGAGGACGAAAACAACTCCGGCGAACAATAGTCGCATGGACGATGAACCGCTTAATGCTTTCGCTGCCCGATCAAGCGCCACTGCTTCTTCATTAGCTCAATGTCCGCGGCAGTTAGTCCGGACGGAATGTAAATCTTGCCGTCCGACACTCGCTTGTCGATCTGCAGTTCGGTGATCATTCGGCCATTGATGAATACAAACAGAAAGCCGCCCCGGCGCTCGACACTCAGGGTATCGAGCACGACGCGCCCGTGCTCGTCCAGCTGAAACAATGCGCCAAAGGTCCCGCCTTGGGCGGGGTATGGAGCAAAGGCCATCACATCGCGTTCGGTAATCCACGGCAGTTTTTGGATGGTAATGTCTTTGCCGGAAGACGTCGCGTGCGCGGACATTGAGAACACATCCGTATCTTGAGGGTTCGCTTGCGCATGTACGCGAAACGTGCAGTGTCGTTGCTTCGCTGGTGCATCAGTCAGCGCAAAAGCCAGACAAAACACGAATACATAGACGGTTCTTATGCCGATTGACTGCGAAAACATTCGCGAGTTCATAAAGGGTTTGACAGCAATTTTGCAACCCCGAAAAGTTTCGGCGCTGTTTAGGGGCCCATGAAGCGCTGCCTTCTTTTGCTCGTTCTGACAGTTGTGGCTGGCGCGATGTTCGGCCAGGACGTTACGCCCACGCCCACGCCGGGGCGAAAACGGGGTTGGTTGAGCCGCATTCTGCATCCGTTTTCTCCAAACGTCGTTCCGCAATACAAAGATCCACGGCTACGTGGGCTCGCTCTCGATCTGCAAATCACTCCCCAAACCGTCAAGCTATCTGAAGTCCGTCAGCTCAGCGTGAAAGTGACGCTGGCAAATCTGTCCAAACGCCCCGTTACACTCGACTTTCCGACGAGTCAGCGCATCGAAATCTATCTCATGGATTCTGCGGGCGGGATCCTGACAAAGTGGTCCGAGAACCACGCGATCGCTGAAAAACCTGCGACAATTTTAATTAACCCGTCCGAGCGGATCGAGTACAACGAAACGATCTCGACACGTGAGCTAACGCCCAACAAGGTTTTTGTCGCCGAGGTTTTCTTTCCTCAATTTCTGGAGCTGCGCATTCGCGAAAAGTTCCTAGCGGTGCCTTGAGCTGGAGAGGTGATATTTAATAACTGATAGAGCTGAACGTGGGCGTCGATCGACTTTCAACTACACACTATCGACTCTTTTCCGACTACCACATGCACCCGCAGGGACATCGAGTGCAGCGATACACTCCGGAGTTGCTCCAGCCCTGGGTCGATTCGGCGCG
>Ga0209056_10001363_pt1 | contig 26916 bp, 25 predicted proteins | sample GraSoiAngelo_114_FD_185876 | JGI IMG/M metagenome (GOLD analysis project Ga0209056, IMG submission 185876) | Grasslands soil microbial communities from the Angelo Coastal Reserve, California, USA - 14_0903_13_40cm (SPAdes) (version 2) | ecosystem: Environmental > Terrestrial > Soil > Grasslands... | reverse complement strand
CCAGTGCGGTCCTCTGAGGATCGGGCGCGGCGGAAATCCAAATTGCCAGTTGCGCAGGCTCCAGCTGTTGAATCTGTGCCGCAGCCTCTGGAGTGATCTCATGCTCGTCCATATCTAGCGGCTCCGGTTGCAAATCCGTTTCGCTTGCTTCCAAACAGCGCCAGCGCGCGTCGCGGAAAAGCCAAAATGACTCCTTTGGTAGTTCTCCGTGGGCGGCGCGCACAGCCGCTTCGCGCAATGTGGTGTGGAAAACCTCCTGCGCCCGGCCCAAGTCGCCCAGCATCAAGAAACAAAAGCGATAAAGTTGCGGCAAATTTTGTTTTCGATCCGGCACTCTTATCTTCCCCGAAAAAAACTTTATGCATTCTACGCGCATCGCCAGCATCGACAAGAGTTTGTCGCCGGTTCACTCGTCGAGACGGCTCCTGCAGTGTCCGCTGTCCTCAGCGGATTCGCCTTGTCAAGCGAGAAGTGTATGCGCTGAAGACAGCGCACCCTACAGCACGCGCCATCAACGCAAACCTGTTATACGGCGCGCGACCTCCCTGGCGTTTTCCGTGCTGTTGAAGGCGGAAATACGAAAGTAACCTTCGCCCTGTGCACCGAAACCGGCGCCCGGTGTGATGACCACATTCGCCTCGCGCAGCATTCGATCGAACATCTGCCAGCTGGTTAGGCCGTCCAGTGTGCTCGCCCAGATGTAGGGGGCATTTGTTCCTCCAAAAACCTGAAGACCAGCGTCCAAGGCAGCGGCGCGCAACATTTTTGCGTTGGACATGTAGTGATCGATGAGCGCGCGGACTTGCTTACGACCGTCAGATGAGTACAGCGCCTCGGCGCCGCGTTGCGCCGGGTAATTCACGCTGTTCGATTTTGTGCTCCAACGCCGCTGCCAAAGTGGATGCAGCGCCAGGCGACGATCGTTCTCTGTTCGGCCGGGAACCGATTTAGGCATTACCGTGAAGCCGCAGCGCACGCCGGTGAACCCGCCATTCTTCGAAAAGCTACGCAATTCAATCGCGCACTCTCGCGCGCCAGGAATTTCGAAAATGGAATGCGGAATTTCCAGATCGGAAATGTACGCCTCGTACGCGGCATCGAAGAGCAGCAGCGCCTCGTGTTCGCGCGCGTAGGCGACCCACGCCGCAAGTTGCTCGCGCGTGGCCACGGCGCCAGTTGGATTATTCGGAAAACAGAGATAAACCAGATCGACGTGTTCCTTCGGCGGCTCGGGCACAAAATTATTTTCCGCCGTGCCGCGCAAATAAAGCAGCTTTTCGTAGCCGCCGCCTTTTCGTGCGGGGCCGGTATGGCCGGCCATCACGTTTGTATCTACATAGACCGGATAAACCGGATCGGGAACGGCCACTTTGTTTTGGTCGCCGAGAATGTCAAGGATGTAACCGCAATCGCATTTTGATCCGTCAGAGACAAAAATTTCGTCGTCGGCTATGTCGATATTCCGGTCGCGATAATCCCGCTGCGCGATTGTCGATCTGAGAAATTCGTAGCCTTGTTCCGGACCGTAGCCACGAAATGTCTCGCGATGGCCGAGTTCTTCGACAGCGCGCTTCATTGCTTCGATCGCTGCGCGCGGGAGCGGCTCGGTCACGTCACCGATTCCGCAATGGATCAAGCGCTTCGCTGCTTCGGGGTTCGCTTCGCAAAATTCGCGGACCCTTCGCGCTACTTCGGGAAAAAGATAGCCGGCCTGAAGCTTGAGATAATCTTCGTTCAGATAAGCCATGCTGTAACGGCGATCTATGACCGCCGAACAGTACAAGTTTAGCGGCGGTCACAGACCGCCGCTACAGGAGAACGCGCCAAGCACGAATCAGTAATTCTTCGCTACCGCGTCCCAGTTCACGACGTTCCACCACGCCTTAATGTAATCTGCCCGGCGATTTTGATACTTCAGGTAATAGGCGTGCTCCCACACATCGACGCCGAGGACCGGTGTGTTGCCATCCATCAGGGGGCTGTCCTGATTCGGGGTCGAAATAATCTCGAGCTTGCCGTTTTTGTTTTTGATCAGCCATGCCCAGCCGCTGCCGAAACGGCCTACGCCCGCCACGGCAAATTTTTCCCTGAAATCATCGAAGCTGCCGAACGTGGATTTAATGTCGTCGGCGAGTTTGCCTTTCGGTTCGCCGCCGGCGTTCGGACCCAGGATTTTCCAGAAGAACGAATGATTGGCGTGACCGCCGCCGTTGTTGCGTACGACAGCGCGAATGTCTTCCGGCACCGCTTTGAGATCGCTGATCAAATCCTCCACCGATTTTGTTTCAAGATCGGCTTTGCCTTTGATCGCCTTGTTGAGGTTGTCGATGTAAGCCTGGTGATGCTTGGTGTAATGGATTTCCATCGTCTTCGCATCAATGTGCGGCTCCAAGGCATCGTACGGGTATGGTAATTTTGGTAGTTCGTAAGCCATAATCTTTACAGTTAGATCGAATTACGCTGCGCGACAGGTTTTATTTTTCTGCGCATCGGCAAGGCGGACGTCAGCCAGCCTGACCTCAATCGCAGCGGTAAAAACCCGGGCGATGGTCAAGGCCACTGCGGTAATTGATGTACGTGGCGAGTGCGAGCAGCGGGAAATTCTGGCGATAGAAGTCGTATTTGAGATAGAAGACTTTCGGAAATCCGGTACCGGTGATTTGTTCTTCGTGCCATGAGCCGTCCGCCTTTTGCGAACGCAGCAGGAAGCGCAAGCCGCGCTGAACGCTCGGTCGATCGAGATCGCCGCACGCGCAGATGCCCATGATCGCCCAAGCGGTTTGCGACGCCGTGCTTTCGCCGATGCCTTTGGCCCCGGGGTTGTCGTAAGTCGCACAGGTCTCGCCCCAGCCGCCGTCGCTATTTTGACAGCTCTCCAGCCAATCGCGCCCGCGCAATATCCAGTCTTGCGTCATGTCCTGGCCGATGGCGCGCAGGCCGCGCAACACCTGCCACGTGCCATAAATATAATTCACGCCCCAGCGGCCGTACCAAGAACCGTCGTCCTCCTGCGTCTGGATCAAATACTCCAGCGCGCGTTTCACGGCGGGATGATTCCGGTCGAACCCGATATAGCCGAAGAGCTCGAGTGTGCGCGCGGTCAGATCGCTGCAAGTCGGATCGAGAATGGCGTTGTGATCGGCGAACGGCATGTCTTCCAGCCATGGTGCGGTGACGTTTTTGTCAAACGCGGCCCAACCGCCATCGTCGCACTGGAAACTGAGCAGCCACGCAAGTGCGCGACGAAAGATTGCATCGAGCGTTAGCGTATCTCTGGGCTGCACTGTACGCAGCGCCATCAGCACCATCGCTGTGTCATCGACGTCAGGGTAATAAACGTTTTCATACTCAAACGCCCAGCCGCTCGCTTCGGGATGCGGATTGTTGACCGCCCAATCCCCTCTAATTCGCACCTCTTTCGTGACGAGCCAATCTGCGGCTTTTTGCAGCGCGGGATGTTCCGGTGAAACACCTGATTCGGCCAGCGAGATGATGTTGATCGCGGTATCCCACACCGGCGAGAGACACGGTTGAATTCGAAAATCCTGCGGATCATCGACAAACAGCCCTGCGAAATCTTTCTCCGCCTTGGCGTAAACTGGATTTTTTTTCGAGTAACCCAGAGCGCGCAGGGCGATCAATGAGTTCAGCATCGCCGGGAATACGGCTGCGAGGCCATTGCTGCCCTCGCCAATTCGCTCGAGCATCCAACGCTCTGCTTCCTCCAATGCCCGCTGCCGTAGGGGGCGAATCCGAAGCGGGTGGAGAAATTTCAGGGTATCATCGACCCGGAGAAAGAAATTGCGCCACGTCCAGAACTTCTCGCTCCGCGGCAAACGCAGATCGGCTTGCTCCGTGCCGAGCGGATAGAGTTCATGCAAATGTTTTTCCCCGGGCAGAATCCGGATTGGTTTGAAATGGTTGACGATCGAGAGCGGGATGAGCATGGCCCGGCTCCAGGACGACATTTTGGAAATGTGAAACGGCGCCCAGCCGGGCAGAAGAACCATCTCGACGGGAATGGTTGGCAGATATTTCCACGGAAACTGCCCGAGCAGCGCAAGGTAAAGCTTGCTGAATGTGTTTATCTGCGGGACGCCGCCTAGGCGCATGATGGTCGCGCGCGCTTCCTGCATAAATGGCGCGTCCACAGAACAGCCGGCAAGTTTCAGGGCAAAATAGGCTTTGACGGAAGCGTTGATCTCGCTCGGACCGCCGTGATAAATATTCCACCCGCCATCGGGCAATTGGCGTTTGAGGATGTGACGAACGCATCGTCGCTGCAATTGCACACCGACTTCGCCGCACCAGTGCATGAAGAGGATGTAATCGGAGCACAGCGTGCTATCGACGATCAGCTCGCCGCACCAGTGGCCGTCGGGTTTTTGTTGCCGCAAAAGGTTTTCCTGCGCACGCTTGATCGCCCGCAAAATCTCTTCGTCTGACGCTGAGTACGATTCGGAGATCTGCGGTGCGCTCGGCAATACGATCAGGTCCTTCGACAATTCCGGCATCGCTTTCTACGACGCTTTCGCGGTTGCTTCTGCCCGTTTGCCGGTAAGGTGACCGTTTCCCGAGGTGACACCGTTGAAAGCGAGAGTCTCACTGCCAAGCCCGACGGGTTTCGGTTTCGCCCCGAAATTGAATTTAATGGTCTTCCAAGTATCGCCACGCTGCGCTTGCAGTCCAAGACTGGCAGTAGGCTCGTAACCGCAGTGCACCATGCAATTCTCGCAACGGCTGTCGCGCGCGACGCCGTTCACCACGCCGTATCTGTCCCACTCGGTTTTCTCGAGCAACTCCGCGTAGCTCGAGTAATGCCCGTCGGTCATCAGATAGCAGGGCCCTTTCCATCCGCGAATGTTCCGGGTCGGAATCGCCCAGGCTGAACAGGTCAAATCCCGCTTCCCTGCGAGAAACTCAAAGTAAATTGGCGTGCCAAAAAACGTGTATCGATTCATCCACTCCTCGACCTTCCGGAATTTTTGGATCGTCATCGAGCGCGTGAGAAAGAAGTCTTCAGGGCGCAGATTTAGCCGTTTGATCATGTCTTTCTTCGCGGCGTCGTAGTCATAGCCGGGACTAATCGTGTGGCCGTCCACGCCAAGATCGGAAAGATAATCGAACATCTGCTCGACCTCTTGCATGTCGGTTTCCTTGTAGATCGTCGTATTGGTGGCGACCTGATAGCCCAGAATCTTCGCCATCTTGATAGCTAGGATGCATTCCTTGAAGACGCCTTCGCGCTCCACAATGAGATCGTGAATTCGCTCTAGCCCATCGAGGTGCACGTTCCAATACATCCATTTGCTTGGCTTGATCGTCGGCTTGGCCGGGTCTTTCGGACCTTTGCGGATTTCAGCCGCATCTTTTTCGCTGAGCAAACCGGCTTTCGTGAGTTTGTCGATTTTCTGATCGACGAACTCGCCGCGCTTGGCGATCTGCGATGCCAGCCAGTCGCGCATTTTTTTGCGCATGAACATGGCGTTGGTACAGATGTAAACGATTCGTTGTTGCGCGAGCAATCCTTCCACCAGCGCTTCGATGTGGGGATAGATGAGTGGTTCGCCTCCGCAGATCGAAACCATCGGCGCGTTGCACTCTTTGGCCGCCGCAAGGCAATCCTCGAGACTCATCATGTCCTTGAGCGAGGTGGAATACTCCCGAATCCGCCCGCAACCCGTGCACGTCAGATTGCAGGTGTGCAACGGCTCGAGCTGAAGCACCGTGGCGAACTTCTTGGTGCCACGTAACTTGTGGCCGATTATGTAAGCCGCGATTTTCGCTGTGAGCGGAAGGGGAAATCTCATAGGAGCGAGGATAGTAACAATGGAGGCCAGCGTGTCAATGGCGCCGAATTTAAGCTCTTAATATGCTACATTGAATTCGGGTCAGCCCTCCTGTCTGGACTTAGGTTGCCACAAGTTAAAATAGGGCCACAAAAGGCAATAACTGATCAGACCCCAGCAGTTTGCCAGCCGCGGCGGATCAGGCTCACGGCAATTGCCGCGAGAAGGAGCGCCACTATTTTCGATACGCCACGCAATCCCTGCCGGCCCATCCAGCGCGCCACCCGATCCGCATTCCAGAACGCAATCGCAACCAGAGCGAGGTTAATCAAAAGCGACACCAGCGTAAACACCAGGCCAATCGTATCGACCAGGATTAGCAGCGCCGTCAGCAGCGCCGGCCCCGCGATCAGCGGCATCCCAAGCGGGACAACTCCGAAGTCGTCGGTCGGTGCGCGATCAGCTGGCGCGAGATTGAGCAGTTCGCGTCCCGCCAAGCCGAGCAAAATCAGGCCGCCTGCGACTTGAAAGTCGGCTACCGTAATTCCGAGCGCAACAAAGATAATTTTCCCAAGAAATACAAAGCCGACTGCGACACAAAGCGCAGTGAAGATTCCCACATAGGCTTCGCGCTGGCGCTGTTCGCGCGAGGCGCTACCAGCGAGTCCCATAAATACCGCCACTAACCCGATCGGATCAATCGCGACAAAAATCGGAATAAAGGCGACAAAAAATTTATGAATCATCCGTGGCGCGTGTTCCTCGAAATGCAGGTTCTCACCACAGATCAACACAGATGAAACAGAGATTCAGCAAAATTCCTTCTGCCATGTCTGACAATTTGTGTAAATCTGTGCCCGACTTAGGTCTCCTACTCTTATGCGGAACATCTCCAGAAAATCTGCGTTTCTTTGTGTCTTGCTCGTCCTCGCGGCTTCGCGTCTAGATCTTTCCGCGGGTGAATTGAAAACAGTCGATGACTTTCGGGCCGCCGCTGCGAAGGCGAATGCGGTCTTAACGATCCCTGATTGGGAGCAAACGCCGGAAGCGGTCGAAGCGATGATGAAAAACGCTATCGCCAAGGCCAACAAGGCGCTGGACGAAATCGGCTCGCAGGATCTTAACAAGGTGACGTTTAAGAGCAGCGTCGTCGCGCTCGACGATCTCACATATCAAGCCGGAAATGCGGCGAACAAGGCCACAATCATCAAGGAAACAAATACGAATCCGACGATGCGCGCCGCGGCGGAGAACGCGGTGAAGACTTATCAAGAATGGGCGGTCGGGATTGATTATCGTGAAGACGTTTACAAAGCCATCAAAGCTTTTGCGGACGCGCATCCGAAACTCACCGGGGAAGACGAAAAACTGCTTAAGGAAACATTGCGCGATTATCGGCGAGCTGGCTTGGATTTGCCGCCCGATCAGCGCCAGGAAGTCGAGCAGCTACGCAAGGAATTGTCCAAGCTCGGGACCGACTTCGACACCGACATCGTGAAGGCGACTGCGCCGGTCATGTTCACCAAGGCCGATCTGGATGGGCTGCCGGAAAGCTTTTTCGCTTCGCCCGGTATCAGGACTGGCGATGACGTTTACACGGTGATGGCAAATGTCACCTGGCAATTCAACACGGTGGAGGAAAACGCCAAGAGTGAAGCCACCCGCAAGCAGCTTTATCTCATTCGCGAGACGCTCGCCAAAGACGCAAACGTTCCTGTTCTCAACCAAATGCTCGCGCTCCGGAACAAGATCGCGTTGCGGCTCGGCTACAAATCTTGGGACGACTACCAGACCGAAGTCAAAATGGCAAAGACCGGGGTGAACGCGGAGAAGTACATCAATGATTTGGTCATCGGCATCCAGCCGAAGTTCGACAGCGAAGTGGCGGAATTACAAAAATTGAAAGCCGCCGAAACGAAGGATCCCAATGCCAGGATCATGGTGTGGGACTGGCGTTACTACGCCAACCAGCGGGACAAACAAAAATATGCTGTCGATAAGGAAGCGTTGCGCGCGTATTTCCCGTTCCAAAGAGTGCTCGATGGGATGTTCAACATCTACCAGAGCATTTTTGGCTTGAAGTTCGAAAACATCGCCGCGCCCTATAAATGGATCGATGATCTCCAGCTTTATTTGGTGACCGATGCCGTCAGTGGCGAACCGCTCGGGATGTTTTACCTCGACATGTTCCCGCGCGAAGGAAAATACAATCACTTCGCCGAGTTCGAAATTATCAGTGGCAAATTGTTACCGGACGGAAAATACCAGAGGCCGACTGTCGCTTTGCTTTGCAACTTCCCGCCACCGAGCGCGGACAAACCATCCCTCATGACGCACCAGGATGTGGAAACGTTGTTTCACGAGTTCGGCCACTGCCTGCATTCGATTGTTACTCGTGCCAGGTACGGCCGCTTCGCCGGCACGCATGTTCCCGGCGATTTCGTCGAGGCACCCTCGCAGATGCTGCAAAACTGGGTCTGGGACAAAAAAGTGCTCGACACCTTCGCCGCCGATTATCGCGATCCGTCAAAGAAAATTCCGGCGGATATCGTTAAAAAATTGAACGACGCCAAGCTGGCCAATGCCGGTGTTTTTTATCGGCGCCAGTTCGCATTCGCATCGCTCGATCTGGCCCTGCACGATCCGCATCCCGAAGACATGCCTTACGATTGCGTAGCAATATCGAATCCGATCCTGGAAAAAGTCTTTCTGCCAATCGATCGGAGCACCACGTTCGTTTCTTACTTTGGCCACTTGAACGGCTACGACGCCGGTTACTATGGCTACGCCTGGGCGGACGCAATCGCCGCTGACATGGCGACCGTTTTTGAAAAAGCGAAGAACGGCTATCTCGATAAACAAGCCGGCATGAAATTGCGCCGGGAAATCTACGAACCGGGCGATTTGCGCGATGTCACGGTCTCCATCGAGAAATTCTTGGGCCGCAAGCAATCCATCCAACCGTTCCTGAAAAAGATCGGCATCGGACCGCAGGATAAAAAGAAAGCGCCGGCTGGGCCATCGCAGGAAGCCAGATAGTTTGTAGACAAACTCGCTCGCGGCGAACGCCCTGTGAAAGTTACGCTCGTTTGACACAAACGCCGCTACAAGGTCTCGATATGACGGGAATGGCACGGCGACTCGCTGTAATCCTTTGCTTCAGTGCGACGCTACTCCTTGCGGCTGACGAATTGGCGTTACGGTTGCAGCCGGCGCTGGAAGCGATCACGCCGGATGGCCTGCTCGCCCACATAAAGGTTCTCGCATCGGACGAGTTTGAAGGGCGCGCGCCGGGAACGAAAGGCGAAGAACTTTCCGTCAAATATATCACCGATCAGTTTAAGCGGATTGGGTTGAACCCAGGCAATCCGGATGGGACTTACCTCCAGGAAGTCCCTCTCGCCGGGATCAAAAGCGATCCGACGCTATCGTTCGTCGTTGGCGATAAAACGATTGATCTTAAATATCCGGATGATTACATCGCCTCCTCGGCGCGTCTCCAACCGGAGATCAAGATCGACAAGTCAGATGTGGTTTTCGTCGGATACGGCGTCGTCGCACCGGAGTACGGGTGGGACGATTACAAGGACGTCGATGTGCGCGGCAAAACGTTGCTGATGCTGATCGGCGATCCGCCGGTGCCCGATCCGAAGAACCCATCAAAGCTCGACGACAAAATGTTTAAGGGAAAGGGGATGACCTATTACGGCCGCTGGACGTACAAGTACGAGATCGCGGCTCAAAAAGGCGCCGCAGCCGCCATTATCATTCACGAAACCGTACCCGCTGGCTATCCGTATTCCGTGGTGAAAACAAGTTGGGCCAAGGAAAACTATGAGATCGATTCGCCAAATAAAAACACGGACACGGTCGCAGCCCGCTCGTGGATCGCACTCGATGCCGCAAAGAAATTGCTGGCCGATTGTGGCCAGGATTTCGACGCACTGAAGAAATCGGCGATCACAAAAGAATTTCGGCCCGTGGCGCCGAATGCGAAAGCCAACATCGAGATCAAACAGCAGCTTCGTTCGTTCAAATCGCACAACGTCATCGGCAAACTCGAAGGCAGCGATCAAAAAATGCGCGACGAATACGTCATTTACACGGCGCCCTGGGATCATCTCGGGCGTCATCCCGAATTACAGGGCGATCAGATTTTCAATGGCGCGATCGATAACGCGTCGGGCGTTGCGTCGGTTATTCAGCTCGCGGCCGCGTTCACAAAATTGAATCCGCCGCCGAAACGCTCGGTGTTGTTCATGGCCACGACTGCCGAAGAAGCGGGATTGCTCGGCGCGAAATTTTACGCGGAACACCCGCTATACCCTCTGGAGAAAACATTGGCCGATATCAATATCGACACAGTGAACCCATGGGGGAAAACGCGCGACATCGAAGACCTGAGCGACAACAATTCAACGCTCGATGATCTGCTGGCTGCGGCAGCCAAACGCAACGGGCGCGTCATGACACCGAATAGTCAGCCGGAAAAAGGCGGCTTTTATCGCGCCGATCATTTTGAATTTTCGAAGCGCGGCGTGCCTTCGCTTTACACCGGCGGCGGCAAAGATTTCATCGGCAAACCGGCAAATTTCGGACAGCAAAAGAAAGACGATTACACTGCGCACCATTATCACCAGGTCTCGGACGAAGTTGATCCAAACTGGGACCTCTCCGGGGCCGTGCAGGATGTTCAACTTTTGTTCGAAGTCGGCTACCAGGTCGCCAACGGCGACAAGTTTCCCGAGTGGAAACCGGGATCAGAATTCAAGGCGAAGCGGGATGCGATGATCAAGAAGTGACTGGCAAGCCGACTGATATTCTTGCATCTGTTTGTTGTTAGCTGGCGATTCAAACATTGACTTCTGTCATTCCGACCGGCGTGGAGGAAGCTCTTGCGGTTTCCGCGGTGGGCCTATCCATTGCGGTTGCAACGCCGCAACTTCAGTGGTTGAATTCGGATTAGAATCTCAAAATTCGAATGGGCTCTCTCAAGAAAAGACGGAAAGCGAAAATTGCCAAGCACAAGCGCCGCAAACGGATGAGGGCGCATCGGCATAAGAAGCGACTCCGGTATAAGGTATAAAGGCGCGACCGGGACCGTGCTTCCGTTACTCGGTGGAGTAATGCGACTTCTCCAATTCCCGATCATTCCATTACTCCAGCACTCCATTACTTGACTGGTCGGCAACGGCGGTCGGTTTGCCGAACATGCCACAGAAAGATAAGATTAAGCGTGAGCGAGCAGAAAAAGTGGGGCGTTTTCGCCTGCCGGGGTATCATTTTCGCGCTGGCTATTTTCGTCGCGGCGAATATTGCGTACGGCCAGGCGCCCAAGGCTACACCAGCAAAAACTGCGCGTTCGCATCGATCAAAACAAGTGGCGCGCCAGGATGATTCAATAAATCCAAAACCGGTGCCCGATCTTGCTCTGCGCGCACAAGGGGCGCACAAAGCGGATGCGCTCGCGCATTTTGTTCAGGGAATGGCGTTTGAAGAAAATGGCGAAATGGATCGGGCGCTGGAGGCGTATCGCAAAGTGCTCAATGTTGATCCCGGCCAGTCGCAACTCGCCGCACGCGTGGCCGCTTTACTCATACAGCAGGAGGATTTCCCACAGGCAATTGATGTGCTTAAGGACGCAATCAAAGTAAACCCGAATAATGCCGAGCCTTATCAGCAGCTTTCTTTTATTTACTTGAGGTACCTCAAGAGAACGGATCAGGCCATCGATTATGCCAAGCGGGCGATCGCCCTGAATGCACAAGACGCGGAAGGTTACCAGCGCTTGGTCGAAATCGAACTGGCAGCCGGCCAGGAAAAAAAGGCGCTCGAAGTTCTGGACCACGCCGCAAAAGTTCGCAGCAACGATCCCAATTTCTGGATGCGGCTGGGAAAGCTTTACATGACTCTTCTGTTTAAGTCCGACTCACAGCCGAAACCGGACGAATTGAAAAGGACCAACGAGGCTTTCAAAAAAGCAGCCGAACACGCTGGAGACGATCCGGCGATTCTGAAGGATGTCGCAGACTATTACGCAGCATCCCAGCAACTGAAGGAAGCGATCCCGCTTTATCTGCGTGTGCTCGAACTGCAACCGGACGATTCGAATGCGCGAGAGAAACTGGCGACCGGTTTTGTGTTGACAAATCAACGCGGCAAAGCGGTCGAAATGCTGGAGCAAATCATCAAGGAGCACCCTGAAAAATATCAACCCTACGATTTACTGGCACAGGTGCTGGATGATGAAGCGCGCTCGCTGCTGCGCGCGAACCAGGTTGAGGAAGCCAAGGCCAGCTTTGCGAAAGCAGCCGCCAATTACGAGCAAAGCCTGTTGATTAATCCAAATCACGCTGGCACCTATCTGCATTTGGCGGAACTGCTCCTCGGGCCCTTAAAAGACGCGGATCGCGCAGTGAAACTGTTGACGGAAGCCCGCCGCCGATTTTCCGGCGCACCCGAGATTGTCTATTATCTAGGCATCGCCCAGCGCGAGGCGAAGCAGAGTCAGCAAGCTGTGGCGACTTTTGAAGAGGCGCTGCACGAAGCGCAAATGGACCAGGATGACGATGTGATAAACGCGAAGTTCTACTTCAATTACGGGGCCGCGGCTGAGCAAGCGGGTCTGTACGAAAAAGCGGCTGATTTGCTTCGAAAGTCAATCGCGCTCGATCCAGAGAATTCGGCAGAGGCGTACAACTACATTGGTTACATGTGGGCGGATCACGACATGAATCTGGATGAAGCTGAAGCCATGATTAAACGCGCCCTCCAGAAGGAACCAAACAACGCCTCGTATTTGGACAGTCTCGGTTGGGTGGAATTTCGAAAAGGCAAATTCGATCAGGCTTTGAGCGACCTGCTTCGCGCTGCAAAAACGGTGGAGCACGACGATCCGGTTGTGTTCGAACACATTGGTGACACTTATTTGAAATTGAATCGCACAGCGGAAGCATTGGAAGCCTGGCAAAAAGCGCTGGTGCTCGATCCAAAAAACAAAACGCTCGCGAACAAGATCGAGGGCACCAAAAGGACAATCGCCCAGCACTGAACTTCTGCATTCGACGTTTGATGTTGGACGTTTGAGGTTGGGCGTTGTGAACGTAACATGAGTGAGTATCCAACGCCCTGGCAGAGCAAGATGATGTGGGCGGCGCTGACTGCCTGCTTTGTGCTTCTTCTTGTTGTTGTCCTCGGCGCAGTGATCTGGGCCGCAGCCAATGTCATCAGTTTCCTTCAGCCAATTCTGATCCCGGTGGCCATCGCCGTGATTCTCACTTATCTGCTCGACCCGCTGGTGACAAGGATGTCTCGCGGAACGCTTAGTCGCACCAAAGCCGTGGCTCTTCTTTTCGCGATCGCCTTTTTCGCATTGGGAGGATTGGCCGCGTGGCTGGTTCCCACCATCTCTATCCAGAGCGCGAATTTTGCCAGGCAAGTCCCTGCCTATACCGAACGAGCGCGGGACTACATCGTCGATCTGATCTATCGATTCGACCAGACATTCGGCTTACTGGGCGAACACGAAAAATCGCCATCGACAAGTCTGACGAACTGGCTTATTGGCCCCGCGCCGTCTCCTTCTCCCCGCGCACAATCGGCCGCAACGCCAACCGCATCGCCGCGCGGCACTGCGTCCGCAACTGAAACAATCGGCCCAAGCCAGCCGAAGCTGACCACTGCCGAACGTCAGCGCATTCGAGCATACGTGGAAAAACAAATGCCGAAATTGCAGCAAGCGCTTCCGACGTTCGCGGGAAAGCTCTGGGACATCTTGAAGAAAAGTATTGGCGGGTTTCTTGGCATCACAGGGTTTCTGCTCAGCTTAATCCTGGTGCCGATCTATCTGTTTTTCCTGCTGAACGAAAAACCGCGCATTCAGCAACGCTGGAGAGAGTACTTGCCGCTGCGCGCGTCGCCTTTCAGAGATGAAGTCGCCGAAGCGTTGTCAGAGATCAATCGTTACGTCACCGCATATTTTCGAGGCCAACTGCTGGTCTGTCTGGTAGATGGGATCCTTATCGCGATCGCGCTGACGATTTTCGGGCTCAATTTCGCGCCCTTGATCGGAGCAATGGTGGTTGTCCTTACGATGATTCCATACATCGGCATCATCATTTGCTGGGTACCGGCGGTTCTCATTGCCGCCTTTCAATGGGGCGACTGGACGCACCCGATTATTGTGACTTTAATTTTCATCGTCGTACAGAATTTGGAAGGCATCTTTTATGCGCCGCGCATTGTGGGAAATTATGTCGGCTTGCACCCGATGACGGTCATTGTGTCGATTTTTGTTTGGGGCCTCGTGATCGGTGGCGTGCTGGGCCCGTTGCTGGCGGTGCCGTTGACCGCAACCATCAAGGTCCTCCTTGTGCGCTACGTTTGGGGCCGGCGCCTGAAAGAACAGACTCTGAAACCAATTGAACCGGCACTTGCGGTTAAAGAATCTGAGGTAACGACTCATCCTTAGCGCAGGAACCAGGGTGCGCGGGAGGACAAGCGGACCCACGCGCGTGGAAACAGGACACGAAATGGCGGAACGAATCAAAAGTGCCGGGCACCGAAAGTCTCATCAGTTGATTCCCGGCCTGGAGTCCTTTTTTTCCCAGCGCCACTTCTGGCCGGTTCGGCTCGCTCTTATGGTTGCCGCATTGGTAATCGCTTTCTTGCTGGGTGCGCTCTTCTTCAGTTACGGCTCAAAATTATTTGAGGACTGGCAGCAAAATCGTTTGTTGCACCAGGCCGCTGCATTGCTACAGGAGGGAAGACTCAGCGAAGCATCGCAAACGGCGCGAGAGCTTCTGGGACGACATCCCAATTCTTTGCCGGCCTTATACGTTTTGGCCGAGGCAGCGGAAAAACAAAACCTCGAAGAAGCTCTTTGGTGGCGCGAACAGATAGCGCGATTGCTCCCGAAAGACCTAGACAGTCAGCTCAATTTCGCTTCCGCTGCGCTGCGCTTTGGGAAGCTGGATCTGGCGCGCGAAGCGCTCGAACGGATCTCTCCGACTGACCGGGACAGAGCGGCTTATCATGTCGTCGCAGGCTGGCTGGCGCGCGCGGAAGGAAATGTTGCCGGGCAAGAGGAACAGTTCGCCGCAGCCGTAAAGAAAGAGCCAAACAATGATCTTTATCAGTTCAACCTCGCTGCGCTGCGAATTCACTCCAGCGATCCGGCAAGAAGCGCGCAAGCGCGTGATACTCTCCAGCGACTCAGCAAGGTGGCTCCTTACCGGACTGGCGCGCTGCGGGCGTTGCTGAACAATGCGGTGGAACGTAGCGACCTAACCGAGGCGGATAATTTTGCGCAACAACTCCAAATGTCGCCGGAGGTCACATTCGGCGATTATCTCCTCTGCTTGAACTTTTATCGGAAACTCGATGAGAAAAAGTTCCGGCTGCTACTCGAAAAAGTGAAACCATTCGCTGCGCGCAATCCGTCCGATCTCACGTCGGTCATGAACTGGATGAATCAAAACGGACTGGCAGGCGACGTTGTTAAGTGGATCGACAAGTTACCGGCAGCGCAGTTAAGCTCGGCGCCGACATCCGTCGCAGTCGCAGACGCGTATGCGACAGTTAAAAATTGGTCGCGTCTGAAACGCTGGACACGCAAGGACCCGTGGGGCGACACCGAATACCTGCGTCTCGGCTATCAGGCAATCGCCACTCTGCGCTCGCGACCCGGCGCCGGCGGAAGCGGCAACTCGGAGTTTGAAGCGCTCTGGAATGATGCGGAAGATTTAGCAGAAGAGCGCCCGGAATATGAACTTGCCCTCGCCCGGCTTGCCTCGAAATGGGAACTCGATAAGCAATCCGAAGAACTCTGGTGGCGGATTGCGGAAAATCCTCTGATGCGCCGTGAAGCTCTCGAGACGCTTCGCCGGCTTTATCGGGCGAAGAATGAAACCTGGAAGCTGTACGATATTCTTCAGCGCCTTCACGAGAGCTCGCCCAACGAGGCGCCGATCACCGCGGACCTCGCCCGCCTCGGCCTCGATCTTGGCCAAAATACGGAACAATCGCATCAACTCGCCAGGGAGGCGTACGATCGCGCCGCTAACGAGATCAATTGCGCTGTAACCTATGCGTTTTCTCTCGACCGGCTTGGCAGAAACCCCGAGGCACTTGCCATTATACAGAAGTTGCCGCCCGACCAGTTGCACGATCAACATGCCGCCGTTTACGTCGCGCTGTTGCTGGCTGAAGCAAGTCAGCTCGATGGCGCAAAGGAGTACATCTCGGCAGCCGAGGATGGAAAGATTTACCCGGAAGAGGAGCAACTGCTCGACGAAGCGAAATCCAAGCTCGCCGTCGCGTCGGCAAGTCTGTCGCCCCCAATTTCGCCAACGCCCGCGGAATTGAGCCCGACGCCGACGGCTTCCCAACGTTGAAGCGGTTGTTTCGTAGTTGTAGCCGGGATCGGTGATTCCGGCCGCGAGTTTGAAGGCCGGCATCATCGATACCGGCTACAGACTGCGCGTTCGTCGCGCTTGTTCTTCTTTTACGATCGCTTTCGTCCAATGCGCAATGTCCCTGGCATTCATGTGGACGCGTTTCTCCAAACGTGCATCGCGAAATCCCCATTCCTGGATGTCCACCAAATATTGTTTTCGCGACAGTAGCGTGCCGCGACACAGGCGATCAGGCCCTGCAATGGTCGTTTCGCTTCGCAAACGCCTGACCAGATCATCGATAATAGCTGCTGGGATTCGCGAACGTTCACCCGGATAAATGTAGCCGAACAAAATTAAGTGGCTCAGTAATACACGCCAATCGGCACCGAACCTTCCAACCAGATGCGGCCAATCGAGTTCGCCCGCGCAGCGCCGAAGAATGTGCGCAATGTCGGCGCCGTCGAAGCGTTCGCGTTCCATGATGTACGCCTTCATCCAAATCATTTCCTCGGGAGCGCAAAGTTTCACCTGCAATCCAAGCAACTCATCATCGCGCGCTCGCTCGAACCATGAGTCATCGACTTCGCACAGGCCGTTGCCAGCGCGAAAAATCAGATCAACACAGTCTCGTCCGCGCTTGGCCTTGGCAAGCCAATGCGGAAACGTCATTTCTGCTTTGTAACCGGCGTGGACAAGCGCATTCATGGCCGCAGCCACATGATGCGGTCGAACGTACAGATCGAAGTCTTTCGACCGGCGGGAAGCGCCTGAATATACCTCCACCACATACGCGCCGCCGATCAGGAACGGAACTTCTGCATCCTGCAATGCCGCGACGGATCGACGATGAAAATCGTTGGGGCGGGGTTTCGCCTTAGCGGCTGCCGTTCTCTTTACAGTCATCATTCATCATAACGCAGTCGGGGCGGTCCACGCGCGCATGGAGGGTGGTGCGGACAATCCTGTCCGCAGCCCGGATCTCGCAGGCACGATTGTCCGCGTCACTTTCCCGAAGCGTCCATTGAGACAGACGATTTCGTTTCTTAAACAGGATGGCTAAGCGAGCGTTACGCATCGCCGCGACCGCGGATCTCCATTACGCAAAGCATTCGCGTGGCATGATGCATGAGGCGTTTGCCGAGATTTCGCGCAGCGCGGATATGCTGCTGCTTTGCGGCGATCTCACAGAATATGGACTCCCCGAAGAAGCTGAGGAACTCGTCGCCGATATTCGCGCTGCCGTAAGAATTCCCACTCTAGCAGTGCTTGGCAACCACGATTTCGAATCTGGGCAGCCGGAGCTGGTCTCCAAAGTTCTCGATGACGCTAGCGTGAACGTACTCAACGGTGAAGCCGTCGAAATTGCAGGAGTTGGGTTTGCTGGAATCTCCGGGTTCGGCGGCGGTTTCGGCCGGCGAATGCTGAACGCCTGGGGCGAACCGCTCATCAAACAGTTCGTGCAAGAATCCATCGCGCACGCCGTTCGCCTGGAGCAGGCGCTGGCCAAGCTGCAAACCGAACAGCGCATCGTGGTGCTTCATTACTCTCCAATCCGCACCACGCTAAAGGGGGAAGATCCGGAAATTTATGCTTTTCTTGGCTCCAGCCGGTTGGAAGAGCCGATTAATCGATTCCGCGTGAACGCTGTTTTTCACGGGCATGCTCACAATGGCATTCTCGACGGCAAAACTTCGACCGGCATTCCGGTTTACAATGTCTCGGCCCCTGCGCTTCGCAAAACGGGAAAACCGTATCGAATTGTGGAATTGTAGGGCTAATTTTCAGTCATTCCGAGCGAAGTCGAGGAATCCCGCTGCAAAACGCTCAGGTAACTCCACGGGATTCCTCGACTCCGCTGCGCTCTGCTCGGAATGACGTGGTCGCCAGGACGCGCCAGCCTTCTACATCTGCACGGCTTTGAGTGGGCGAAATGCAGCGAATAGCTCTAAGCGCATCGAAAGTGACTTCCGAAAATGGCGCTTTGATGGAATCGGTCAATTCACGCCGGGCTGCAGCCGGCATCTTCTTGTAGAGCAGACTCAAGTGTGGTTTGAGATCGTAGTGGGATGAATCCTGGGCGGCCTTGCGAATGATTTCATTCAGTTGCCGCATCTCTACATTCAGTGCGAATTGCACAAATAACGTTTTGATGAACTCGCTAGAGTGACCGATCCCAACCGCTTTGAGCTTGATTGGTTTGTTAGCGCGCGCAGCTTCTGAGATCGCGCTTTTAACCGCATCCGCGTGATTCGATCCAACATAAATCGTCACATGCGGCTCGAAAAGAGGCGCATTATACCGGCGCGCGAGATCCTTGACCAGGCTCCGAAAGAAGCTACGCGCCGGCTCGGCTGGAGTGAGCCAGTAAGCAATGACGATTCGTCTCGACACAAGGCAGGAACGATCCGTGGTTCAATTCCACTTCTGCAACTCAACGATATTGCCTTCCGGATCCCGCGCATAGACAACGCAAAGAACGCCGACACCATCTACTTTTGTCGTGGCAATTTTTCCCACTGCGCCGCCGCCAGCTGCAATCACCGTCTGCAACGCCTGCTCCACATCGTCCACCGCAAATGCGATGTGAGCGAACCCACACTGATTTGCTGCAGGAAGGCCGCTGTCGATCAACTGATCGTAGCTGAAAATCTCAAGAGTCGGGCCGTTCTCGCCAAAGCCGGACAGACGCAAATGAACACCGCGAAGATGCGCTTCCGGAAGCGAGGTTACTTGGTCCAGCCAGGCGCCAGACATGTCGCGTTGCGGCCCTTTAGGCTCGCATCCGAAGGCCTCGGAATAGAATCGAACCAGTCTTTTCCAATCTCTGGCGATAAGATTGGTGTGAACGTATTTCGAGCGAATTGGCATTGTCTTCTCCTTCGGTAAGGTTTTTCAAATACTAACACGAGGTTTTCCATGCCGACGAATGTTCTGGGAAAAGAATTGAAATGTTGTTGCCGCAATCCGTTGACCGGATTTTACCGCGACGGTTTTTGTCGAACAGGTCCGGAGGATGTCGGCCAACACACCGTTTGCGTCGAAGTCACACAGGAATTTTTGGATTTCTCGGTGCTGGATGGAAACGATCTGGTCACGCCCCGCCCGGAATGGGGCTTCCCCGGACTGAAACCGGGCGACAAATGGTGCGTATGCGTCACCCGCTGGAAAAGCGCGCTGGATCACAATCGCGCCGCGCCTGTTGATCTGGAAGCAACCCACGCCTCCGCGCTTGAATTCGTCACGCTGGAAGAACTCAAGGCGAACGCGGTGAAATAAGGCCGGCGGCATTGGGTTGAATCCCACCGAGTTTGCCGCCACGCTAACAGTGAATTGAACCTTCCGTTTAGTGTTTTCCTGGCGCTGCGGTATTTGAAACCGAAGCGCACATTCCTGTCCATCATCACGTTGATCTCGGTGCTCGGAGTGATGCTCGGCGTGACCGTGTTGATTCTTGTGATTTCCGTCATGACCGGGTTCGATCGCGAGCTGCGGCAAAAAGTGATCGATTTTGATGCACATATTCTGGTGAGCTCCGAGGACGTTTTGCGCGATTGGCGACCGCTCAAGGCGAAGATCGAGAAGACCTCGCGCGTCGTTGCGACCGCACCCTACATTCAAGGACCGGTAATCGTGGAATTTCAAAACCGGCGGCTCGCGCCACTGATTCCCGGCATCGATCCAACCCAGGAAGAAAAAGTGATTCCACTGCGAAAATTCATCAAATACGGCAAACTCGATCTGGAAGGCGAATCGGCTGTGCTCGGGATTGAGCTCGCGCGAAAACTCGGAGTCAACGTCGGCGACAAGGTGACAGTTTATTCGCCGGGCAACGTCGGCCAGATGCTCGATAGCATTAAGAAGCTGGAGAACGCCAGCGGTGAGGAAGAAAAAAAGGCCATCGACCAATTGCGCGATGTGATTCTCCCGAAAGAATTGACTGTAACCGGCATTTTTGAGACGGGGCACTACCTGCACGATTCGGAGTTTCTACTCGTGCCGGTTTACGTCGGGCAGGAGTTATACGGCCTGGGCGACGCGTTGCATGGCATCACAGTGAAGACCGATAACCCCTACGACGCCGAGCGCGTGAAACAGGAGATACAGCAATTCCTCGCGCCTCCCGAATACGCGCAGACCTGGATCGACATGAACCGGCAATACTTCGAAGCGGTGCGACTCGAACGCACGGTGATGTTTTTCCTTTTGTTCTTCATTGTGATCGTCGCGGCCTTCGGAATCATGAGCACGTTGATCACCGTGACGGTGCAAAAACGACGCGAGATCGGAATTATGAAAGCGCTCGGGGCGAACATCGCGCAGATCATCTGGGTTTTCCTCGGCCAGGGAACCGTAGTCGGCCTCTTTGGGACGCTTACAGGGCTCGGGCTCGGCATGACCCTGATTCGTTACCGGAACGAATTCAGTCATTGGCTGGCATCGACGTTGCACATCGAGATCTTCCCGCGCGAAGTGTATCAATTTTCGTCGATCCCGGCGGAGGTCATCCCGCGAGACGTTGCCATCATTTGCATTAGCGCGTTTCTGATCTGTTCCTTCGCCGCGCTGATTCCCGCTTACTTCGCGGCGCGGCTCGATCCGGTGAAAGCGCTGCGCTACGAGTAATTTGATCTCTTACTCCTGCTTATGCTCTTGCTCATGATCGACTTCACAAATCTATCGAGAGCGCGAAACGCGTAAGCATATCCGTCCGGCCACTCGCTTTGACGTGGACCGGCAACGTTAAGCACATCGATACGGTGCTTACGCGCAAAATCGGCGATCAAATTCGCAGCCTCCTCTGCGGAAATCTTTGACGCGTCGATCAGCAGATGCGGCCGCTGTTGCTCGATGGAAAATTGAACCGTCTGCTTCGTGCCGCCGCTAAGTTTGCCAGCGTAAATGATAACGGTGCCATCAGACTCTTTCACGTTTTGTAAAGTGCGCTCGGTGAAACCGCCGCCTGCCAGTTCCTTAACAGGATATCGATCCGGAGTTCTCCCTAGTTCATCCAGGCGCCCAGCCGGACACCAACCACCACAATCAATTCCACGCTTAAGCGCGACGTCGAGCGCCGCGCGATCAATCCCTGTCTGCCCGCCCGAAATTATTTTCACTGCCTTACGACCTCTTCAGTCGCCAGTCGGAACAATGTCTGCGCGTTCCACCATCAAAATCACTGTTCGCTCAGGCGCGCGCGTGCGATGGCGCACGCCTTTGGGCACGACGAATCCCTGTCGTGGCAACAGATCAACCGTGCGATCTTCGAGATCGATCAGGAAACGTCCGTCCAAAAGGAAAAAGAATTCATCGATGTCTTTGTGCTCATGCCAGTGATACTCGCCCTGAATCACCGCCAGCCTAACGACCGAATCGTTCACCCTGCAAAGCGTCTGGTTATACCATTTGTCGGTACAGGCATTGGCCAGCTTCTGTACATCGATTAGTTCCAGCGGCCCATGCAGAACGTTCAGGTAAGTCTTGTATGGAAAATCGTCCGTCGATTTGTTCGAATTCATGGGTGTGAGCTTAGACGCTGGTAGCGCTTGCGCTACAAGGTCATTCTTCTTCGTCGAAGTAATCGGTTTCCTGGCCCTTGATAACGACGCGATCTGCCGCTGAGGACTTATTTACTTTCCACTTTCCGCTGTCGGGATAGTAGGAAGACTCGCCGATCGGATTGTCCGCGATCACATAATACACGAAGTCTTCCTCACCCGAGTTAATGAGTTGATGCGGTTCGTTAGGCGCAAAGATGAACGCGTCACCCGCCACGACTTCCGTTGTGCCATCTTTGTAACGGACGTTTCCTTTGCCGGAAATAACCAAATAAAGCTCCCATTGCGCCGAGTGCGCGTGGTAAGGAAAATTGCATTTCCCGGGCGGCACTCGATTCCATTCCAGGTCGAACGGGTGCCGCTTGGCTAAATCTAGCGAACTCGGTTCGCGCCCCAATGCTTCGGAAATTCCCTTGAACGATACGGCGTATTTCCCGCCGGGCGACTGCCACGTCTCTTCCTTGATCTCGTTGATGTTTACCTTGCGCATTTCAGCCTTCTGTCATTCCGAGTTAGTCGAGGAATCTCTGGACTGGTTTGAATGCAAGAGCACGGCGAGAGATGTCTCGACCCATTCGACTTCGCTCAGGGCAGAGACTTTTGCTCGACATGACACTAGTCATTCTTCGCCATCGAAATAATCGGTTTCAGTCCCTTTCACGATCACTTCTTCCATTCCTTCCTTGGCAATGGCCCATTTGCCGCTGTCGGGGTAATAACAGGAATCGCCGGTTGCTCCGCCGCTGCGCGGGTTATCAGCAATGACATAATAAACAAAATCTTCATCGCCGGTGTTGATAAGTTGGTGCGCTTCACCCGGTTGAAAGAGAAACGCGTCGCCCGGGCCGACTTCAGTTGTTCCATTCTTATCCCGCACACTGCCGCGGCCGGAGACGACGAGATAAAGCTCTGATTCAGCCGCGTGCGCGTGATATGGGCAAAGCGATTTGCTTTTCGGAATCCGCACCAGTGCGAGATCGAATGGATGCCGCTTTGATAGGTCGAGCGATTCCGGCTCGCGTCCGAGCGCGATCGAAATATTTTTCGTGAACCTCCTAAACTTCCCCTTCGGCGAAGTCCGCTCCTGCTCCGGAATATCTTTCAGATTCACTTTGCGCATTTGAAACACTCCTTCACCGTGGCCGCACCAACTACGGAGCAACGCGCTTTCTCGCCGCGATCGAGAAGATGGCTATTCCTGCCCAGATGAGGTTCACAAAAGTGGAGGGATAGGAACCATAAAAAATCGTGTTTGCGGCGAGCAGGAGACTGCCGCTGATGTTGAGAAATTGGAAAACGTTTGAGTTTCCCTCCAATTTTCTCGAGGAAACCATCGCATAAGCGACAAGCAGAGCGATTGCACCCGCCCATCCGATCACATCGAAGCATACGTGATTGTTCATTCTCTATAATCCTTGCCGTAACGAGTACATCATGTCTTCCATCTCGTCGGCAGCTTTTGTTTGAGTTTTTCGACCGCCTCGAAAAGGTCACCAAATTTTTCCACACGGGCGAGAACCTGATCGGATCGGAATCTCAAAAGCTCGGCGTTTTCCTTTTTCAGGCAGTTTTCCACTTCGTTCCAGCGGACAGGAGTAGAGACGGTCGGTTCTTCTCGCGCGCGGAGCGAATAAACGCAGATCGTGGTTTTATGCTCGTCGTTCTGGCTCCAATCAACGAACACTTTGGCTTTCCGCACCGCTTTGGACATGTTCGAAGTGACCAGATCGGCGTGCTCGCGCTCCAGATACTGGGCAAGCGCCAGCGACAAGTTCTTGGTCTTGTCGTAGGAGACTGCCGTATTGAACGGCACATAAATTTGCAGGCCTTTTGAGCCGCTGGTTTTCGCGAACGATTTCAGTTTCATGTTGCCTAACAAATCGCGAAGCCATAGCCCGACCTGACAGCATTGGACGATATTTGCGGGCGGGCCGGGATCGAGATCGAACACCATCATGGTGGGGCAGGACATATCGTCTTTGCGCGACAGCGAAGTGTGCAGCTCGAGGTCAGCGAGGTTCGCGGCCCAGACGAGTGTCGGCAAATCCTGAACCAGGCAGTAGTTCATCATGCGATCGTTGTTTTCGCTCCAAATCTGGGCTGTTTGCACCCATTTTGGACGGTGCTCCGGACAATTTTTTTCGTAGAAAAATTCGCCCTCGACGCCGTCGGGATATCGCTTCATTGTCAGCGGGCGGTCCTTCAAGTGCGGCAAAAGCACCGGCGCGACGCGGATGTAGTAATCGATCACCTGGCTCTTTGTAAAGCCGACCTTGGGATAAAGAATCTTCTCCAGGTTCGAGACTTGAAGCTTCCGGTCCTCGACAATGAGCTCAGCTTTTTGGGACATTACATCCAGAGATTGACTCGTTCGTCTCCCGACTCTCTCGCCGCTACCCACGCAGCGCAACCGTCTATGTCGCTCGTCCCGCTCGCTCCATTCCTCGACTTCGCTCGGAATGACAAATGATCAGGCGAAGAAGCGCTCGGGGGAGAGCATGGGCTTGGGTTTGCAGATGCGCGTAACACAATGGTCCCAGCTTTCGTGACCGCTTAAAATCTCGATCTCCACGCGCAAAAAATAGATCGGCACCTTCATTTCGGCTTCCGCCGAGCGCGGCATCCGCACCGAGTCTTTCTCGGTGGTGACAATCATCGCGAGGTCGCGCCGGATACAGCGATTGATAAAGCTGATCACTTCCGCCTCGGTGTAATAGTGATGATCGATGTAGCGCTTGGCCAGATCGACATGCGCTCCGAGTTTTTGCAACGCGGCCTCGAAACTTTCGGGCGCCGCGATGGCGCATAGCGAGCCAATGAACGTGTCCCGCAACGCCTCGAGGGGCAATCGTTCGCCGGTAAAAACATTCTGGAGATGCAGCGGTTTATGCGCGCATTCGATGACTTCGGCGGTGCGATTGTAACGGCGGATGCGTCTCATTAGCTCGAAATTAGGCTCACCGGTATTCTTTGTGATAAAGATATAGCTGGCGCGGCGAAGGTTGCGCGGCCTCTCCCGTAAGGTGCCGCGAGGAAGCAAGAGTTCGTTTCCGAAGGGAGCTTGTCGATCTACAAGCACCATGTCCAATCGATGTTTGAGATGGAGATACTGAAATCCATCATCGAGCAGCAACGTATCGACCTGCCATTTATCGATGGCGAACCGGCCGCTTTTGACGCGGTTTTTGTCCACGAGCACGATTACATTCTTCAAATTGTGCGCGAGCATGTAAGGCTCGTCGCCTGCGATCAAGGAGTCGAGCAGCAGTGATTGGCCGTCCGAAACAACCCGTGGCGGCTCGGAATCTCTGCGAAGCAAGCTCAGCCAGGTTCGCTTGCGCGGCACGCTCTTGTAACCGCGGGTGAGGATGGCAACACGCCGTCCACCTGCCTGCAACGCGCGGGCAAACTTCTCAACAATCGGGGTCTTACCCGTGCCACCGACGGTGAGATTGCCGATACTGATGACCAAACAGCCGAGCGCGCGTTCGCGGAAGACTCTTTTGCGATACAGATAAAGCCGGAGCTGCACCAACCGATCATAAATAAATGAAAGCGCGTAAAGAATCCCCCGTAGCACGGACGCTCGAACGCCGTGACGGCGCTCGAGCACCACGTCGATTCCAAACTCCTCTAACTTTTCAAGCCAGCGGCCCATAGGTAATTTCAAATTTCAGGTTTCAAATTTGAAATTTGCGCACCGCGATTGTCAGCCTGCGTAATGATCGTGCGCCCGGGGATTTTCGCAGCGTGCGCCATGGCGACCGCAATTTTCTTCGATGAGTGAAGCGTAACAGCTGCGATCGCCGATCCGCTTCCGCTGAGAAACGCGCCCAGCGCGCCGGCCTTCTCGGCAGCCGCGATGACCCGTGAAAGGAAGGGAATCAGTTTCGCGCGAAACGGCTGGTGAAGATGATCGGTAAAAACACCGCGCAGTTTTTTGTAATCCTGTGATACAAGAGCCGCCGTAAGCGCGCACGCATTCGCACAATTCTCCACGGCCGCGCCGCGTGAAATTTTTGAAGGCAAAATTTTTCGCGCTGTGGACGTTTGAATTTCCAGCTCGGGAATCAGTAGGACGAAGTGCAAGCGCGGTGAGACTTCGAACCGTTGAAAAGTAGGGCATGCGTCCCGCTTGCCATCGGTCGGACTCGCCGTAGCGAGCCTGCCGCGCGCAACCGAGAGAGTCGCGCTACGCTGCGCCACGGTGAAACCGCCGAAAGTTGCCGGCGCCGCGTTGTCAGGATGTCCTTCCAGTTCCGCGCATAATTGGAAGATCATCAATCGATCGAGCGGATTGCCGCTAAGCCGGTTGAGCGCAAGCAAGATGCCGAGGCGAATCGTTGCGCTGCTTCCCAAGCCACGCGACCGCGGAATTTGTTCCGCAATTGAACAGCAGAAGGAAAACGCGCGGCGGCGGGTCTGCTTGAAAAAGCGATCGGCTGCCTCGGAGACAATCCGTGGATGAACGCGCTTGTGCGTTGCACCGCGGGCGACCGAGACACTGTTGTAGATGCGCAGTGCGACCCCAAGACAATCAAAGCCAGGACCGAGATTGGACGTGCTCGCCGGAACGCGAACGGTAACTTGTTGCATAGGTGAGCCCCGCCGTATCGCGGGGTGCGTGCGGCGACGCATCTACAGGGCGGCAGTTTAGCAACGCCGGCCTCAGGCGGCAACCGATCCCTTGCCCCATGCCGATTCGAAGTATGCGATCGGAGGCGGCGGAATAGAATGAATTTTGCGTGGATTGAGCCAGCGTTGCTTCGGGATTTTCAGGCAGAAGGAACAGACGCACACCGGCTCTGCACGCTGGAGGATGGTTGGGTGGAACGTTTCGGGCGCGATATCCTCGTCTCCTTCAAAAGAGTGCTGACCCGCGAGCGACTTCTTACAGAACTGCAATCGTGGGCAGATTCTGTCGGATTCCGTTTCCGCCGCATTTTCGCAAGGTTCGTCCCTCGAAAAAGTGAAGAGCGCGAACCGCCGCACCTGATATTTGGAGACCCTGGCGAAAATTTACAGACAATCGCCACCGAGCGACATCTGAAGTTCGGAATCGATTTCAGGACGGGCTATTCTCCGGGCCTCTTCCTGGACCAAAGGGAAAATCGCCGCTACGTGCGCCACATCGCGCCGAGACGATTGTTGAACTGTTTCGCCTATACCTGCTCT
>Ga0209056_10001362_pt1 | contig 26917 bp, 27 predicted proteins | sample GraSoiAngelo_114_FD_185876 | JGI IMG/M metagenome (GOLD analysis project Ga0209056, IMG submission 185876) | Grasslands soil microbial communities from the Angelo Coastal Reserve, California, USA - 14_0903_13_40cm (SPAdes) (version 2) | ecosystem: Environmental > Terrestrial > Soil > Grasslands... | reverse complement strand
GACGAAGTGGCCCGCCTCGTGAATGAAAATGAGGACGCCGATCACCACGACGAACGCGGCGAACGTCAGCGGCACGCGGCCTCCCGCGCCAGCCGGCGCGCCTCCGCGTCGGCGGCGAGCACCGCCTCGAGCGTGCCGGCATCGCCCGCGTGATGCCCGTCCAGCACGCGCGCGATCGTCTCGCCGATCCTGCCGAAGCGGATCTTCCCCGCGAGAAACAGCTCTACCGCCACCTCGTTGGCCGCGTTGAACGCCGTCGCCGCCGTGCCGCCCGCCGCCGCCGCCGTTCGCCCCAGCCGGTACGCGGGATAGAGCTCGGGGGACACGGGCTCGAACGTGAGCGTCCCCGCCGCCACCGGATCGAACCGACGCGTGCCCGCGTCCGGGACGCGCGTCGGGTGAGTGAGAGCGTAGAGAATCGGCAGCTCCATCGTGGGGAATCCCACCTGGGCCAGCACGGAGCCGTCCACGAACTCGACGAACGCGTGCACCACCGACTGGGGATGCACCACCACCTCCACCGCGTCGTACGGCAGGCGGAACAGGTAGTGCGCCTCGATCACCTCGAGCGCCTTGTTGACGAGCGTGGCGGAATCGACCGTGATCTTCTTCCCCATCTTCCAGGTGGGGTGGCGCAGCGCTTCGTCCACGGTGGCGCCCGCCACGCGCTGCGCCGTCCAGGTGCGGAACGGCCCGCCCGACGCCGTGAGGATGAGCCGGGCCAGCTCCGCCGGCTGCCGCCCGGTGACGCACTGCAGCACCGCGCTGTGCTCCGAGTCGACCGGCACGATCTCCCCGCCCCCCTCGCGCGCCGTGCGGGTGACCAGCTCGCCCGCCATCACGAGGGTTTCTTTGTTGGCGAGCGCCACGCGCTTCCCGGCGTTGAGGGCCGCCAGGGTCGCCTCGAGCCCGGCCGCGCCCACGATGGCATTCACCACGATCTGGACGTCGGCACGCGTCGCGGCCTCGACGAGACACGCCGTCCCTTTCCCCTTTCCCTTTTCCCCTTTCCCACCGTTGACGAGCCCCACATACTCCGGTTTCCACTCGGCTGCTTGACGCTCAAGCAGTTCCGCGTTCGAGTACGCCGTCAACGCCGCCACCCGAAACCGCTCGCGCTGGCGCCCCAGCACCTGCAGCGTGGAGCACCCGATCGACCCGGTCGAGCCCAGAATCGCGACGCCGACGCTCATGCGACCCCGAACAGGCGGAACAGGCCGGCCGTGAGCGGCAGCACGAAGTACAGCGAATCGAGCCGATCGAGCACGCCGCCGTGACCCGGAATGAGCGAGGAGGAATCCTTCACCCCCGCTTCGCGCTTGAACAGCGACTCGGCCACGTCGCCCACCTGGGCGGCCACCGCCACCACCACGCCCACCGTCACCAGCTGCCAGAAGTCGAGCCGCAACGCGACGCGGTCGAGCACCAGCGGACCGTATGCCAGCGCCGCGGCAAGCCCGCCCACGAGTCCTCCCACGGCACCGGCCCACGTCTTGCGCGGCGACAACACCGGCGCCAGCTTCGGTCCGCCCACGAGCGTCCCGGCCGCCATCGCGCACGTGTCGCAGATCCAGGTCACCACGAGCGGCAGCACGACCAGGGCCACCGAGCCGCGTGGGTGGGCGTCGCTGTGCGGGCCGTGGCGGATCGCCACCACGAACGACAACAGGGCCGACGCGTACAGGCCGCCGAACACCGTGACTGCCACGGCGGTGAGGGGCCGTTGGTCCGGCCCCCGGGCGGCTCCCACCACCAGCACCACCAGCAGCCAGATGGCGCCCACGTAGACCACCGGCTCCCACTCGGCGTAGCCCTTCACCCAGTAGACCGCGAGCGGGCACAGGGCCGCGCCGATGAAGCCGGGCCATTCGAGCGGCTCGATGCCCTGCGCGCGCGCGAAGTCGTACACCTCGCGCGTGCCCAGCACGCCCAGCACCGCCAGCACGCCGGCGAGTGCCCAGCCGCCCAGCCGCAACAGCAGCAGCGTCGCGGCGATGGCCGGAACGGCAAAAGCGATACGGACCAGCAGATTGCGGGAGATCACACCGGGACTTTTCCAAAGCGCCGGTCCCGCCGCTGGTAATCGAGGATGGCCCGGAACAGGTCGCGACGCGTGACGTCGGGCCAGAGCACGGGCGTGACGTACAGCTCCGTGTAGGCGAGCTGCCACAGCAGGAAGTTCGACAGCCGGTACTCGCCCGACGTGCGGATCAGCAGATCGGGGTCCCCCCAGGGAGCGGTGTACAACTTCTCGCGCACCGCGTCTTCCCCGATGTCCTCCAGCCGCTTCGCCCCCTTGAGCACGTCCTCGGCCAGGAGACGGGCGGCGCGCGCCAGCTCGGCGCGCGACGAGTACGAGATGCACAGGTTCAGGGCCAGCTTGGCACCGTCGCGCGTCTCGTGCTCGACGCGCTCGACCGCTTCCCGGGCGCCGGGCGCGAGCCGAGTGCGATCCCCCAGCACGTGCACGGCCACGCCCTGCTCCCGCAGCTCCGCCACTTCGCGCGCGATGTATTCCTCGAGCAGCTCCATCAGCGCCGAGATCTCGGTCAGGGGGCGCTGCCAGTTCTCGGCCGAGAACGCGAACAGCGTGAGCACCTCGACGCCGGCGGCGATGGCGCCCTCCACCACTTCACGCACCGCTTTCATCCCGGCCCGATGGCCCAGCGGGCGCGGCAGGCTCCGCTCCCGGGCCCAGCGCCCGTTGCCGTCCATGATCACGGCCACGTGGCGCGGGACGACCCCATTCCCGCGAATCTGCGCGAGCAGGTCGTCCGCCATCGCTAGATCTCCATGATCTCCGCTTCCTTCGCCTTGACCGCCTCGTCCACGAGCTTGAGGTGCTCGTCGTGGGCCTTCTGCACGTCCTTCTCCGTGTGCTTCTTCTCGTCGTCCGAGACGTGCTCGGTCTTCTTGATGCGGCTGATCGCCTCGGTGCGCGCGTGCCGCACGGCGACGCGGCCTTCCTCGGCGAACTTGTGCACCACCTTCACCAGCTCGCGGCGACGCTCCTCGGTGAGGGGCGGCAGCGGAATGCGGATGATGTTGCCGTCGTTGGAGGGGGTGAGACCGAGGTCGGACGCGAGGATGGCTTTTTCCACGGCTTTGAGGAGCGACTTGTCCCACGGTTGCACGGTGAGCAGCTTCGGCTCGGGCGTCGCCACGCTCGCCACCTGGTTGATCGGCATCTCGCTCCCATAGGCTTCGACGCGCACCAGGTCGAGCAGCGCGGTCGTCGCCTTGCCCGTGCGCACCGTGGCGAACTCGCGCTTTACCGCTTCCACCGCCTTGTCCATCGCCTGCCTGGCCTGCTTCACATGGTCCGCGAGGGTGGGGAGGGAGGGCGTCATTGCACGATCGTGCCGACGCGCTCGCCGGCCAGCACCCTGGCCGTGGCGCCCGGCTGGTTGATGTTGAACACCACGATGGGGAGCTTGTTCTCCTTGCACAGCCCGAACGCGTTGGCGTCCATCACGGCGTAGCCGTTCACCAGCGCGTCGCGGAACGAGAGCTCCGGGAGGAACTTTGCCTTCGGGTCCTGCTTCGGATCCGCCGTGTACACGCCGTCCACGTTGGTCGCCTTGAGGATCAGTTTCGCCTCGACCTCGAGCGCCCGCAGCACCGCCGCCGTATCGGTGGAAAAGTACGGGTTCCCGGTGCCGCCGGCGAAGATCACCATACGACCCTTTTCGAGGTGCCGCACGGCGCGCCGCCGGATGTAGGGCTCCGCCAGCTCTTCCATCCGGATCGCGGTCATGACGCGCGTGTCGACGCCCTTCTTCTCGAGAATGTCCTGCAGCGCGAGCGCGTTGATCACGGTGGCGAGCATGCCCATGTAGTCGGCGGACACGCGATCCATCCCCTGCTCGCTCGCCGCCGTGCCGCGCAGGATGTTGCCGCCGCCCACCACCAGGCCCAGCTGCACCCCCAGCGCGGCCACGCCCTTGAGCTCGTCTCCCAGGCGATCGATCACCCCGAAATCGATGCCGCCGCCCGCCCCGCGCTCTCCCGCGAACGCCTCACCCGACAGCTTGAGCAACGCCCGCGGGTAGGCGAGCCGCGCGCGGGGAGCGGTCGCCACTCAGACCCCTCCACGCTCGAACCGCACGAAGCGGCGCAGCTGCACGTTCTCGCCCGTCTTGGCGGACAGCTCCTTGACGAGCTCGCCGATCGTGCGCTTGTCGTCACGCACGTACCTCTGCTCCAGCAGGACATGGTCCTCGTAAAACTTCTTCAGCATGCCCTCCACGATCTTGGCACGGATGTTCTCAGGCTTCTTCTGTTGCGCCACCTGCTCCGTGTAGACGCGTCGCTCGCGCTCGACCACGTCGGCCGGCAGGTCCTCGATCCGGAGGGCCAGCGGCTTCGCCGACGCGATGTGCATTGCCAGCTCCTTGGCCAGCTCTTTGAACTCCGGGGTGCGCGCCACGAAGTCCGTCTCGCAATTGAGCTCGACCAGTGCGCCAATCGAGCCGTCGTGGTGCACGTACGACCCGATCAGCCCCTGGGTCGCTTCCCGTCCGGCGCGCTTCTCGGCCTTGGCGGCGCCGCTCTTGCGCAGTGCCTCCGCCGCCTTGTCGAGGTCGCCGCCCGTCTCCTCCAACGCCTTCTTGCAATCCATCATGCCCGCGCCCGTACGGGCGCGCAGCTCGGCCACCAGTTTTGCCGGAATCTCCTTCACGATTGCCATCTCCTCACTCCTCGTAAGAACGCCGCCCTCGCGCCGTTGGGCTCGGAGGGCGGCGGTCGGTTGTCCACCGAAACGGGGAACGTCCGGGCTCAGCCTTCGCCTTCGGCTCCGCCGCTCGATTCCGCCGGGGCGGGGGCCGGCGCCTCCTCCGTCTTGAGCCGCGCGGCAATGGCTTCCGGCTTGGCGCGGCGCTTGCGCCGCGCCGGCTTCTTCTTCTTGTCGCCTTCGCCCTCCGCCTCGACCCCCGTCTCGGTCGAGTAGGTCACGCCCTCGCCTTCTTCGGCCGCCTCGTGCAAGGGCATCTGGCGCCGCGCTTCCCCGATCAGGTCCGAAATCGCCGCCGTGATCAGCGAGACGGCCCGGATCGCGTCATCGTTCCCGGGAATCGGCACCGTGATCAGCTCCGGGTCCGCGTTCGTGTCCACGATCGCGACCACCGGAATCCCCAGTTTGTTCGCCTCGGCGACGGCGATCCGCTCCTTCTTCGAGTCCACAATGAACAGCGCCCCCGGCAGCCGGCTCATGTTCTTGATGCCGGAGAGATACTTCTCCAGCTTCACCCGCTCCCGGTCGAACAGCAGCTGCTCCTTCTTGGTGTAGTTCTCGAACTCGCCTTCCGCGGTGCCCTGGTCCAGCTCCTTCAGCCGCTTGATCTGCTTCTTGATCGTCTGGAAGTTCGTGAGCGTGCCGCCCAGCCACCGCTCCGTCACATAGAACGCCCCGCAGCGCTGCGCTTCCGCCTGGAGGATGTTCTTGAGCTGTTTCTTGGTGCAGACGAACAGGACCCCGTCGCCCTTCAGCACCACGCCGCGCAGCAGCTCCTGCGCCGCCTCGATCTGCCGCAGCGTCTTCTGGAGATCGATGATGTAGATGCCGGAGCGCTCGGCGAAGATGAACCGGCGCATCTTGGGATTCCAGCGGCGCGTCTGGTGACCGAAATGGACGCCCGCTTCCAGCAGGTCCTGCAACTGAGGCTGCGCCATGCACTCCTTTGTGCTAGGGGTTAGGGGTTCGGGATTCGGGCCTCGGGTGCGGAGTTACGCCTGAAAACCCGAGCCCCGAGCCCCGAGTCCCATTATCTCTTGCTGAACTGGAACCGCTTGCGCGCTCCCGCCCGTCCCGGCTTCTTCCGCTCCACCACGCGCGGGTCGCGCGTCAGCAGCCCCTGCTCCCGCAGCTTCTTGCGATGCTGCTCGTCCGCCAGGCACAGCGCCCGCGCGATCGCGAGCCGCAGCGCCCCCGCCTGCCCCGTCACGCCCCCACCCCGGCACAGCGCCCGCACGTCGAAGGCGCCCAGCGTGTCGGTGGCCGTGAACGGCTGCTGGATGTGCGACACCAGCGACGGCCGCGGGAAGTAGTCCCCCAGCGTGCGCCCGTTGATGTTCCACTTCCCGGAGCCGGGCGTGAGATACACGCGCGCCACGCCCACCTTGCGGCGTCCGACCGCGTGCCAGCGCAGCTCCGGTGTGACGCCGCTGCTCATCGGGCCGCCCCCGCCGCCCCCGCCGCCCCCGCCGCCGCGCCGAGCGGCTGCGGCTGCTGGGCGGCGTGCGGATGATCCGGTCCGCCGTACACTTTCAGCATCTGTTTCACCTTCTGGCGTGACAGTGTGGTCTTGGGCAGCATGCCCCAGACCGCCCGCTCGATCACGCGCTCCGGGTGTTTCGCCATCACATCCTTGAGCGGCGCGAACCGCTCGTGCCCCATGTAGCCGGTGTGCCGGAAATAGCGCTTCTGCTCGAGCTTGCGCCCCGTGAGCTTCACCTTGGCCGCATTCACGATCACCACGCAGTCGCCGCCGTTCAGATGCGGCGTGAACGTGGGCTTGTGCTTGCCGCGCAGGATCTGCGCTACCTGGCTCGCCAGCCGACCGAGCGGCTGCCCGGTCGCGTCGACCAGGAACCAGCGGTGCGTCACGTCCTCTTTGCGCAAGCTGAACGTCTTCATTGCTGCAGCCTTCCTCGTGGAGCCCGGTCGATGACAGCCGCGAACTATACCCGGGCCGTAAGGCGCTGTCAACTAGAAGGTTCCGGGCTCGCGAGGGTGACGAGCGCCACCCCTTTTTCGACCGTCTGCCCGGCCGTCACGTGCACCGTCTGCACCACGCCGGCGCGTGGCGCGCGCAGCTCGTTCTCCATCTTCATCGCCTCCACCACCACCAGGCCGGCCCCGGCCTCGACCCGCTGTCCGTCCGCGACCTCGACCCGCACCACCATGCCGGGCATCGGGGCGCGCACCACGGCCGGCCCGGCGCCGCCTGCCGCCGCTGCCGCGACCGCCTCGGTCTCCCGGGACTGCTCGTCCTGTACCGCCACTTCCATCCGCTCGCCCACCACGCCCATCGCCCATTGCCCGTCGCCCTCGAGCGGCTGGGTCGCCACGGTCCACGATTCCCCGCCCAGGAGCAGGTGATAGAGCGGCGTGCCGGGCAGCGGGGCGAGGTGAGCGTCGACTGCCTCCCCTCCCACGAGCACGCGGTCGCCGTCCACCTCCACCTCGATGGTCTGGGCGCCGATGGTGACGAAGTACTTCACCGCTCCCACCTCCCCGTCCCCACCCCGAGTGTGGAATGTGGAATGCGGAATGCGGAATTGAAAGGAAAGGTCGATCGCGAAGCGACGCTTCCACTGACACTCCGCATTCCGCATTCCACACTCCGCATTGTGTCTCTCACGCCGCCTCCAGGACCGCCACGGTCTCAACATGCGCCGTCTGCGGAAACAGATCGAACGCCCGCACGGCGATCACGCGATAGTTGGCGCTCAGGCGGTGCAGGTCGCGGGCCAAAGTCGCGGGATCGCAGGAGACGTACGCGATTCTGGGCACCGGCTGCCCGCTGAGCCGCAGGGTCACGTTCCAGTGCAGGCCGGCGCGCGGCGGGTTCACCACCACGGCGCTCGGCTCGGGCAATGTCGGCAGCACGTCTTCGGCCTTCGCCGCAATGAACCGCACCGGGCTCGATGATGCCCGCCGTCGTGCCCAGTCGATCGCCTTCTCGTCGGCGTCCACGCTCACCACCTGCGCCCCCCGCTCCGCCAGCTGCACGGCCGTGTCGCCGATGCCACCGTACAGGTCCCACACGACCGCGCCGCGCACGTCGCCCAGCTGCTCCACCGCCCAGTGGCGCGTGACCGCGCCCATTTCAGAATTCACCTGCTCGAACGCCGTGGCCGGGAAGCCGGTCGCAGGACCGGCCACCACGCGCGCCGCTCCGTCCACCGGCTGCCACCAGCAGATCACGTTGGTCGGATCGGGCAGGGCGGCCGCGAGCGCCGCTGCGTCGCGCGCCGCCCAGGGCTCGCCCGCCGACTCGGCGATCACGTGCCGCCGGCCCTCGCGGTCGAGCCGCAGCGTGAGGCGCGCGAGCTTCGCGGGCAAGAGGTCGAGGCGCGGCTTGAGCTCGCGCCACAGCGCCATCAACCGGAAGTCGGCGATATGACAGTCGATCAGCGGGAAGACAGTTCCGGGCCGGTCATAGGGGTGGAATCCCACCGCCTTCCCCCGCCTTACCCCGCCCTTCACCACCAGACTCACCTTCGCCCGGTAACGCCATTCTTCCACGGCTTCGACGATCTCGGGATCCGGGACGTCGAGCTTGGCGATGCGGCGCAGCGCGTCCCCTACGATCGCGCGCTTTGCCTCGAGCTGGGCGTCGTAGGCCACGTGCTGCAGCTGGCAGCCGCCGCAGCGGTCCTGCAGGTAATGCGGACAGGGCGGCGTGACGCGCGCGCCCCCGCCCGCGGGCGCGACCACCTCGGCCAGCTCCCCCCGCGCGAAGCTCTTGTGCAGCTTCACGCCGTCGCGCAGCCGGACCCGCTCGCCCGGCGCGGTGCGCGGCACGAACACCGCCCGCCCGTCGCCCAGCCGGCCGACGCCGTCCCCACCCGCCGCGATCGACGTGATCGCCACGATGTCGCTCATGCGCCGCCCCTCACGGCTTCCCGTCGGGCCGCGAGAACCCAGGCGGACGGGCGGTCGGGCGGTCGGGCGGTCGGTGCTGGAGGCGGTGGCGCGGCCGCGCGCCGCGCGTCGGCCAGCAACGCGGCCACGACGGCGAGCGGGCGCGTGAGATCGGGCCGCGCCTCTGCCGACAGGAGGCGTGTCCCGGCCCGGTCGAGATAGGTGATGTCCAGGTCGCCGCGCTGGAACTCCGGGTCGTCCATCACTCGCAGGTGGAACGGCTGCGAGGTCGGCAGTCCCACGATCACCAGCTCGCGCAGGGCGCGTCGCATCCGCTCGAGCGCTACCGCGCGGGTCTCGCCCCACGCGATGAGCTTCGCCATCAGCGAGTCGTAGTGGAGCGTCACCTCGTTCCCGGTTTCGAACCCCGCGTCCCACCGCACGCCGGGACCGCCCGGCACCCGCAGATGCCGCACGACGCCCGTGACGGGCAGGAAATCGTTGAAGGGATCCTCCGCCATGATACGGCACTCGATCGCGTGGCCGCGCGGCTGCAGCGTGCCGGCGTGCACCCGCAATGGCTGTCCCGTGGCCACACGCAGCTGCTCCCGCACGATGTCCACGCCGTACACGAGCTCGGTCACCGGGTGCTCGACCTGGAGGCGGGTGTTCATCTCCAGGAAGTAGAACTCACCGCTCGCGGCGAGCAGAAACTCGATCGTGCCGGCGCTGACATAGCCGACCGCCCCGGCGGCGGCGGCGGCGGCGTCGCTCAGCCGGCGCCGCAGGGCGGGCGTCACGGCGAGCGAGGGCGCCTCCTCGATGAGCTTCTGATGCCGCCGCTGGATGCTGCATTCGCGCTCGCCCAGGGCCACGACCCGTCCAAACGAATCGCCGAGCACCTGAATCTCGATGTGGCGCGGCCGTTCCAGATATTTCTCGAGGTACACCTCCCCCGCCCCGAACGCCTTCTGCGCCTCGCTCTGCGCCACCTCGAAGGCCGACTCGAGCTCCGCCTCCGTCTGGACCAGGCGCATCCCTTTCCCGCCGCCCCCCGCCACCGCCTTGAGCAGCACCGGGTAGCCCAGGCGCGCGGCTTCGGGACGGGCCTGCGCGTGGTCCGCGAGCGGCCGCGTCGTTCCGGGCACGATCGGCACGCCCGCCGCCTGCATGCGGCGCCGCGCTTCGGTCTTGTCGCCCATGGCGCGGATCGCGGCGGCCGAGGGTCCCACGAACGCGAGACCTGCCTCCGTCACGGCTTCGGCGAACGGCGCCCGCTCCGACAGGAAGCCGTATCCGGGGTGGATCGCCTGGCAGCCGCTGTCGCGCGCGGCGGCGACCAGCTTCGTGGCGTCGAGGTAGGACTCGGCCGCGGGCGCGGGCCCGAGCGCCACGACGGCATCGGCCGCGCGCACGTGGGGCGAGAGACGGTCCACCTCCGAGTACACCGCGACCGCTTCCATGCCTTCTTCGTGACACGCCCGGATGATGCGGAGGGCGATTTCCCCGCGGTTGGCGACGAGGACGCGCTTGATGTCGGTCATCGGGCGTGTTCCCTTATTTCCGGCACGTCGCCACCTCGGCGGAGACCTTGAATGTCGCGAGCGGCTCGCACAACGCGCGCGTCGCGCGTGCCGCCCGCGTGTACACCGCGAGGGCGGGATCGGCCCAGGGGTCGCGCGCGTCGAGACCCACCCGCAGCGCGGCGAACCCGAAGTCGCGCGCCGGCACGGCCGGCCCTTTGCCCTGCGGCCCCGCGACCCACACGAGCGAGCGTGGCGCCCAGCCCACGCGCGGGCGCACGTCGGGCGGACGCTCGAACGCCATGCTGACGCACACCGGGCGCCGTCTTGCGAGCTCCGCCAGCCAGCCGTCGTCCGCGCTGCGGCGGGCGAGCTTCAGGTCGCGCGCCAGCCGGGCCCGCAGCGGCGCGTCCGAGCGCCAGGCGGCGAGTGGCAGCACCAGCACGTCGGGTCGCAGGCCGCGCGCGAACCGCATGTACCAGGCGGCGTCGGAGTCGGCTTCGCCCGCCGTGAGCAGCACCCCGCCCGGGGGACACGCGCGCAGCAGGTTCTCCCCCAGCTCCTCGAGCACCGCGGGCACGCGCAGGTCGGTGGGCAGCGGCCCCCAGGCGTCGAGTGCGGCGGCGATGCCGCCCTCCTCCCACGTGAGCCGCGAGCGCGCGGCCCACACGCCCACCCGCAGCACACGCGCGCTGTCGCCGGCGGCGCTCGCGCCCGCCGGTCCCGCCAGCGCCCCGGCGCGCGCCAGTGCCGCCTCCGCGGTATCGAGCGCGGCGCGCGCCCAGGCGCTGTCCCCCTCCGCGCGGTGCGCCCGGCCGTGCGCCTCTTCCGCCTCCTGCAGGTAGCCCCGTCCCACCAGCAGCCACCCCGCGCCATCCAGCGAGTCCCGCGCCACACGCTCGCGCAGCGCGGCAAGCGAATCGGACGGCGCCTGCATCAGCGTCGCCAGCGCGACGACGCTACAGAGGAATGTTCCCATGCTTCTTGGGAGGATTGTGGTCGCGTTTGCTGGCGAGGGTGGTGAGCGCGTCGATCAACCGGAGCCGGGTGTCGCGCGGGTCGATGATGTCGTCCAGGTAGCCGCGCGCGGCCGCGAGATAGGGATGGGCGAATTTCTCCCGGTACTCCTCCTCCTGCGCGTCGCTGGCTTCGCCCTTATAGAGGATCTCGACGGCTCCCTTGGGGCCCATCACGGCGATCTCAGCGGTGGGCCAGGCGACGTTGTAGTCGCCCCGGACGTGCTTCGAGTTCATCACGTCGTAGGCGCCGCCGTACGCCTTGCGCGTGATCACGGTGAGCTTGGGGACCGTCGCCTCGCAGTAGGCGAACAGCAGCTTGGCGCCGTGCTTGATGATCCCGCCGTGCTCCTGCGCCACGCCGGGGAGGAACCCGGGGACGTCCTCGAACGTGAGCAGCGGCACGTTGAACGCATCGCAGAACCGGATGAAGCGCGCACCCTTGAGCGACGCGTCGATGTCGAGCACGCCGGCGAGTACCGCGGGCTGGTTCGCGATCACGCCCACGGGGCGGCCGCCCAGCCGCGCGAACCCCACCAGCAGGTTGCCGGCGAAGTTGCCATGCACCTCGAAGAAGTCACGGTCGTCCACCACGTGGCGGATCACGTCCCGCATGTCGTACGGCTTGGTCGGGCTGTCGGGAACGATGTCCAGCAGCTCCTCGTCGCGGCGGTCGGGTGGATCGGTCGCGGGCCGGACGGGTGGATCGTCCAGATTGTTCGCGGGCAGATAGGAGAACAGGGTCCGGATCGCCCCCAGGGCTTCGCGCTCCGTGTCGTGCACGAAGTGCGCGACGCCCGATTTCATCGCGTGCACGTCCGCGCCTCCCAGCCCCTCGAAATCCACCTCCTCGTGGGTCACGGTCTTCACGACGCTCGGCCCCGTCACGAACATGTAGGAGATGCCGCGCACCATGAAGACGAAGTCCGTGATGGCGGGGCTGTACACCGCGCCGCCGGCACAGGGCCCGAGAATGGCGCTGATCTGGGGGATCACGCCGGACGCCAGCGTGTTGCGCAGGAAGATGTCGGCGTAGGCGCCCAGCGAGACCACGCCCTCCTGAATACGCGCCCCACCGGAGTCGTTGAGGCCGATCACCGGCGCTCCCGTCTTCATAGCGAGGTCCATCACCTTGCAGATTTTCTCGGCGTGCGCTTCGGAGAGCGATCCGCCAAATACGGTAAAGTCCTGCGAGAACAGGTACACCAGACGCCCGTCGATCCGTCCGTGGCCGGTCACCACTCCGTCGCCGAGATACTTCTCGTCGGCCAGGCCGAAGTCGGTCGCGCGGTGGGTGACGAAGCGGTCGAGCTCGACGAACGAGCCGGGATCGAGCAGCGCGTCGAGCCGCTCGCGCGCCGTCATCTTGCCCTTGTCGTGCTGCGTCTGGATGCGGTCGGCGCCGCCGCCCAGCTCGGACTCGGCGCGCTTCTGCTGCAATAGGTCGAGCTTCTCGCGCATAGTCATGGAGCCAAAATCTAGACGCACAGACGCACAGACGCACCGGGGAAAACAGCAAGAGGGGGCAGGAATTCCTGCCCCCCTCACATCTGTTCTCCCCTGCGCGTCTGTGCGTCTAGCCTTGATTGTCCTGCTTCGCGGGCTCCTGAGTTGCCTCGTCCTTAGGCCATCCCGTGGCCGCGAGCACGATCCGATGGTGTATCGGATCCACCTCCAGCACCTTCAGCTCCACCGCCTGCCCCTCTTTGACGGCGTCGGCCGGATTCTGGATGTCCGCGATGCCGAGCTGCGACATCGGCACGAAGCCCTCGATGTCGTGCCCCAGGTCCACGACCACGCCTTTGTCCATCAAGCGCAGCACGCGACCGCGCAGCTCGGTGCCAACCGGGTACGTCTCGCCGATCCGCAGCCACGGGTCTTCCTGCGCCTGCTTCAAGCCCAGCGAGATGCGCTTGTTCTCGGCGTCGACGTTGAGGATCAGCACTTCGACTTCGTCACCTTTCTTGACGACTTCCGAAGGGTGCTGCACGCGCTTGGTCCACGACATGTCGGAGATGTGGATCAGGCCGTCGATGCCGGGCTCGATCTCCACGAACGCGCCGAAGGAGGTGAGGTTGCGTACCTTGCCCTTGATGCGCATGCCCACCGGATACTTCTGGGGCAGCGCCATCCAGGGGTCTTCCTCGGTCTGCTTCATGCCGAGCGAGACTTTTTCTTCCGTTTCGTCCACCTTCAATACGACGGCTTCTATCGTCTCGCCGATCGATACGATCTTCGAGGGGTGGCGCACGTTGCGGGTCCAGCTCATCTCGGAGATGTGCACGAGGCCTTCGATCCCCGGCTCGAGCTCGACGAACGCGCCGTAATTAGTGATCGACACGACCTTGCCCTGCACGCGCGTCCCTACCGGATACTTCGCGGCCACGTTCTTCCACGGGTACGCCTGCAGCTGCTTCAAACCGAGGCTGATGCGCTCGCGCTCCCAGTCGATGTCGAGCACCTTGACTTCGACTTCCTGGCCGATCTTGACCATCTCCGACGGATGTGACACGCGCCCGTAGCTCATGTCGGTGATGTGCAGCAGGCCGTCGACGCCGCCCAGATCGATGAACGCGCCGAAATCGGTGATGTTCTTGACGATGCCTTTGCGCACCTGACCGACCTGCAGCTCTTTCATGAGGACGTCGCGCTTGGTCTTGCGCTCGGCTTCGAGCAACACGCGCCGGCTCACCACGATATTGCGCCGCCGCTTGTTGAGCTTGATGATCTTGAACTCGAAGCTCTGCCCCAGCAGCTCGTCGATGTTGGGCACGCGCCGCAGCGCGATCTGACTGCCGGGGAGGAACGCATCCACCCCCATCAGGTCGACCACCACCCCGCCCTTGATCTTCTTGACCAGGGTGCCCGAGACCGCCTCGTCCTTCTCGTGGGCCTCGCGGATCCGCTCCCACACCCGCATGAAGTCGGCCTTCTTCTTCGAGAGGACGACCGCGCCTTCCTGGTCCTCCAGGTGCTCGAGGAAGACCTCGATCTCGTCCCCTTCCTTCAAGGACTTGGGATCCTTGAACTCGTCGATCGGCACCGCGCCTTCCGACTTGAACCCGACGTCGAGAATGACGGCGGCATCGGTCACCCGCAGCACCTTGGACTTGACGATCTCGCCCTCCTCGATGTTGGAGAGCGTCCCCTCGTACAGCTCCGTCATCTTGGCGATTTCGTCCGACGAGTATTCCTCGTGGAGATCGGAGCGAACGCGGAGGTGAGAGTGGGGGGCGGCGGGTGTGTCGGGCTTTGACTCGGGCAGGTTTTCCGTATCCACCAGCATGCAGTACACCGGTTCGGTTGTGAGTTTGGTCGCATGCCCCGGCATCAGCCCCGGGGCGAAAGGAACCGCCAAACCTACCCAGGGAGCCGTTCCCGCGCCAGCGCCACGACGCGATCGGCCTGCTCCTCGAGCGACAGGTCGGTGGTATCGAGCCGGACCGCGTCCGCCGCGGCCCGCAACGGGGCCACCGGTCGGGTCGAGTCGGCATGGTCGCGCGCCGCCAGAGCCTCAGCCTCCCGGGCGAGCTCGGCCGGGTCGATGCGGGAGCCCCGCTGGGCCAGCCGGCGGCGGGCCCGCTCCTCCGGGCTGGCCGTGAGAAACACCTTCACCGGAGCGTCCGGAAACACGACGGTCCCGATGTCCCGGCCGTCCACCACCACCCCCCGCGGCACCCCGGCGACGGCCTCCCGCTGCTGCACGTTGACCCAGTTCCGGACCTCGCGGATCGCGGCGATCGCCGAGACATGACGCGTCACGCGCTCCGACCGGATCGCCTCCTCCACGTCCACCCCGGCGACCGCCGGCCGGAACACATCATCCACCAGCACGAGGCGCACCGGCAGGTCCTCAACCAAGGCGATGATCTGCTGTGGCCCCCACGTTTCCCGTTTCCCCTTTCCCGTTTCCCCTAAGTTGTCGAGCACCGCCAGCGTCACCGCCCGGTACAGGGCTCCCGAGTCGAGATGCGCCCACCCAAGCCGGCGCGCCACGGCAGCGGCCGTGGAGCTCTTGCCCGAGGCGGCGGGGCCATCGATGGCGATGACCCGGGGCCTCACCGTTCCCGTTTCCCCTTTCCCGTTTCCCGAATGGCTCGCAGGTCCGTGAAGAACCGCGGGTAGCTGATCGCGACGGAGGCCCGCTCGGAGAGCCGCACGTCGGCCCCGGGGACGGTGCCGAGCACCGCGAACGCCATGGCGAGCCGGTGATCGCGCGCCGTGTCGACCCTGCCGCGCGGGGGCCGGGTCGTGCCGCACACGTGCAGGTCGTTGCCGCGCGCCTCGGCTTCGACTCCCAGGGCGCGCAGGTTGGCCGCGATCAGCTCGAGGCGGTTGCTCTCTTTGACCCGCAGCTCGCCCACCTCGCGGAACACCGTTTCACCTTCGGCCCGGCTCGCGAGCACCGCCAGAATCGGCACTTCGTCCACCAGCGTCGGCACCTCCGCCGCCGCGACCTCGGTGCCGCGCAACGATCCTGGCCGGGCCACCAGATCGGCCACGGGCTCGCCCCCGGCATCCCGCAGGTTCACCCGTTCCACGCGAGCGCCCATGCGTGCCAGCACCACCAGGAATCCGGTGCGCGTGGGGTTCACGCCCACGTTCTCGATCACGAGCTCTCCGCCCTGGGCGAGCGTTGCGGCCCCGACTAGGAAGGCCGCCGCCGACGCGTCGCCCGGCACCGCCAGCTGGAACGCGGGCACCACGGCGCGGGCGTCGGGGGCGGGCTCGTACACGATCGCGCCGTCCCGCTCGTGCAAGCCGAGGCCCAAGTGGGCGAGCAGGCGCTCGGTGTGATCGCGCGAGCGATACGGCTCGCGGATCGTCACGGCCACGCGGCCCGTCAGTCCGGCCAAGAGCAGGGCGCTCTTGATCTGCGCGCTCGCCACCGGCGTGGTGTACGTCAAGCTGTGCAGCCGGCCGCCGCGGATCGTGAGCGGCAGCGCATCGCTCCGCCCCGCGGTGAACTCGGCCCCCATGGCGCGCAGCGGCTCCGTCACGCGCCGCATCGGGCGGCGCCGCAGCGACGCGTCTCCGGTGAGCGTGGCCTCGAAGGACTGGCCCGCGAGGATCCCGAGCATGAGCCGGGCGGTCGTGCCTGAATTACCACAGTGGAGTCGGGATGCGGGATGCGAGATGCGGGATGCGTGCACCGTCACAGTCGAGCCGTCTCGCACCGTGGAGATTTCCGCGCCAAGCTGTCGCAGCACGCGGGCCGTGCTCTTCACGTCGGCGCCCGTGAGCAATCCCTCGAGCCGGCTCGTCCCCCCCCCCGCCAGCGCCGCGAGCATGAGCGCACGGTGGGAGATGCTCTTGTCGCCGGGCGGCCGCACCGTGCCGCGCACTTTCACGCGTCGAGTCTCCGGCGCCAATCGGCGGCGCGCGTGAGCCAGCTGCGCAGGGCAGCCGCGTCGCCCGCCTCGAGCGCCCGCTCCAGCTGGCCGAGCGGCTCCTCCAGCGCCCGCAGCGCCGGGAGCAGCTGATCGCGGTTCATGAGGAAGATCTCCGTCCACAGTGCCGGGTCGCTGGCGGCGAGGCGGGTCGCGTCGCGCGCCCCGGGGCCGAAGCTCGCCCCTGCGGGCGACGCGTCGGCCAGGTAATGCGCGAGCAGCGAAGCGACCGCTTGGGGCAGATGGCTCGTGAGGGCGAGCTGGCAGTCGTGCCGCGCGGCGTCGATCATCACCGGGTGCGCCTCGAGCACGCTCTCCCAGAAGTGGGCGACCTCGCGGGCGGCGCCGTCGCCGTCGCGCGTCGGCGTGACGTAGACGACGGCGCCCTTGAACAGGCCGAGCCGGGCGGCGCCGAAGCCGCGGGCGTGGGTGCCGGCGAGGGGGTGGCCGCCGGCGAAGCGCGTGCCGAGGCCCAGCTCCTGGGCCCGCGCCACGATCGCCCGCTTCACCGAGCCCACGTCGCTGATCACGGCGCCGGCGGCAACGTGCGGTTGCAGCGTCTCGAGCAGCGCCAGATTGGCGGCGGGCGGCGCGGCGAGCACCAGCAGCTCGACAGCGCAGGCGACATCCGTGGCACGGGCCGGGGCATCGTCGATCGCCCCGCGCTGCGCCGCCATGGCCCGCTCCGCCGGGTCGGGCGACCAGCCGAGCACGGTCGCGACGCCGGCGCGCTTCGCCTCGAGCGCGAGCGAGCCGCCGATCGCGCCGAGGCCGAGGATGCCGAGCGTGGAGGGGCGCACGGCATGGAAACTAGCCGCTCGAGACTGGGGCGTAAACGAGACGGGCGGCTCGCGAGCGAGCCGCCCGTCGGAAGGTCGGTGAGATCAGCCTGCTGCGCCGTCCCACCGCGTCACGGACACGGAGCCCCCTCGGGGACGGATAGGACGATCCCCGTCGTGAACGTGCTGAGCACCGTCGCGCCCTGAACGAGGTCGACCTCAGCGGTTGCGGGACCACACGTCAGGGTTCCAGTTCCCGGGGTGAGGGCGTTGTTCGCAACGAAATTGAAGCTGCACGAGGCCCCGCTACACCGGGAGCTCGAGACCTCATTCACCGTCGTACAACTGCCCCCCGTACACGAGAAGAGGTCGCTGGTCCCCGCGGTTCGGCGCGCGGAACCCTGGTTAATCCATCCTTGCAGTTGTAGGCCGGTGATCGGCGCCGCGGTTGCGAAGATCAGGTCTACCGCCGCGGTTCCCTCCAGGCCACCGATGAACAACGAGCTCGTGACGGAGCCGCTACCTATGCGCGTCGAGACAAGCGCCCAGCCGATATTGCTGAAGCAACAGGTCAAGCCGCCCAATCCGTTGTGGCTCATCGCGCTCGCGCCGAACAGCGGGCGCGGCAACACCAGCAGACCAATCGCGTCCCAGACGCCATGCCACCGCTTGCCGAGCCCCAACCCACCTGGTGGGACGAAGGTTGCGCAGTCGGTGATCAGCGTCGCCGGCGCCTCCGCGAGCTGCACCGCCGGTATGCCGGGGTCGGACTTATAGAGCCGCAGGTCATGGTAGTTCGGGTCGCCTGGGACCAGGGTCGGGCATACTTCGACCCGCGCGCACCTGGCGACGTCATCTGGCGTCCCCGGCGCCTCCCCGGGCTGCGCCGCGCAATTCAGCGGGTTGTCGACTCGTGGAGAGGTCGTGAAGCTGAAGCACCCGAGCGCGACGAAAGGCGGCGGCGGGCTGCTGGGGGCGAAGCACCCCTCTAAGACCGGCGCGATGGTCAACGTGACCGCTTGCGTCAGATAGCCCGGGGGGAACGAGACCGCGGCGAGGAATATCGGCGGGGTCTGCACATCGAGACGTACAGCGGGATTCGGGCCAACGATTTGCTCGAGACAACCGCTGCGTCCGGAGCAAGTCGCTCCTTGCTCGATCCGAAACCTGATCGGCAGCGTGCGTCCATCGACCAGCCCGATGAACTCGCCGGTGTCGATGTTCTTCAACTGGCTGCCGTTTGACACCGGCATGACATCGGCGAAGCCGAGCTCCACGCCTGATGCAGCCACGATTATCCGGTAGGTCTGACCGGCGAGGACCGTCGCCGGGTCGGTATTCCAATTGACTTTGTATTGCTGACCAGCGACGTCGACCTGAGCCGCCCCGGGGCTGAAGCTCGTGTTCGCGACGCAATCGTTTCCCGCGAGTCGACAGATGGTCACGCTGGGCGCGAGACTCGGGTTGAACGTTCCCGTCGTAGTGGGTGCTTTCACCATCGGCGGCAGGAAAAAGAAGTGCGCGTTGCCCGGCACACAGGTTCCGATCGCGTTCAGGCAGTCCGCCTGGTGCGCGCCATCCGAGATATCCGCCGAGATTCGCCCGCCGTGCGACATTACTGGGCGGTCGCTTTGACAGGCGACGAGCACGAATCCGGCGACAACGACAAGTAGACGAGCGGGTCTCATCGGGCACACTCCTGGGCCGAGGCAACGCGTACGGACTTAACCTCCGGCCCCTGCACAGGCAAGAAACACGCCCCTAAGTGTCCCACAGCACTCACCGCAAGCCAATATGCTCTCAACAGTTATCTAAATGGTCGCGGCCAGTTCGCGCCCGGCAGGCGTTGGTTGTCAGCACGCAGCCACAAGATTGGCAGCGCTACTTCGCGGTTCCGATCAGCTGCTTAAACCGGGGGTCGTCCTTGATGTCCCGCCACCACCAGTGCGTTGACCGCGCCAACCCCACCCGGTGCGCGGGGTTTGCCGCCACCTGCTCCTTCAGCAAGCGCAGCGCTGCGTCGCGGTCACCCAGCAGCAGGTAGGCAAAGGCCTGAAACGACAGCAGTTCGACCTCGGGGTCCACGTCGGGGCCGCCGCGCGATCGAGCCAGCACGTGGCGCGCGCTGTCGGCGAGTCCGGCACGCGCCAGCACGGCCGCAACCCCGTTCTGCGACTCGAGCCGCACGTAGGCCCGCAGCGACGTCGGCGCGAGCCGCACGATGTCGTCCAACAGCTTCCACGCCCGTGCGACGTCCGGCGCCTTCGCGGGCGACGTCATGAGCCAGAGCTGACACTCCGCGAACGGCAGGTTCCCCGGAAACCGCCGCACGCCTTCATCACACCAGCGCTCTGCGTCCGCGAACTGCTCCAGGTCGTACGATGTCGTGTACAGCCGCCACAAGATCTGGTCGGCACTGCTCAGGTAGGCGTCCGCTTCGTACGCGCGCTGCGCATCGATCTTCGCCTCGACGAAGTCGGGCTTCTGATAGTTGACCAGGCTCAGCATGTTCCAGGCGCTCGCCTGCCCCGGGGACACGGACACTGCGTCGCGCAGGTCGCCCTCGGCACTCCGCAGCAGCTCCGCGGCTGCGGTGGGTGTGGGCGTGAGCCGCAGCCGGTACTGCATGTAGTGCAGCGAGCCTCGCAGCTCGAGCGCGCCCGCGTTGCGCGGATCGATCTTGAGCGCCGCCGCGGCGAAGGCCAGTCCCTTGTCGATCCAGGGAGCCGCCGGGGCGGGCCGGAGATCGAGCCGGGCCTGACGATACGCGATGGCGGCGCGTAACACGGGCGGCTCCGCCCACTCGGGATCCGTTGCCTGAGCGCCCGCGCCCAGCGAGTCGGCGAGCTCGAGCGCTCGCCGCGCCGCGGCCAGGCTGTCGTGCTCAAACAGCGCATCGGCACGCTTGCGTGACTGCTCCGCTTGCTGCATCAGCGACCACGCCCCGACGCTCCTGGTGCCGGCCTGCTCCTCCCGCAGCCGCAGCTCCTCGCCCACGCGGGGACGGAGAAACTCGGCCACCCTGCGGGCGAGGCTGTCGCGAATCGCCAGCTCCGACCCGGCTGGCTGCTCGAAACTGGCCCGCTGGCCCAAGTCTGCACCGCTGGCGCCGTCCACGAGACTCACGGACACGCGGTCGCGGCCACCCGCATCGTCGACGCTCCCTCGCAGGATCGTCCCTACCCCCAGCGCCCGGCCGATGCTGTCGAGCGGCGCCGTGGAGGCGCGGTACTGTGCCGCCCCGTTCTTGGACACGACGCTGAGGGCCGGCACTTGCCGCAGCGCGTCGATCAGCGCCTCCGTGAGACCGTCGGCAAGGTAGCCGAGCGAGTGCCCGTTGCTCTCGTCCGTGAAGTACAACACCGCCACGTGTCGCGGGTCGAGCCCGCCTACCGCCGTCCCGCGTCCGGCCCGCGCCGACCGGACCGCCACGTATCCGACGAGGACTAGGGCGATGGCGGCGACGGGCACGACCCACCGCGCCCAGCGGCGCGGACGCCCCGCACGGCCGGCCCGCTCCAGTGTCGCCCGGCGATGCGCCCCGGTCGCGCGCGACGGGGTGTTCAACGCCTCCGTGAACAGCGCCGTCGTCGCGTAGCGATCGGCCGGCAGCTTCGAGAGGGCCCGGAGGACCGCGTCTTCGACCGCGTCGGGAATCGTGGCCCGCACGATCGAGGGCGGCGACACGATGTCCAGCGAGTGGCGCGCGAGCACCGCCTGCGCGGTCGGGCCGGTGAAAGGCGGCTCGCCCACCAGCATCTCGTACACGACGCACGCCAGGCTGTACTGGTCGCTGCGGCCGTCGATGTCGTGGCTGCCCGTCCCCTGCTCCGGGCTCATGTAGGCGGGCGTCCCGATGATCGTGCCCGTCTGAGTGATCTGGCCCGCGTCCCCCGCGGCGTTCACGGCTCGTGCGATGCCAAAGTCCGCCACCACGGCCGTCCCGCCGGACAGCATGATGTTCTCCGGCTTGATGTCGCGGTGCACGATCCCGTGGCTGTGCGCGTATGCCAGCGCGCCCGCCACCTCCGTCGCGATCCGGAGCGCGTCTTCTTGGGAAAGTTGTTTCTCGCGCTCGAGCCGGTCGCGCAGCGATTCCCCCTCGACGTACGGCATGACGTAATAGAGGAGGCCGGCGGCGGCGCCGGAGTCGTACAGGGGCAGGATGTGAGGGTGCTGCAGCCGCGCGGCGATCTCGATCTCGCGCAGGAACCGGTCGGTGCCGAGGGCCGCCGCCAGCTCCGCGTGCAGCACCTTGATCGCCACCGGCCGGTGGTGCTTCAGGTCCTCAGCCAGGAACACGGTGGCCATGCCGCCGCGCCCCAATTCCCGCTGCACCGCATAGCGGTCGGCGAGGGCCTCACGCAGGGAGTCGAGCAGGTCGGCCACGGGACGTGGGGCTAGCTTACAGTCCCGCCGCCGCCGCCGCCAGCGCGGCTCTTATCCCGCCGCCCGGCTATATCACCAAACCCATCGATGTCCGCAGCTTTGCGGCGGAGGTGGCGCGCTACCTCGCGCCCTGAGGCGCTTTATGCAGGTGGATCGAGCCGTTCACTGTTTCCAGGTGCACCTCGCGGCCGCCGCGACCGAGCGTCGCGTCGACGTCGTGCCCCGTGAACTTGCCGTTCACCGCCAGCCCGTAATCGGTCGCAATCGAGCCGTTGATCGTCTTGGCACTCACGTGCGCATCGAGCCGGGGCGGCAGCTCCGCCGTGACCGAGCCGTTGAGGGTCTTGAGGGTCACCGCTCCGGTATCGCCGAACGCGTCCACGCGAACCCGCACGCTGCCGTTCAACGCCGTGACCTCGACGGGGCCCGCGGCGGTCACTGCGTCCACCTCGCCGCTGACCGTGTGCAGCACCAGCGGCGCGCGCCCGCCCGTCACGCGCAGGTCACCCACCATGGTCGACGCACCCAATCGCACGTTGGCGGGGAGCCGGACCGTAAAATCCACGACCACATCGCTGCGGTGCGTCCCGTGCGTCTCGTAATCGTCCTCTTGCGGCCCACAGCGCGAGCCACGGCCGGACCACAGGGCGCACACCGCAACGCCGCCCGCATAGGGCTCGGCCACGAGCCGCACCCCCGCCGTGTCGGAAGACCGGTAGGACTTAGCCGCGCTGATCTCGACGAAGTCGCCTTTGGCGGGCTCGACGGTGACGGAGCCACGCGTATTGCGGATCCACACCCACTGCTTGGGAGCCACTTTGGCCCGATAGCTCCACGTGCCACCCGCGATCCGGGGGCCGGCGTCGGAGCCAGCGTCCCATTCGTTGCGCAGGTCGCGCAGCGCCATGGGTAGCCGCGCCGTGACGCCCTCACGCACGCGACCCATGAAGTACCGAGCGAGCATCCAGATGCCGACGACCCCGCAGAACAGCGCGGTCCCCCGAATGATCTCCTTGCGCCAGGTTTCCCAGAACTCGCTCATCCGCTCCCCCTGCTCCGCAGAGCTAGATACTGGCAGGTCGTACGGTACTTGGCGAGGTGGGGTTTCCAAACGGCTGTGGGGCAGAGCGACGGCGGCGGGAAGGGGGCCAGAGCCCCCCTCCACGCCTCAGGAAATCGTACGGACGGTCGACCGGTCCGCGCCGACGCACCGCACGGTCGGGCGGCTCATGATCCGCGCTTGGGCTGCGGCGTGCGAGTCACGGGCGGACGCCTCGACGGTGATGGGGTCGAGCACGCCGCCGTACCACACTGCCCCGGGGACGTCGCTCGCCGGGCGCACGGCTGCCGGATCGCCGCCCGTGTGGCGTCCGGTGTCCAGTGACGTCACCGCGAGCTCCGCGGCGGCGACGTAACCGGTCGTGAGTAGGATGCCGAGTAGCAAAGCGTAGATACGCATAGAATGCCTCCCGAGTGCTGGTGTGGACCGCACGCGTCAGGTTGTAAGACGTGGGAAGCTCCCCAATGGTTGCATCCGGCACGTCAGGAGACTGTAAAGGGATTGAAACGAGAGGCTTACGCGTCGCTCCAGGTCACGCGAAACTCGCCGCCACAGCGCTGGCACGCCATGGTGCGCGGCCGGCGGTCGATGGCCTGCCGGCCACGGCAGCTGGGGCACACGGCGTAACGATCGCCCCAGTCGCGCGGCAGGCGCACGGCGTCGCTTGGTCGCGCGACGACGCTCCAGGTGCGGGGCGGACTGTCGACCACCTGCAGGAAAGCGGACGGCACTGCGAGCGGCCGCCCGCGTACTTCGACGACTGCCTGCAGCGGCCCGAGCTGCTTGATACGATACCACGCGCCGCGGCGCAGCCTGACGTTCAAGTCGGCCTGCAAACGAGCCCACATGCCCGGCATATCCACATCCTGGGACGGCGAGTCGAGCTAACGATATCCTGACTGACCTGGGATGCGGTGTGCTGGGTCACAGGGGGGGACCGGCGTCCCGCGACTGTGGTGTGTCTGCACCGCGACAATGTCCCGAACACCCGTTCTTGCTGCGTTGGCGCGACACAAAAATGTCGTTGCGTGGATGCCACGGCATGGCACGGACTCTGCACGTCGCGCCGGCACTAACCCGGAGAAATCCGTACACCATGACAATGGTAGCCGTAGCGGGCCGCGACGCTGTGTCGACCGACCGTGCCCCTGGCCCGCCACGGTTTTCGCGCCGCTGGTGCGCCCGCGTGGTGGCGGACTTTCGGCGCGAGCGCGCCAGATTCGGACTGCGCAGCACGCTGCGCGAATTCGCGTTTCGCGCGGTCCATCACGTCGTTTCGTTCAGAGTGCTCCGCGGGATCTACCTCGCAGCAGCGGACGCCCGGTTCACCGAGTGCCCTCCCGGCTTTACCGGCGGTTTTCTCAGTCGGGAGACGTTGCAGCGCGTTTCGCTCGATCGGCGGTACGACTTGCCGCCCGAATTTGTGGACGACGCGCTCGGCCGGGGCGACGCGTGTTACGGCATTCTCGATGGTGAGCACGTGGCGTCGTACGGATGGTATACCCACGCGCCGACCAGGATCAACGACGAGCTGTGGTTGCACTTCGATCGGGCGTACGTGTACCGGTACAAGGGCCTCACGCTGGAGCCCTACCGCGGGCGCCGGTTTCACGCGATCACCATGGCGCGGACGCTCGACGCGTGGCGGGCACGGGGCTATCGCGGCATACTCGCGTACGTCGAGGCCAACAATCTCAGCTCCCTCAAGTCGGTGTATCGCCTGGGCTATGTCACGTTCGGGCGGGTGTTCATTCTACGGATTCTCCGACGGTATTTCATCTTCAACAGTCCGGGGTGCAAGGCGTTCGGGTTCCGCGTGGGGGCGGAGCGGCGACGCACGCGGTTGCCCGCGCGGACCCTCATGCCCGGCTCAGGACTCGAACCTGAAAGGGATCTCTCCCAGCGGGTTTTAAGTCGTGCCCACGGCGACGCGTGGTGACTTCCGTGGCACGAACGAGCGCGAAAACGGGCCCCCGCGTCCCGCCGGGAGCCCGTCCGCGCTTCTTCGCGCGCGTTCCGTTTCTACAGTTCTTCTACAGCCGTTATCCTACGCCACGACGGCCAATGTCGCCTGTTCTGCAGCGCCGGACGTTTCCTTCAGCAGCTTCTCGACGTCCGACTCGTAGCTCTTGATGCCCGTGGAGCGTAGCATCCGGTTAAAATACAGGTCGCCGAGCTCGACGGAGAAGTCCGTGCCGTTGGCCTTCGCGCCGTTTTCTGCGGTAGCGACCAAAGACACATCCACCAGGTATTGCTTTAACCGCCTTTGCGCTTGGCCCGACATTGATCCGGTCCCGCCCCGCAGCTCCACGTAACGCGGGCTGACCAAGTTCACGCGGACGACCGGCACGGCCTTCGGATGCGCTGGCGAACTTAGGCGTTTCCCTAACGTTGCCCGACGTCAACCGGCTAGGGTACCCATCGGCGCGTTTGTCGGGTCGCGTCGCCGCGCAAACACATTAAATATAACATAAATTGTTTCTCCGGCCAAAGGAGCCCCCTACTCGGGGTAGTCGAACGCCCACTGGCGGGGCGTTTCGAGCGCGTCGCCGTAGATGGAGAACTCCGCGCTGGCCGGCGCGGACGCCCAGAAGAACCACAGCTGCGCGAAGGGCACGCGCGGCCAGTCGCGGTCGAGGTTGACCTGCCCCGCGCGGCTGAGCCTGACCGCCAGCACCGTCTGCGTCGGCCCGTACTTCGTCGGCAGGTTGCGGAGAAGGCCTTCCACCGTGAGCTCGGCGTTCCGGTCGGCGGGCGGCAGCTCCTTCAGCTGCACCGGGCAGAAGTGCGCCGTGTCGCCATCCACCCACGCCGCCACGAAGTCGTAGTCGTCGTCCTCGAGCGGCGCGAAGCCGATCTTCATCCCCTGGGCGAGGCCCATGCCGTACGTGAAGAGCGCCGCGTCGCGCCACTGGCGCCAGTCCTTTGTCTCGTTGGTCCGGAGGCTGAGGACGTCGCGCGCGCCGGGTTCGAGCTCGGCGTCGCCGATCTGCTCGATTATCTCCCGTTCCGCGGCCCTCAGCTTGCGCAGCTTCGCGGCGGGGTCCCAGTACTGGAGGTTCCGCCAGCGGCGGAGGGTGATGGGGTCCATGTGAATGCCCGGGGCAGGACTCGAACCTGCACAGGAGTTGCCTCCCTTGGGCTTTGAGTGTCGTGACCGAGCCCGTGAGGGCGCTCACGCCTTCCAGAACAGCGTCGCGAAGTCCTGCTTGTGCTCCTTGGACGATCCGAGGGCGTTGATGTCAACCGCGTAGTTCGCTGCTGCCAGCAAGCGCTCGTTGATGAAGCTCTTGCTGCCGTCCTTGCTCTCGAATGCGAAGTAGGCCGCGAGCACGCGAACACCTTGCTTGTTCAGCGCCCGAACCAATGGAACGAAGTCGCCGTCGCCGGTGACGAGAACAGCCACATCGATCATTCTTCCCAGACCGACCTGCAGGGCGTCCACGGCGAGCGCGACGTCTACGCCCTTCTCGCCGTGCGTCTGCGACATGGGCAGATACCTGGGCTCCACGCCGGCGTGCATCAAGTCGTGGTGCCGATTGCGATCGCGCTTCAGCTGCTCGACAGTCGCGTCCTTTGATGTAAAGAGACCTTGGTGCCATGCGGCGTAGACGACCTTGTAGCTCGCAAAAAACCCTTGCTCTCGCAACCCGATCCATTTCTCCAGGAAGTGATGGAACTCGGGGAAGCGAAGCCAGCCCACCTGCCGCTCGTGGTAGTAGTAGTTCTGGGCATACGTGAAGAACGTGCCGTCGTAGAAGACGCCCAACCTGCAGATTGCTCCGTGCTCCCCCATGCCGGTTCCTCCCAGTTCGGGCTAACGCGCTGCGCTTGAGCTGCTCGCGCCGCAGTCGGGGCAGTGCGCGACGACGTCACCCGTGGCCTCCAGCTCGGCCCACATCTCGTCACCCCTTCGTCCGTTTAGTGCCCGGGGCAGGACTCGAACCTGCACGGGATTGCTCCCATGGCGTTTTAAGCGCCAAGCGTCTACCCGTTTCGCCACCCGGGCCCGTTTGCAGTGTCTGACACAAGAGTCAGGCGACCGAATCGGTACGGAGTGACGTCTAGGGACGACATCTTGGTCCGTCGTCCTCCGCCCGATCGTTCGTGAGATGGGTCTGCCCCGTGCCGTCGGCGTTCATCACGTAGATCTCTCGGTGGCCGGTACGG